>Ga0209321_10000134_pt1 | contig 42069 bp, 49 predicted proteins | sample Rifsed16ft4_FD_184012 | JGI IMG/M metagenome (GOLD analysis project Ga0209321, IMG submission 184012) | Soil microbial communities from Rifle, Colorado, USA - sediment 16ft 4 - CSP-I_5_4 (version 2) | ecosystem: Environmental > Terrestrial > Deep subsurface > Rock core/Sediment | place: Rifle...
ATGTGAGAGGGGGGTATCTTTCGCGAGACCCCCCCTCCCTGTTCAACTAGACAGCTGAGTTCTATTAAACTTTCTTTGTTCTTGGGAAATGAAATTATCTTTTGTTATCTTTATATAAATACCAAGAACATTTAAAGAAACTATGGAATCAACTGCCTCTTCAATAGCTTGTTCTTCGTCGAGTTCACTTAAATCATCAGAACTTTTAGCTATTCTTGCAAGATAGGCACAACTATTATAGCCATGGGCGGTGTCAAATGCATACCAACTATCATAGTTTGCAAAAGGATTATAAGGATTATCTGTAGTTGACAACATTACTTCAGCCATAGTTCTCCTTATTATTTAAGATTATTAGATAATGTGGATACAGAAACACCTAAAACTGCTGCTATTTCAGATTGTGTGTTGCCTAATTCAGCTAACGATCTAGCTCTAGCAAGCTTAGCAGGTGTTAAAATTTTAGAAGATCTGGGTGTTGCTCTTTGTTTTAGACTTTTAAGATTTGTATTTTCTAAAATTCTTACAAGCATGTTATTACTTATTGCACCTGCTTGAATAGCATCCCATTCTCTATCTGAAATCTCAATCGATGGTTTTTTAGCATTCATTCTCAATCTTGATTCTTGTAGAACCTGGCCTCTAATCTTCTTTAATGCCTTTGGTGTTAGACCGGGGTTATCAGCTCTTTTAGTACGGATGACTTTATTAGCTAATAATAGGGCTTGTCTTTCCATAGGGGCGTTTCTTTCTGCTAAAGATAGCTTAGATCTTAACACATCTACTTCTTGTTTGTATACTTTGTTTGCAGAAGGGGAATAAATTATAGATTTAGTTTTGACCATAGCTAATCTTGCTTTATTTGCCATGTCTTTCATATTATTGGCATACTCAGCATAAACAGCTTCCATCTTAGTTCCTGACGATAATTTAAAAGCATTAGTTTCTTCACGCATCTTAGTAGAAATGGTTTGCTTCTTAATTATTTTAGGACTGCCATCTTTATTATAGACAGTTTCATAAGTACCATCAGAAAGTTTTCTTCTTTGAACAGTAGTGGCACCAGTCTCGAAATAAATTTTTCTGCCAGTAACTGGGTCAACCTTACTTCTTGCATCATCTATCTCATTAATTCTTTTTTGCGAAGAAGCTCTGGAAATTAATGTTGCAGCACCAGCATCAGCTTTGCCTTGATAAGTTTTCTTTAAAGCAGCTATTCCATTATCAAGATATGATTGTTTATAATTTAATTCATGCTTAACAGAATCTATTACAACCATAGAATGTTTTACTGCTCTAACAACCTCGTTTATGGGCGCACCTTTTATAGTCATATCAGTAATTAAATTACTAATATCGCCCATTTTTATTTGCTTAGTACCTTCTTTTAAAACTGGCATGCCTTCATATTTTTTATACTCAAGACGGTGTTCGAATTCCATTAAAGACTTTAAAGCAGGCTTTGATTTAATAGCTCCACTACTATTAGGTATTACTAAAACAGTATCGCCATCAAAGTCTGCTCCAGACAGTTTCAATGCAACTTTTGGGTTTATACCTATAGCATCTTCAGCATTACCAAGCAACTTTCGTGCTTCTGGATTTCTGTTGTTAACTGTTAATTCAGGAATTTCAAATATTCCGCCATGAGGATGTCGAATTAATACGACAGGTTCATTATCCAAATAATTAGGAGCATAAACCTCATTTTCTTTCATAGATTTAATTGGAAATATCACATGATTAGCTTGACGAGGTAATGCTGCCGCTTTTAAATCTTCTGCCGATTTATCTGCATCATCCGAAAAAGTTTTAAGAAGTTTTTTTCTTATGGCGGGATTAGTTAAAGACATAATCTCATCAAATTCATTTTCTTTTATAAGTTTATCTAAACTTAATTGTTTCTTAGCTAAAGATGCATTTTGTTTTGACAAAAACTGGGAAGATAACGAATTCGACCATTCTTTCCATGAACCTTCTTCTCCATATGGAGGTTTTGATCCTACAATATTTAAAGCCGAAACTTTTTCATTGCCATCAGCATCGAAATATATTTTTTGTCGAATGGTTGAGCCAAAAGGATTATCCGCATCTGATTCGTATTTTTTAAAAACTTCTTCTTTAGATTTGGAAGAATCTTTGTTGGTATTGTATACAATGTCTTTTCCATTAGGAATATTATCACTATAAATAGCCATTCCCTTTAAATAATGAGTACCGTCAACACTAATACGAACTTGCGCATATCTTTTCGAATCTAAAGACAAATCCGGAACATCGTGACGTAATTCAATCACTCCATCATTATCAGCCCCACCATCTTCTGCATAACGAATATGTACTCTGTCTGAAGATATGACAGTAATTGGTTGCAAACCTCTCCAAGTCCTTCCGCCATCATTACTATAATCTTCAACTAACTTAATATTATCACGATTAGCATAAACTTCGGCAAATGTGACTCCCGGACCTGCTAAAACTTTTAACGAAGTATCTTTTCCTGTTCCTGGTTGAGGAACTTTTAGATAGTGTATCGTGTAACCTTCTTCTTTAAGAGCTTGAACAGAGTTTCCTAATTTTGTGGAGCTAACACCCATCAAAATTTCAACACCTTTCCCAACATCGATATAACTTTTTTCAGCTACAGAATCTTTTAATATACTAGCTGTTATATGGGTTATATCGCTTCGTTCTTTAGCAACAGGATTTAATAATGAACGAATAGATGACTCATTACGACCCATTCGTTCACCAATTTGTGTATCAGAAAGACCTTTTTCACGAAGACGATAAGCTAAAGTGTAATCTGCATTTCTATATTCAATTCTTTCAAGAGAAACCTTTTTACGCATCTCTGTTGTGGACATGCCCATTCCTTTGGCTATATCCGCTTCACTAAGACCTTGTTTTCTTAGTTCTTTTATAGTTCCCCTTAAAGAAGGACCTCGCTGATATCCATCTTTTCCAGAACCCCAAGGATATCTTCCGCTACGACGTTTAACACCTATATGCTTAAGACTATCTTCATGTTTTATCATAGCGTATCCTCCATTTTTATTTTATCGATTTCCTTATCAAAAATAACAATTTTATTCATGATTTCAGATAAAAATTCACCTGAAGGCACGGCTATAAAAATTGAATCATTTTGATAAATACGTAATTCGACTTCTATCTCATTAGGATTTACACTATATTCTAAACAGAATAAAGCGGCATATACCTCCAGTTGATGAATTGATACGGGAGAGATACCAGTTTTTAAATCAAAGATGCGTAAAATATTATTCTTAAAAGAAATAGCATCAGCCGTTCCAAAAGCATTTTCAGAATAATATAAAGATTGTTCTGGTTTCATTCTAAAACCAATGCAATCATTTACATATTGGTTTATGGCTTTTTTGCTTTTAGGCAACTTAACTCTTTGCTTTATACATTCGCATGCTAAGGCATGTAATTCTGTTCCTCTTTGAATTGCCAAAAATTTAGAATAGGAATCCACCAATTTTTCAGGTGTATAATTTATCCAATGATATTTGCTAGCGCCTAAAAAGGCGTGCTGACCGATTAATTCTGAGTGCTCTTTGAAGTTCATGTAAAACCTCGTTTTTATTTTCTGGGTAAACGAATTTCGCGAAGGACATATCATTTAATAAATCTACATAATAGTCCTGATTCGGTTGATGTTCTGAATCTTTGGAAGCTTTTACTTCAAAACTAGCCCAAGTATTTTCATAAAGCATTAATCTATCAGGAAAACCCTGTATACAATATGGATCAACCCTCAAGATTATTGCGTTAGGATATAGCCTCATAAGATCATCTTCTAATTTATTTCGAAAAATAGTTTCTCCAGCCATGCAAAATCCTTTCGCCAAAAAAGAAAAGAATGTCTAAAGGTATTCTCTTCTATTATAGCATATGTATTCAACGCGAGTTAAAAATTAATAGTTTGAAAATATTTTTTCTGATTAAAAACTTTTTTATTCTTTAAAGCTTTATTTATAGCATTATCGATTGGCGACATTGATCGCAAAGTATAATAATATAAATTTGTATATGGGGTATTTAGTCTATCAATTCTTCCTGCGGCTTGCGTCATTATTCTATAAGAGTAATTTAAAGAATAAAAAATAATAGTATCTGTAGTTATGCAATTCCAACCTTCTGAACCAGAGGTATATTGAACCAAATAGATCCACTTATCACCTTCAGGAAGAGGGTCATGCTTATGACCATTATGCTCTGATACTAAATACTCTTTATCAAAACTACGTAATAGATCCAATTCATAATTAAAATTATAAAAAATAATAATTTTATTATGTTTACATAATAACTCTTTAATTGCTTTTATTCTGCTAATGTCACTGTTCACCACCTTTCTTAAAATATAACAATACGAACTTATTTCCTTTATAGGTTTTCCCTCATAAGGATTCCATCTTTTCTTTGATACCGTTTCAAAAAGATCTTTGTTATATGTTACAATTATATTTCTAAAAATGTGTGCAGTTTTTTTGTCATAATCCATTTTAACTAAAACTTTATTTTTTAATTTTTCCAAAGTAACTTCGCCTATATATCGATCAACTTTCGGAAATTTAGTAAAAGTATTATAAATAACATGTTGTCTAATAAAATCTGTACGATTCTTATAAAACCCATTAGCTATAAATACTGGAACGTAATCCATCCACGTATCGCCAGGCGTAGCACTTAAAAGAATCCAATTATTATTTTTAGTTATCTTAATAAAAGATTTGACCCAACTGCCAGTACCAATAACTCGTTGCTCATCAAAAATAAAGAAAGCATCTTTAATCTCTATATATTTTTTAATGTTATTCCACGAATCAATAACCAACTTTATTCCATCATTATTTAAATCTTTATTTTTCGATAACATAAAATAAGTACACTCTCGTTCCCAATCAAGCGTATCTCTTTTAAATGCTGTCGTTATTATATAAAGATTTTTTGGTCTTTCATTTACATTATAATACCATAAAGAGGTTATAGATTTACCAGAACCGACCCCACCGCAAAGGATGGAGCCGGTTTTTAATTGGTTTGCCGCTAGTTGTTGATATGTAAATAATTGATTAAATATCGTCATCCAAAGCTTCAGCTTCGGGAACGTCACTGTATTTCATTTCAAGCGGATCTTCTTTGATCGTCACAAACATAGTCTTAACATAACCTTTAATTCCATGCTTGTTATTAACTTCCCAAAATGAAGGATTCACAATTAAATCGATGTATTCGATTTCGGCGTAATCCAACATCGCGATATTTTTTTCAGTTAATACTTTTTTATTACGACTTGTCACAAGAACAACTCTCGGTGGTCTTGGTTTTATCGATCCGTCACGATTTCTAAATGCCACACGAATTTGGGTATAAGGTCGAAGATCATCATCTGGATCGCGCTGAATCGGATAACGAATATTCCAACCTTCTTTTTCCAAATCTTTGGCCAAGTTCTCATCCAGAAGTAGACAAAAGTTTCTATTTCCTTCCGTATTATAATCACCACCTTTTCCTTCGAAATTACGGAAAATAATTTGTGCATCCGTAAATTCAATCGGATCTAAATTTTGATTTTTTGCTTTTACTCTTAATGGTGCCATCTTAAACTCCTTTTAAGATAATTAATCATTTGAAATAAACCATTCGAAATCTACATATTGAGCTACATCGGCTTTTGCTTGATCGACAAGTTTTCTAAAATAGTTATAATCGATATCTTTCTCCTTTTCAAGTTCTTTGACTACTTCTGCTTCAGCCCATCGATAACCTTTACTACCAGTAGCAGCATTATATTTGCCATCTTTCTCCCTAAGTAATAACCCACCACCCATGCTAGGAAGAATAGGACAAAATAAACCGGCCTTTCCAATAAAATGATAATCATGTTCTTCCCCAAGATCCTCGTTCATATCTAAATATAATGCAGTTGTTACAGTTTTCATTTCACAAAGATCTGTAAACAATATTGATTCTTTTGAAAAAAGGGTTTTAAAAACATATGGGTGAGCAAATTGTGCTCCAACTGCTACCCATTTACCATCATTTTTTCCTCCTTTGTAACGAGCAATATAAACGGAATCATTTACAAGACAAAAACGATCATATGATGCTTCATGCTCGAAATTATATCCATATTGTTTACCAAAATCGAAAACAAAATCAATTATTTCTTTAGTTGCATTTGAAATCTTAATTGAATCGGTTTTAATATGGCAAACAGTATATCCTTTTTCTTGAACTGCATGCTTTAAATCTATCATAAATAAAGCACCTCTCTTGGCCACAATATTATCTTTATTGTGTGGGTCTTTAAACTTACTATCGAATTGCGCTGAGGTTAGACCGTAAACAATATTTATGATAATCTTTAACGCGTATGATAATTGGTCAGCTTGTCCAATATCTTTGAGATATTTTCCGAGTTTACCGGCAAAGAATTGTCTAGCCGTTTCAAAATCTTTATGTTTAATTGAAATACGCGCTGCCACAAGTTCTCGGAATATTTCCGTGTATGGCCCAAACAAATTAAGTCGATCAATCGACGTTGGATGCATAGATGCAACATCGAGAAGAACAACATTTTCATAACTTCCGGGTTCCGAATATACATAACCACCTTCTCCCGGATTTTCTCCACGATATTCACTTTTGCCACTTTCATATTTATAACTTGGAAACATTTCGCTTAAATCAGTATAAACAAATTTGCTTTGTGGTTTCGGATCATTTCCGAATATAATTCGAGCAGTATGCATCTGTGTTGTATCATTAACGGTTAAACCACTTAAATCGGCTAAAATTTGTCTTGCTACAAAATCTTCTTTTCGATCATCGAACACAACTTCCAAGGACTTAATGTCATTGTCACAATAATCAGCAACCAGATACCATTTTTCTGGATCTACAGGTTTATCCCAAGGCAAACCTAATTCTTGATGATGCAAACCTAATTCAATTTGAAACTTCTTTAATGATTGCTTTATTGAGCTGAAATCATATACATCTGTATAAGATAAATTATATGCTTCTCCAATCATGGCATTTCTACTACCTCCAATAATTCTTTGACTTAGAGTGTAAATTTCCTCAATTGAATAACCAACATACCTTGCGTAGAGAATATGATTATCATAACGACGATTATTAAAACCTACTAATTTCATTTTTAATAGCGATTCAATATCTTTTGGCTCGGGATTGAACATGTGAACTGGTTCGTGTTCTTCTCCCTCACGTTTCCAATTGACGAGCATCAAATTAGGAAATACTTCAATATCGAAAAACACTAAAAAATCATCATTATAATCTTCTATTTTTTCAGTTTGTTCCTCAGATTTAAACTTCATTTTCATAAAAAGATCAAGACAATAGTCTGAATGATTTGTACTATTATTCGCAAAAGACATAATTCTTGGTCTTAAATCGGTTACATCATATTTAAGATCTGATTTATAAGCATCTTCTAGAATTTTATAGATAAAATCAATGCTTGGTTTTGTTCCTGGATGAATTTCTTTTAATAGATTCCTTGCGATTAAAGTTCTAAGACCTTTTTCGCTTTGAACGGAATCAAAATCGATCATCTTTTTTTCTCCTTTCAAGGGCAAACCACTATTTATTCGAGCTATTGGAATATTATTGCATCTACTTAACTTTCTTCGTAACGAACTAGTTCCAACATCTCCAATATGAGTTACTTTTACTTCTATTCCTTCAGTATATAAACTACTTAATTTTGTCGCATCTCCAACATAGATATAATGTAAATGCAATCCTGCTTGGCTTTTGCTATATTCAGCGTAAGTGGGTGGCCATTTGCTAGCGGCATCAAAATTTAATTCGGCAGATTTTTCTCCGGTTTCATTTTTTATATCAAAGTCTATAACTATATGATTTTCTGGTAGAATTAAATAATGCAGTTTTTTGGTATTTATATCTTTTAATGTCGTCGTTACTTCAGACCATTTTTTATACGGAGTTTCTTTTCTTGTAGCATATTGAGCTGAATAATCTTTGCAAACATCATCTAATAGAGATATTTCATGATCTAAAGATATCCAATTAGATGATTCTTCTTCAACCTTCTTATTTGACTCAAATTTATTTGCTAGAAAACCAGAATAATAAGAACGAACTTGTCTTCCGTCAGTTCTTGTTATATCTGAAAAATTGCTAAAATAGTTCTTAAGTTCCTCACGAAATTTATATCTTGGCAATTTAAATTCTAATAAAGATTCATCGCAATATGTTTTATATATTTCATAAGCTTGCGCTAATGTGATGCCATCTTGTTTTTTAAAAAGAAAATAATTTTCTTCTACAAAATTAAAAAACACATCGGTTTGGAATATCATATCTAAAGGAGTATATCCGCTGTAATAATTTTTACCCATTTCATGATAAACTTCCAGACAATGAGACGCTATAGCACCAAGTTCAAATTCTATTTGCGACATCAATGCAAAATATTTTTTTGTAGCAATTTTTTTCCCAGAAGGTCTGACATCTATTAAACGACGAATCACACCGGATTTTGCATCAGTAATCTTTACGGGCTTATTTGTGGCCATGAATAAGAAACAATTAGCTTTAGCTGTATAACTGGGCTTATATTTCTCATTCATGGTCATTTCTTCATGTGCGACAATAGAATTTAACTTTGTATTATCTTCGATTTTTGAGAGATCTCCTTCATGCTGAATAGCCACCAAGGGATTAGATCTAAATACCTCTGTGGAAAATGAGTTATTACTTGAGGTAAGGGCTTTAGCTTCGAAAGTTGTGTAATAACCTTCAAATAATCGTTGTATGATATTGAGGATTGTAGATTTACCTGTTCCGGCTTCACCGTAGAATACAACAAACTTCTGAATATGCTTAGAATCTCCTGCGATAATTGATCCGATAGCCCATTCAATTTTCGATCGCTCTTCTTCAGTGTATAATGTACCGACCAATTCGTCCCATGCATTATAGTCTCCTTTTTCAAGCGGATATGCCAATCTTTTACTAACATAATCTTTTTTCTTTACTTCGGTATTCAGAAAGGTTAATTCTGTGTCCAATTGATGAGCATTATCCGATAAGCGATTCATATAATTCCGAAATTGATTCCAACTGTTAGTACTAAAATCGCTCATCATTTTTGCAGTTACAGTACCATCAAACTTTTCGGCTAATTTATTGCGATATTCCAATATCTCTTTATCTACCAAACGCTGGACATCATACTCGTCAGTAGACCATAATCCACGTTCTTCGTCCCATATCGAGTAGAAACTCTTTCCTCGAATCATAAGATCCTTAGACCGAATCACCTTAAAATCAGGATAAATCTCAATCGTGCCCTTTCTCGAATTTCTCTCTTTGATATCAAAAAAGTCCATTCACTAACTCCTTTCATTTTTATTATTTGTGACAAAAAAACGTTTTTTTCGCCAAAAAGTTTCTTATATATATATATATTTTTCGTCTTGTAGAAAAGGTATGAAAAAAAGTGTAACAAGTGTCACAAAATTGTAAAAAAGTCTAAAAAACCCCTAAAAAACCCCAAAAAAGGGCTAAAAATGGCTAAAAAAGGGCAATTTTCATCAAAAAACGTACAAAAATCATGTTTTTTTGTGACACTTTTTTTTCAAATATGTCACAAAACTGTCACAAATTACAAAAAACTGTCACAAAAGTGTAACAGAATTGCATTTTTCTTGCTAAAACACAATTCTGTTACTACTTTGCTTTTTTAATAGTTTTCATCGATATACGACATCATTTGATACCATATTTCGACTTTTCGTTGATCTCTTCTTGGATTTTTTAAAGGAAATAAACCACCCTGACCACTATAACTATACGTTCTATCGATGAAGATCTCTAGAATACCTTCATTTTTAAATCGTACGTCTTCGTCCTTTTCCGGATTCCAAGTATATCTCTCCAAGTCTAAATTTTCAACGATTTTCCAAAACCACTGGCTAGGATTTTCTTTCGATCCAATATCGCCTAAAATATAATCCATACGATAGGCAAGTGCCAAAAGCATCTCTAAAATCGTGCACGGAGCTTCACGTTCCTTTTCTAAAAAATAATATGAAACTTCTTCGTATTCAAATCGTTGTCTAATTTCTTTTCCGTCTTCACCACGATTTTGGTCATTAGGAATTCCTCCATGAAATATATTTTCATAAAGAAATTTCAACAATTTCAAACGGCCGCGATCAGATTTGCCGACCTTAACCTGATCGCAAAGCCATTTGAAATATAGATGCTGTTTGCCAGCTTGTAAATTATTCGTCCTCTTGCCCACTAGAATGTGTTACCTTTTTGTTACGTCGGCGTTTCGTAGACAAACTTTCAGGTGGAAGACCAAGAACAATCTCAGAGTAATTACCAGCGATTCTTGAGACCTCGTAATCCATCCCTCCGGCTATTTTTTCGTTTCGGACATAAATGATATCCGGGTCATTTGATTTTACGCCGAACTGAGTCAGGGCGTCAGGTCCAAGGAGATCATCTTGGTTCGGAATTGGATTTTCGTCCTCATCCACAAGAACATCATCCAAATAATACGTCAATGACGCTTTAGTGAAGCGGTCATTCTCTTCATATTCTTCGGCCGTGATGATATACGGTTTGCTGGTATCTACCACCAATTCTTCTGGTTCTTCTTCGATATATTTTTTTGCTAAATCCCCTAACTTTTCTTTAGAGAATTTGCTATAATCACGAACCACTTTTCTTTTTACCTTCTTCATTTCTTCCTTTGTTTTTTTCGGTTCAAATTCGATTAATTCTGGCACTTCTTGGCCCTTATCCATTTTTTCCCAATCCGAGGAATCTTCCGAATTTGCAAAATCAACAAATTTTTTATTTTCTTCTTCTAGCACTTTTTCGGCCAAAAGTTTTCCGGCATAGGCGCCGACCAAACCACAAACTAATATGAAACCTAATCCTTTGATTACTTCTATGTTCATTCCAAACTCCTTTCACGTTTGGCTCGCAAGGCCAAAACTCGTTGATGATTTGTGCTGTTATCTTTTTTCGGGCGGTCAGTAACCCGCCACCGACGCTTGGGATTAAGCACTTTTTTTCGTTTATCTCCCCAGGCTTTTTTCAACTTTTCCAAGAAACTTTCGCTACGCATAATTCAAATCTCCTAATATTAGATATCCTGCGTCAGGATATCGTCCACCATCGTATAAATATATATCTGGATAGTTTATGATATCCTGGGCAAAGTGACCACTACCGATGGCTTCAAGGCCATCCCTCTGTCATATCATATCCCAAATAAGTCCGTCAACATTGAAATCAAGCAAAATCGATCGCTCATATCCGTTAACGAAATCTGCATTTATTGGAGTATATATTCCAAAGTCAACGTAATCATCTCCTCCGGCATTAAACACCCATCCAACCACCGCACCTGCCGAGGTACGAGGTAGTCCGAGCATATCGTATACCTCATTTAAGAATAAATGCCCATGTGACTTCAATAAATCATTGGAGAATTGTTGCTGAATGCCCAGAAAACTTAAATTATAATCAGCATTTTTTGTCCATTTGATCGATCCTTCATCAAAGAATTTGGCATATTCGCTGGGCGGGCTGCCTTTGAAGGTGTCTACTTCTTTCTTAACCTTCTTGATTTTCCCGGTTTTCTCATTAACGACTTCGCCTTCGATTACCTCACGATGGACTCCCCTACGAAATTGCAAATCTTTTTCTTCGCCAAGTTCTTCTACCACTCGTTTTCTGTATTTAGTAAAGGCCGCTGCCAGAACATTATACGCCGCCATAACACCAACGTAACGCCTGGAAAGAATGTGATGAGATCCTACGATTGCAGCAATGGACAATACCCCAACAACGATTGATGGACCATACAATTTTAGAAAGATCATTGCACGCTTAACGTAAGTTATTGCCAAATCGCGCTGGTAATCTTCTTCAGAATATCTTTCCGGTTCAGTTGGTGTAACAGTTTCGTGTACATGATGAATGTTATTGAGGTCATCGTCATTATCCGCCAAGACCTCATTAACTTTTAATGTTGCGCGGCAAGCCATAACCGTAGCAACCACAACCCCGGTGATACCGGCAACGATAAGAATTTCTGGACTATTTTTAACCAACATCATGACTGGGCGTGAGAGTTTACTCACAGCCAAAGCCTTGACGTCACTAATTTTTAACAGATTCATCTTTATCTCCTTTCGAGAATTCACCCTTAACATCACGATATAGTTGTTGCTGTGGAGTAGGGTAATTTTTAATACTTGTATTAAGAATAACGCTTAATTCGTTAATAGATGAGATAGATTTAGTAGTAACTTTTTCAATTTCTAAATATAACTCGGAAATCTTATTTGCTGTTTCCGTTAAAATTTTGAAATGTCTATCGATTTCTTTTAAACGTAATTCTTCTTCTGATAATATTAAATTATCCATCTTTTTTTGAATATGTTCCCATCTTAAGGGTTTTAATGAATGACCATCAAAATTTTCCCAGGTCATTGCTACTCCTTTGCTACGGGAACAATTAATGGCGTCTTATTAAGTTCCATCTCAGCATATGCCATATTTACTTTAGCGTCATAAATAACTTCTCCGCTTCGGTAATTATAGGCTTGAACATTATCTATAGCATTATGGTATCTATCTACGGCTGCGTTATATGCCGAATTTATATCTGCGAGAGCAGGATTAATTTGCAATTGGACATACATAGAATTAGCCATTTATCCTCCAGGAACACAAAACGACAAATATAGAATGATAATAAGAATTAAACCACCGGCCCAAAGAGTCCCTTCAAACGCAATTCGCTGATAAGACTTGGGCTTTTTCGCCATCTTGTAATATCTTTTATCCATTTTATTTCTTTCCGAGTTGCCGACCCAAAAGAAGTATGACCACTAAGAAAACTAATGGCCATGTTAAGGTGCATTTAATTGCTTGGTCAATACCCCAAACAATTGAATATCCTAGGACTATGTAAAACAAGATGACAAAAACTAAAATCGCAAATAGTAGTAAAACGCCATAATACTTTTTCATATCACTCCAATTCATATGGTCTCGGTAAATCGACGATATATCCTTCTCTTACACGCCGTACCGTTGATCGATTTAAATTTGTCCAACCATATTTATTGTCAGTGAAATCACCGATCACACCGACAAGCTCATAAAAGTCTGCGACCGTAGCTTGACCGTAATTGTCAACCAACTCGGTCATCCTTTCTAAAACTTCATCAGCTTCTAAGCGAGAAGGAATAGCAATATCCTCGAAATCGTAACGCACTTTATTTCTTGAAATATCACGTCGCGTCTCTTCTTTCTCAGAAAATCGATTATAAGAAACACGAGGTGTTCGATCACGATCTCGGCGCGTGTTTCGACGTCCTTCTCCATATAACAATCGCTCGCCACCCATCGTAAGCATATCGAGAATCATATTTTTGGCTGCAGGGATGAGCACATCCATAAAAACGTATGTGCCTACACTCTGAGCATCATCTCCAAAGAAAGTATGCGCAAAGCGATTGACTAAGGACGTCTTTTTCTTAATCACTTTGCCAGTTACAATTTGCTGAATTTTCTTATCCGGTAATGACACCTCTTCCTCTTTTTTTTCCAATCGAGGCCGATTAGAATTACTTGGGAAGTTCAAACCTTGCGGTTCTACAAAATCTCCATCCTCAACTTCATTCATTGTTTTCTCCTTTCTCTTTGCTATCTTAATTAAATAATTAAGCTCATAAATTTGTGATATATAAAGAGAATAACCGATTCGACATTATCTGCAGAATCAAAATATAATAATTTTCTTTTAGCATAATACGTACCATCACCGTAATAAACGGTTATAGTATAACAAGACAATTCTTCTTCCTTCTCAACACTAACCATTTTAATTTTTGTTTCGTTTAACAAAAGAGCAATTAATTTGCCAATTGCTGTATTAGAATTCGGCGAGCTCGCAACAGAATTTTCTAATTTAAAATCAACTTCATTCTTTTCAAATTTCTGGCATAGACAGTCATTACTTTGGCAAAAGCCAAAAGTATAGTAATGAATCTCGTTACTATGACCACATTTACATTTTTGACGAAAATGCCCATTCATTTCATTTCTCCTTTCAAGAAAATATATAATTCTTAGATAGTGATTTACTTCCAAGTCTTTTGCCACCGCTTGACTCTGTTAGTTATAGGCGAATTTACTTTTTAATATCTCTAGGAATTATTTAATAAGATTAAATCTCAAGTTTTTTAAGAATCTCACTTACAACATCATGACACATACGTAATTTTGCCATTTGTAAGACAATCTCATTGCCCATTGGCACAGGAAATCCTGGAGGTACTACGTTTGTTTCCGCATCTTGTATTTGATCAACATTCATTACCGGTATAAGACGATCATGTAATAAAAGAATCGATTCATGAAGATTGCTAATTTGCTTGCCTTCTTCATGCAAAAGAGATAGAAGTAATGGTTCTTTTGTTACTACGTTCTCTTGCGGAATTTTATTATTCATTTTATTATTCATTTCATTTCTCCTTATCAAGATTGAAAAATATAATGAGAAGTATTATAACGTCTCTGCGCATAACCGGCTACGCCGATGGCAGTATCTATAATACTTCTCGTTATATCATATGTTTTTTACGCGAAAATTAAAGTTCCTTCCACCAGATGTTTTTGCTAACCTTGGCGACGTGCATATTCAGGTCAAGAATATCTACCAGGAATAAAGTATCTTTCTCGACTAAACCATTTATCGGATGTTCATATAAAAGTTCTTTCTTTTGGTCGACCAAAACAAAAAGCATCTGGATCAGTACGGTATCATCCAAATTAACTTGGATAATTTTACTGCACCTTTGGCATTCATAAAGGGTCATCGAATCAGTTTTAACCATCACTGTGGTCCAAACAAGTTGACCAGGCTTCATTGAAACCTTTTTCTTTTCGGTTTCCTGTTTTTGTATCTGGCCCAATACCCAAGAAACACCTTCCGGTGTTTTCAGCCAACGATCCCGTTCTAACTTCTTATCCGCTTCATCAAACGTTTTCAACAACTCGCGCTTAGCGCCGGTCTTATTCAGTTCTTTCTTCATTTCATTGCTCCTTTTAAAATATGGGCTTAGTAAAACGAGGATATCCATTTCGACGAGCGTAATCGAATAAATCTTTAACAGTCTTTAACTCATCACGTATATAGGCTGTTTTTTCCATCATTTTCTTACCAACATAGTCGACAATTTGAAAACCGAAAATCTTATCATCGATTAGACAAACCCTTAAATATCGTCTTCCTGGGTCCACCTGGAACGTTATATAAGGTCCCTTAGACTTCATGCATTCCCATACTATAGGAGCGGTATCAGGATGCTCTTCGAGGGCATGAGAATATGCTGGGTCAATGATGACTTCGCGCATAGCTAAATCAACTTTCTCGTTCCAAACAACAGCGGGTGCTAGTTCTACCGAATTTGGCACGACAGCTTTGGCGGCATTGATCATAGGATTGACCAATGCCATTAAAGCAACAGCAATCATTACCAGCGCCAACGTGGTCCCACCCAACTTTATGGCCGCCATTTTTTCATTCTCCTTTTAAGAAATTTATTTTTTTATTACTATTGTTTGAATAGAATTCATGTAGTTATCTTGCAATGTTTTTGAAAATAATTTTTTAGCTTCTGTTTGAAGATAAACCATATGAAGTAAAGTTTTTTCTTTACTCCATCCATATTTTATAGCTGCTACTTGACACTGATAAAGAATTGGATCTTCTAACAAAAGTTTTTCAATCATTTCCCAAGTTACATCATTAGGCCAGTCAAGCATTTCAATTCTCCTTTTTCTTTCTGCCTAATAGTTCATCCTCAGATTCCTGTTTTGGTTCGCGATGCAAAATAGTATAATTCCAAAACCATTTTACATCATCTTCAAACGATATCCATTTATATGCCAACGAATTGAACTCCGGAATCATAGTTTTAAATTGCCGACGTTCATATATTATGATGACAATAATTCTGATCAGCCACATAGGCAATGGAATAATATTTGGTTTTACGTAACTTGTAAAGATTAAACTTTTATTATACTTCATTCCCCATGCAACTTCAATGTTTAATACTTTGAACTCACCACGTTGTGACGAAGAAAAATCAGAATTTAAGATTTTTAAGATATTCACTAAGTAATCCATTTTATTCCTTTCTTTTTGAATATTTATCCTTAGCCTCATCAAACATCTTGCCGGTATATTTCCCGACTTCAATAGCTGCGATCCCACTGAAAACTAATCGCCCGATAAGATGCAGACCTTTAATAACAACATCCCTGGTATATGGTGTGGTAAAGCTAAGAGTGTTACTCGTTACCATACCAGCACCAGTTGAGGCCAAAAACTTAGCAACCATTTTCACAGTTTTATCATTGATCATCATCAAATTTTCTCCACGGAAAAAATTTAGGTGCCATGGTTTTATTTTTCCATGACACCCATCCTCATTTATTTCATCTTATTGAGGGTCTTGTCCTTCATCGTCGGTTTCGCTGGTCTCATCCAGCTCTTCTGCTTCCAATTCATCGCTCTGCTTCGAGGCCAGGATGGCGTATCCAATGATAACGCCTACCAAGGCTCCTCCGAGAGGGATTCCTTTTTCCAGAATAACTTCTTTGTGACTCTTTACGAATTCCGTGATTTTGTTGAACATTCTATTCTCCTTATCAAGATTTAATTTATGATTCATTATAGCCTTTGTAATTTTCGCGAAGTTCTACAATATCGCGACATTTTTATGCTTTGGACGAATCTTATATTTTAATACTAAACAAGGTTCTTCCTCGGGAGACATCTTAGTATCAAATATAAACTCTAGAAGTCCATATTCGACTGTCCACCCCAAGTCATCTCCGAGTTCTGTATGTTCAAGCCCCAAGTCATCATACAATTCATTGAGACTCATGTACATCTCAGTTATCAATGCTTGGTTGAAGGTGTTTTGAACACGACGGATATTCTCAGCAGAACTCTTGAAATATCGTCCGGATAAGCTATCCCAACATAAAGTTTCTCCTTTTCCTGTAAGAACAACTTGCCTATTAGATTTTGCCATCCGATCTTCGATAATTTCTTCGTCAATCTTTGCCGCTTTTTTCTCACCCAATTGCTCAACTATCTTATCTTTATACTCTCTAATACCAGCTTCCGCTAAGGAATATAAACCGGCAAGAGCAGCATATCTTCGTGAGTGTATAGTAGTCGCTCCCACAATACAAGCCACTGTCGTAATCCCCATAGCCACAACAGGAATATAAATCTTCCAAGTAGCCTCAATTTTCTCCATCATTGTGAGGTCTACATAATCGAATCCTTCAACTTCTGCGTCTTTATGACGATCCTCCCGTAATATGTCTATCATCCTTGTGGCTTTTGGGGCTGCATCCATGGTCAGCTTGATCGTTGTAGCAAAACCGGCTATACTCAACCCAGTTAATATTGTGGGAGACTCTTTAATTAAGCCATCCCGGATACGTCGTACGACTAACTTTGGATTCATATAAACTCCTTATTCAAGATAGAAAAAATGTGAAGATATGTAAGAACTCCTTACTCGTCAGAAGTTTGTTTCTTTTTTAAAACAGCCTACATATCTTCATTATAGCCCTTGTAATTTTCGCGAATTTATTTTTGTTTTGCCGAAAACATCCCCGGGGATTTTTAGAAAAAAGAGAAGCCTTGTTAGACTCCTCTTTTTCCCAATTCTTTTGGATTATATCCTGGCTTTCCAAATCCAGGAAAACGCCTTTTGAGATATAACATATAATCTCTCATGATTGAGCACAAGCAGCAATCCTCCGATATTCGCCACCACGCCTAAAATCACTTCCATACTTAGCTTAGATGATTCATTTACTTTGCATAGTACTTCAAGATTTCTGGCAGCAATGTGATATTCTTCGGTCTCTGGTTTGAGCCCTTTCAAACTTTCCAATACATGTTGTATCTCTTCTTCGAACGTTTTTTCCTTTACTTTAGATCGTTTCATTTTACTCTCCTTTCGAATTTATGGTTCATTATAGGAAAAGTAATTAACGCGAAACGATCAATCTAAGGATATAATTCTTTATGTCTTGCCTCATTTCCGAGCATATATCTGGCGATTTCTGTCTTATATTGCGTGGTACTAACGCCTAAAATTACATTAAGGAATGTATTTAAAGCGGCAATTGTCCCGACAATTTGAGTTCCATAAGCGAAATTCCATATTCCGGATAGTAAAAATACTAAAGTAGCTCCGGCAGGCATAGCATATCTGGCAATCCAGACAAAAGCGTCATATGTTTCTCCCGACATCCGAATAAGAACGCCTGTTAAACGCTCTACTGGTTGATGTGGGTCAAGACTCGCAGAGAAACCAACAAGAGGATAATCGCGTCTTACTACGCTGTTCATATAAACTTTTGTGCTGATTCCTAGCATCAAACCAAGAGCGGTCACAATTGCCATGATCGTTCCTGGAATCTGCTCGCCATACGGCAAACCCCAAATTCCTGATAAAGCAAAGTATAGAGTCGCCAATGCTGGTAATAAATAACTAGCTACCCATTTAAGAACATCATAAACCTTATTTGAAAACATTTTTCTCCTATTGATCCATATATTTAGGCCCAATCGCGAGCCATCCCGATAGTGTAAGTTGTGGGGCATATCTATGATACGGAGCCCCAATGACATGCTCCATAAATTCTGCAACGAATCCAGTAGTTGTAATGCTAACAACTCTTCCTGTGAAGTGTGACTCGTATATAGATCCACCAGCTGTAAGGTAAATCAATGGAGGATATGTATATGGTAATGGAAAAGTAATAGTCATTCGTCCTATTGATCCATATATATATCCTACTCCGACTTGGATAGCCGCATTATCAATTGGTGTATAATTATTTATTCCCCCAAAAGTCCAATCCGTCGCGTCTCCACCTTGACGAGCGATGACTTTAGCATTTATAGTTGCTAAAATACTATTAATTTGATTCTGAAGGTTTCCCTCTGCTTCTTGACTTAATTGAAAAATTATATTTTCAAACCAAGTATCAAATTCAAGTTGTTTTTGATCCGACCATTGAGACCATTCACTATCCCATTGTGCTATAAGTTCATTAATATTAAAACTTGTAATTGGAGAAGTAACATATGGACATTCTGATGTTCCAACTTTATTAGTTATATTTGCCGCGCTAATCGTAGTTAATCCTACTGGAATATGCACATATGCTAATGCATATTGATATAAAGTTCCTGATTTTTGTAATACAGGATATATTGGATTAACACTCGCTGTTCCTTTAATAATTTTAATACTATTTGCTCTCACACCAATATCAGAATCAACTTCAAGAATAACAGCATCATATCGAGCCCAACTCACATGTGGAGCATCATGTGTTAAAATTATAGGCGCATCATTTAATGTCCATGTATGATTGAACCAAGCACGTCCAGTTCCAACAATAACTTGAAGACCGCTTCCTTGTGGAATAACCATTAGACGATCTAGTATAGAAGAAAATATACCATCTTGTATTATTCCATCAAATAGCGATGACATTTGTGTTGCATTATATGCTCTGTCACTGGCCGAGGAATTATAAAAACCGTAAGTAAGAGCCATTATTTCTCCTTTTTAACCTATTGTCCTGAATGTCGGATATTTTCTTATTCCAGTAGTATCCTCTGAGAATATAATTTCGGTAATCCTTGATCTAGCCTCATGATCATATTCGTCAGCTACTTCAACTATATCGCCCATACCATAATGCAGATTATAAATATATAATCCTAAGGTATCAATTTGTCCATCAAAAGCTTGAAAATAAGAATTATTATATAAATCTTGTTTTCCCTTTTGTGCTAATTTATCTATATATTCTGCTTCAGTTAATGGCACTTCGTTCGGAACATTTCTGGTAATACTGCTGGCATCAGTATACATTTCACGACGATTTAATCCAGTCCAAATAGCATCTGCTTTAGCAACAACAACGATCATAGATTCATTTCCGATTCCTTTTTCGCCAGATACATAGTCCACATTTCTTTCGAAAAGATTTGTTTGCCTATATGATCCGTTTTGAATATTCTCAAATTTTTGTGAAAATATCACATAAGGATTTATAACTTGATCATAGGATCGATCTACTCCTAAATACAGTTTGAAAACAAACTGCCCAGATTCATTTAATGTTACTTTAAAACCAATGCCATTTGAACTACATATTTTTCTAATTGCGTCATAAACACTATAATCCGGTCCAAATTGATCGTCGACGACTTTAGCTTCTATTACTGAATCTCCAGATAATTCAAAAATAAAATTCGATATTTGTCTATCTGCATTTGTTGGCGTTATGATATTATCATTCAATATACTTTGTATGGCTAATTCCAAAGAACCTTGCAAAAGCATCGGTGGGAAAACTCGTCTTCGTTCCAAAATTATTTCGATTGATCGTCCTTTTACTAAGAGTTTGGTTCCATCTTCAAAATCAGAATCAATTGATAGGTCTTCGATGACCATTAAATGATCCGAATCTCTTAATTTAAGATAACGATCTTCCACTAATTTAGAAACAATATTAGCATTTACTGGAATAAGTACCTCGAAGTCTCCATTCTCTGAATATTTATCAACCCAGATTAAAGATTCAAAGGTATCTATAATATCCAAGGCATCGAAATTGGTTTCTAGTAAAATCAATTCCATATTAAGCCCCCTCAAAAGCAATTCTGTTTTCTATAACAAACTGCAGATTTGTAATACCTGTATCCGCAGTATATATAAATATATTATTGCCTTTTTCTAATTCAAACCAATCAGAATTTGGTTCTAGAGCATTGAACACATTATAGATAATTCCAGCCCTTTGCAAACGTACATATTTATTTCCTCTTACAGTAGAAATCGTTAATAAATCTCCACTAGTAAAACCACTTCCAACAATTGCTGCTAATCGAGTATCATTTATCTCAAGAATTTCTTGAGTTGCATCATTGGAAATATGTAAACCCGTAACAGATCCTAGGAAATTAACATATATAGTAACTCCAATAGGAGCATCTCCTGTATATACTATATTCCCTTGAGTATCTATGATTATTTCACCCATCAAAAGAAGGGGAAGAGTTAAAGATTCATTAGAAAACGGAAACTCAAACAAAGACTCGATAGTGCTGAATATAGTAACAGCTTGAATCTTTGAATACAGAAAAGAATCTGGGCATATTAAAGAAATAATAGTACCTTCATCATTATTAAATATGTTTGGATCGTTTGTTTCAACATACCCGTAAGTTTCTGAGATACGAAGATCGCTTTCCACCTCTATCAATATGCGTTGTTTGATAGGAAAATACTTGTAACTGTTATGCCTAGTATGTTCGATAGTCGGATTTGGGTAAAACCCCAGATCGAGAACTATATTTCTTGATCTTGCTCTAGCGCTATTGAATAAAGCACCATCTGTAGTAGCTAATTCCATCGCATTTATATCGGCTTTGGGCGGACCGAGTCCATCTATTTTATTAACTAGAAACCCGGATTTCTCCGGGCTCCTAATTTCGAACGTAATTGATTCGCCCAAGTGATTGGTTACTTTTATTTTTTTTATCATTAGTTAGGTACCAATCCTTTCTTCAAATTTAGTAAATTTCTTGTTTGTCTATAGATTTCAAATCTCGATAAAGCTTCAGGCGAATAGTTGTATTGATTAAAAGCTATAGCCGAAGGTTGAACAGCTTTTGGTGAATTGGATAAAATCTGACTCGATTCAACTTTAGGTGGTTTAATACTAATAATACCATCAGCAATCCTAGATACATTTAAAGATGATCTTCCAAAAATACCAGAAATTTGTTTATTTCCCGAAACAATCTCGGACAAATCAAGAACTGGTCTTATTGTTGGATTGATGTCAAGATTATCATTTACACTATTATTAATTTCTGCCATTATATTTGCTAATCCGCCTAATGCATCATCTCCCAAATTCTTAGCCGCATCATAAACTAATTTTGAATATTCATTTATGCCATTAGCTAACCCTTGAGCTATCCACAAACCGCGTTTAGCAAATTCCTCTGATGGTGAATTGGCATCAATCTGTATGCCAATAGCAGCTAATGCCTCTTTACCGAGGTTAGCTGCCGCATCTATGACTCCTTGCACACCAGCTTTAATTCCTCCGATCAATCCATCAATGATAGCATTGGCTAAGCGTCCGGCTGCTCGCCCAAGTTCTGGCAAGTTCTTTTCGACACCATCTGCAATGCCGTCAACGACAGATATAATCATTTCCCAACCAGCGTCAACCAATTCTGGCAATTTCTTTCCTATAGCATCTAAGAACGCTATAATTATATCAAAAGCACCTTCAACTACTAAAGTAACACCATCAGCAATTCCATCCAACAAGGCTTTCAAAAGTTCTAAACCCGATTCGATCCATTGCGGAACACTATTTGCTAAATTGTCGAGTAACGAGGTTATCAAGAATAATATAGCAACACTTAATTCTGGAACTACTGATACAATAACATCAATCAATCCTAATAAAATAACTTTAAGAGCTTCGAAGAACTTCGGTGCTACATCTATTATTACTTGGATCAAAGCGGTTAGTAGAATTCCTAACGCATTTGCTATAACCGAAACAGATTCAGCTATCAAGGTTACAAACTGAAGAATTCCTTCAACAATTTTTGTTACTATCAATGGAATTAATCCGAGAAGTATTGCTATGATCGCTACTAAGGCCGTAACTCCTGCAGTTCCAGATATGGCTAATGCTGCCAAACCAGCTGAAAATGCTAACATACCAGCACCTACAGCAGTCGTTCCTATTCCAAATAGAAATAATGCTGCACTTAAAGATAATAAGACAGGTACTAACGGAGCTAGTATTAAACCGCCAAGAGCAAAAATAGCAAACACTGCAGCTATAGTACCTAATCCACGTGCTATTTCTTCAAGTTCCATCGAGCCAAGGGCTTTAAGAGCAGGTACAAACATAAGTAATGCCCCAGCCATTACTAACATTGCGAATGCTCCTGGTAATGCGCCAGTCATAGCATACATTCCAACAGACAAAATAACTAATGAGCCTGCTAGTACCCCTAAACCCTTTCCTATTTCTTCCCAGGACATACCGCCCATAGATTTTAAAGCTTTTGACAATATAACTAAAGCTGTACTAACTGCGAGCAAACCCACGCCGATAACTAGCATATTTTTTGGCATAAGCCTCATGGCTACTGTGACAATAGCTAAAGATGCAGCCATAGCAGCTAAACCTCGTCCTAATTCTTCCCAACTCATATCGGCTAATTTCGATAAAGCAAACGAGAATATAACCATAGCATTTGCTAAGATTGTCAAACCAATAGCGGTGGATATTATGCCTTTGGGATTACCTGATAATTTAATAAATAAAGCTAACTCAGCAAGAATTGCTCCCATAGCCATAAGACCTTGTGTCAACTTAGCCGGGTCCATATTTGCAAATTGCCGAACTGCTAATGCTAGTATATTAAGAGCTATCCCTAAGGATATTAATCCTGCTGATTTAACGGCGCCAGATCCACTAAGATTTGTTATCGTCATGAATATAGCAAGTTCTGCTAATATGGCGCCAATTCCAAGAAGACCTTGTACTAATTTTTCTAGATCAATTTTTGATATTATTGTCATAGCTGTGGATAATAATAGTATAGCGCCAGATATTGCTAGTAATTGTATAGCCATTTTTGTAGCGCCGCCAGTACTTCCACCAGGTATTTTATCAAATAACGCCATTGATCCAACTAATTCAGTAAACATTACAGTTATTGCACCTATAGCAACAGTTAATTTAGCAGAATCAATTAAGGATAAAGCTATTAACGACAATGCTAAGATACCTATTGCTGTAGCTATTGTTAAAAGTGTTTTTGCTTTCAAAGAACTTTGCCAAGCTACTAGGCTTCCTTTAACGCCGTCTAAAAGACTTGTTACTCCGCCAGAAATTCCGCTAAATGTGCTGGCTCCTTCTGTGAAGAATTTCTTAATAGATAAAAGAACCACAGCAATGAGACCTTCATTTATAACGTCATAAACGGCATTGAAATTCATTTCTTTTAAACTAATCGCTATTGCATTTCCAATTTCTCCTAATGCGTCACCCACAAATTGCCCTATACTAGAAAATATAGGTACTAAATGTTTCAATAAACCCCAAATTCCAGTTGCTATTCGTCCAACAATCTCAGCTAATTTGGTTAGCGGCGCAAATCTAACTTGAATTCGTTCCATAAAACTATCTATTCCGCTTGTGTCCACCTCAAGACCAGAAAATGAATCTTGTATTCGCTGAACAAATTCTTTTATTTTGTCTACCACCGGGGTTATATTGATTAAAAACTCTCTGAATTTTTGAATTAATGGTTCTATTTTCGTCTTAATATCAGTAAATGTTTTTCCTAATAGACCTTGATATTTTATAGCATTACGTAATTCAAATATCCAGTTGCCGATATCTCCAGCTTGTTTCAAAATTCCTTTTCCAGAAAGATTAGAGGCGCCTACTAATTTTCCTAACCATCCTACCAGAACTTTGATCCCTTCAATTCCTATATCAAATATAGCAAAGAAACCACGAAAAACTCGTTTAATATCCTCTGCCATATCCTTAGTAATCACGAATTTGTCAGTCAAAGTTTTTAGTGCGTACGTGAAACTAGCTAATTCATATGCTGTTTTTGGTGGAAATACTTGAGAAAAGGCCGTTTTGACCAAATTCATGACGTTTAGAACGCCTTCGACAGTATTTTTCAAAGCGGCAAATAAAGATGCTCTCCCACCGAAAGCTGCCCAACCAGACAATAACTGATTACGCGCTCTAGCTGAATCCCCAAGAACACCATTTATTTTATCCCCTAGATATGTAAACAACTCAGTAGCCTGATCCAAGTTACCGAATATATGTTCCCATGATTTAGTCCAACCGGTTTTAAGAGAGTCCTTAATGTTGTCAACTAATGCTGTGTAAGTCTTTAACTGAGTAGCAGCTTCATTAGCTTTTTTACCAATTTCCGTCTGCATACTAGCATAATCGTCCAGAGTTCCAACAAGAACTTCAGTCGTTAGCCATTGCTTCTCAAGAGAAGTATTAAAATTCTTAGTCGCTGTTAATACTTCATTCCCGTTTATAGTTTTATAGGTTCCGTCCGTCTGCTTTTTCAAAGTTCCCATCGCGACAGCGGTTTCCAATAACTGGGTCTTAAATTCGATTGTTGCCATATTTGCATTTTCAATCGATTTCCAGTCCATAAGTCGCACTGAACCTTGAGACAAAGCTTGACCAAAATTATACATAGCACGTGCAGCTTCACCTGTGTTTGCCCCAGACAAAGCAGCAACATTACTAATACCTTGAATCGCTATAGCAGCCTTTTTAGAACTTAAACCAGCATTAGTAAATTTACTAATGTTTGCTGTCATATCCTCAAAAGAATATATAGTTCTATCAGAATATTTATTTAAATCATCTAGACTACGATTAACTTGGTCTATGGTTTCGCCAGTACCTGACATTACAGTTTTGGTGGCATTTATTTTAGTTTCGAATGATCCAAAACCTGCTTTCATTGAGTCTAATCCTAATGCCGCAGTAAAAAGTTTCTTTCCAAGATCCAAAGCCGCATTAGTAAGATTTTGCAAAACTGTAATGCCTATAATACCAAGAGTAGAAAATCTATCAGACATTCCTCTCAAACTATCTGATATATTTCCTAAAGAGAAATTTCTTCCAGCAGCGGATAATCCTGATAGGCTTTTTACTGAGGATTCTAGATTAAGACCCTTCTTAAGAGCATCTAAAGTCTTTAAAGTTCCGCCTACACCACTCTCAAACTCCCTATTGTTAAAACCCATTTCAACAGCGCGTCTGTCGACAGCGGTCATAATTTAGTAACCTCCTTCCATAATGCTTCCGTTAGATCAGCAAATATAGGCGCTATAGCCGGATTAATATAATCTCTTCCTTGCACCCATCCGCCATTTCTAGTACCATGGCCATATTGCAAAATAATAGCAATAGGAACACCAGAAACAACATTAGAATTAGTCCATTCTATACGAAAACCACTATTAGTAGTAATGATATTGTATCCCCAAGAGCTTGAGGTTAAACCACTATCCACTGGTGTAGCCGAAGACAAAGCATTAACTCCTTGTTTAGCATAACTTTCTAAAATTTCTTTAAATCTAATTCTTTTTGCTCCCGCTAAAAATTTTTCAGTTTTATTGAAATTTCCTTTATGCTTTATGATTATCATAGAATCATCCTCGACTATTAAATTTAGCTCGCCTAGCGTCATTTAGTGCTCTATTGCGAGCATATATTTCATTTCGACTCATTTTCTTTGTTGGCTGATTTTTAAGATTGCAAACTTTAATTAATGATAGCAATCTATTAAAATGCCATTTTTGGCATTCAAAAGGAATATTGTAAGAGACCATCCAATAATAAATAATTTCAGCAGTAATAATTTCTGAATTATTGGATTTTCCAATCTCTACAAATGTTGTAGCTGTCATTGGAGCATTGACATATTCTGATATCTCATCATGATTTTCAGAAGTTAAACAATGATATATATTAGGATCAACATTTTGTGTTAGAGTCATAAAACGTATATAATCTATGGTTTCTTCTTTTGTTTTTACTTCTTTACTGATAAAAGGTTTACACCATTTTGATTCCCATTTAGCTAGAGAGACTAGAGAATGCTCCAGTTGCAATACTTGTTCTTTTGTTTTTATGAATTTCGATATCTCGTCGATAAAGAATTCTTGTTCAGGCACTGTTATCTGAAGCATTTCTCTATCTCCCTGCTAGCACTAAATACAGATACGGTTCCGAGAGAGTTTTTACTCAGTCTATTGGAACGATCATAAGGGACTACATGGTGCACCTCCTAAAAATTAATAGAATACAATCCAAAGTCGCACACCGACTTGAATTCATTACTCTGTCTTTTGGATTGGTGCCTTTGGCAATACACCTGCTACAAAAGCCGCAGCAAGTTTAGAGTCATTGCCTAACTCAAGAAATAACTCAACGAAAGCTTCACTCTGGGCAAATTTATTACGTAATTCTGCATTTTTAATAAAACTTGTTCCATCAGCGGTTTTCTCTCCATACGCTGATAAAACAAATTCTTTAAAAATTGAGAGCATCTCACCTTTGTCTTGACTTTCGATAATTTTCTGTATTACTTGATCATAACCGCCTCTGGAAGATGCGTCCATCTCAGCAGCTTCCAACCTGGAAATATTGAAATAGAAAGTTTCCTCTCGTTCGACGCCATTATAATCAATGTATTTAATAACTTTCTTAATCATGTAAAACTCCTTATCAAGAGATTTTTATTAATTGCAGGACCCCTCCTAACGCTTAGCGGAATTCAGGGTCCTACAACTTATATATCTACCTTCATTATTCTATAACTTTTATGGAGTTAAAAGAGTAACGACGGCGTCTGGAAGTGGCAGATGAGCTGTAATAATAGCAGTACCAAACAACTCATCTTCCAATGCTGCAAGTTGCGTTGCAGGAGCTTTAGTTGAATCAACAACCAAAGCCGCAGTAGGTTTAAAACCAGTCATATTTATAGGAGTTGTAGAGACATCCCAACTGAATTCAACAGCTTCCGGAGAATCATTCACCGTAGCAAATGCTTTCTCTGATGGCGCAGCCAAACAACCATAAATAAGATGAAGTTTATAACCAAGTTCCTGACCAGCAACATCATTGCCGATTTTGGTTCGATAGACAAGTCCGAATTGCTTACGAGCCTGTTGACCTGCGACTAAACCAGTTACGACTGATTTTTGGCCATCGCATTCAACCCACTCATCTGGATACGTGTAAGCATTAATCGAACAACCAAATTCTTCTGCCGACATAATATTCAGATACTTAATGTTATCGGCATAGAAAGGTTGAGGTTCAGCACCCGATGGACTTTCGGTGACATTAGTCAAACCATTCCATGGTACGCCAAGAGGGTATGCGCCATTCGAATCCATAACATATAACACGCCGTGATCGACGCCGGTTTCAAAAAAGCGTAAACCAGTGCCATCCCAAGTAAGAATTGCCATTGTTTTTCTCCTTAGAAAAAGATACTAAAAACATCATGATTGAGCCCATCTTTTGTGAAGTGTGTATTGAACACGCACTTAGGAAGGGCTGCTATTTTATCCGGTACGATACTATCTGGATTTCTATCCATTACTGTTATTTGATATGCTTTTTCATAACTATATGGATAATTATTAGCAAACCGAGTATTAGCCGTCGACCGATGATACACTATACACGGATAAACCATTTGAACACTTGGCGGAGGTTGAAAGTAAACATTATTAGAACCTAAAGTGGATCTCAACAAAGATTCTAAATCCAATCTATCAGCCATTGTATACGCCTCCGACCGATAAAATGAGGCGGGGTCTCTGGATTTCTACTTCATTTATCTTCCATGAAACCCCTACCCATTTTATGTATCTCATGTACTGAAAGTTTAGAAATGCATACTCATTAGCAATAATACTAAATCTGTTTGAGATATTCAGATTATCGTTTATCTGATTGCCATTTTCTAATCTTCGTACATCGCGAAGAACATCACCGGTATACTCATACTCAGTTGTGACTTCCGTGTGAACACCTGGCGCCGTTTCCACGGTCTGTACAAAACCAATTTTACCATGAAACTTTGCCATTTTGATCTCCTCAAAGAGTATTAGTTTGTATCTACTTCAGTATCTACCTCGACGACGATGGCCGACTTCGGTTTAACTAAGGCGCCAGAGATACGAGTCTCAAGCAGGTATTTCTCCTGGTTGTAATCGATATCAAAGTCCTCAAACATGTTAATTTCGCCACCCTTATCTGCACCGATAACATAATCGTTCAAGTTAACGATGATAGCCTTCAAGGCCATATTGATAGGAGCCGTTTGAGTAGAATCCCGATTCAAACCCTCCATTACTGGAACTTCGACGATGCGCGAAACACGAAGAGCAGATGCCAATTCGGCCTCAGTCATATAATAACGGCGACCAGTCGTATCTTTCTGCAGAAGAAGATCAGTGATAAAGGTGCCTCCCGCATACATCACAGGATTGCCAGAACCTTTATAGCTGGCCCGACCACGGATAATGGCCTCTTCCATCTGGGCGATTGTCGCGGTATTAACCAAACGAACCGAATGGACGTACATATTCGCGTCGTCCTTATAAATCGGACGAACCTTCGTTTCAACGATTTTATCAGCAGCATCGGCGACAGGATCGCGTCCGTCACCGACCAAGACTGCTCGGGCGATTTCTTCGTTGAGCATAACGCGCATCTCGGCCTTCATCCACGCAACAACGTCCATATCAGTGATGTCGAGAATGTCGTCCCTATCCAATTTCTGTTTCTTATAAACAGTCTGGGGAGTAGTTTCGCGTTTCTGCAGCGCAAAGACTTCTTCTTTCTTCAACGCGCCAGTCACATAACCAAGAGCACGTGCGGCATCCGGCGTAATATCAGCAGACAAAGACTTGATACGAGAGAAACGACTATGGCGACATCCGTTGATGACACCCATAACCCAAGACATATCCCGAGTAACCCAATCCGGGGTCGGCGTAACGCTCTTGGCGTCAGGAAATAAATAGCTGATATTATCAATGCCATAAGTACCGGCATGCTCGATAACAGCATCACGAAATGAGCCATTCTTCATGGCGGTGGCTTTGATCGTATTGAACTGTTCCGGTGTTAGATGAATCAACTTGTGCTCATCCGCTTCATTTTTTGAATCAAAAACATTACGCTTCATTGTTTCTCCTTCGTCTAAATCTGAATGCGAAGCTTCGTCATCCGAATCTTCATCGACTGCGTCAGCGATCGTTGCGATCATCGCATAAACAACATCTTTTTGCTTATCGCTTAAAGTATTGAAAATCTCGCCAACTGTTTCTTCTGAAGAATCCTCATCATCTGCATGAGAGAGTTCTTCTTTTTTGGCTTGTGCCTTAGGCAAATCAATCTCTGCACCGGTCCAAATAACGGCCTCATCATCAGACAGTTCGTCGCTATGTGCCATTGTAACAAACTCGATCTTGGCTCCAGGATTTGCCGCTGACATAACAAGACTAACTTCACGAATCACACCATGAATGACATTGGAACTCTTCTGCACCAAATTATTTGCATAAATGGACAAATTCGTGATGTCATGATGCATGACTAATGACTTAGCTTGCTTTCCAGATTCCGTTTCATTGAAAAAACCATAAGCATATACGCCATCTTCACGGTTTTCAAGAATGGCATGTCCCAAGACATTATCTGGCGAATCATGAAGATGTTGCCAGACTAATGAGACTCGTTTCCCGTCTGATTCTTTAAATGCGTTTTTGCGAATAACACGACCATCTGCGCATTCAAGATCATTTTTAGTGGCCCATCCACTAAAATCGTATTTATCCTTCATTTGTTTTAACTCCTTCGGTATTTATTTTTGAATTCGTTGCTTCTTCTTTAGCAGGATTCAAGTTTTTATTACGTAATGAATCTGCTTCGGGATCTTTACTTGGTTTCAACCCAAGTTCAGCACGAACTTCATTAGACGAAATAATGGCATTTCGTGTAAATGTATCTGACATAGACGCCATCTTTTCTGCAGTAGCAAAAGCGAATGGATTACGAAAATACATAATTGTTTGCCCTTGACTTCGAGCAGTTTTCGTTAAAAAAGAACGTACCATATTATCGATAATCGCGGTAACAACTGGACCAACTGTTCGATTATGATAATTAATCATAGTCGCTTCGTCAGCAGTCCCATCAAAAATGGCTGGAGTCATACCTAACTGGCTATAAAGCATACTCGTTAGATATTCGATTTGAGCCATTAAATTGTTTTCTGCTGGCCTATTAAGCTGTGTCACTTTTTCCGCAGCATCTATATACGCTATACCATATTTAGATCCCTTTAATTGATTTTCAATATCTTGTTTTCTAGCTTCGGCTTGAACTCTCCTGGCAGGCGTTTTTATCGTAAATGGTAGTTGAACAATTAAATCTAATTTTCCTGAACTACTTTGTTCATCGACGGAATCCAATAGATTTAATTTTCGTATCAAACGTTGCAAAGTACTATTTGGTTCATTCATTACAGAATAAAGAGGATTTTCAATAATAGCTATATCTTTTTTTAATAAAAGAATATCCTCTTTATTACCGCTTCTGTCATTATACAAATTTACACGTACATGATATGGATACCATTCGAGTATTCTAGCTGTTCGAAGTGTTAAAATATCAAACGAACCTACGCGAGGATTATTTGTAGTATCAACCGGAACAATAGCCACTGATCCTTCATCAAACATTGACAAAACCGCATCTTGTATAAGAGCCCTTCCTGGTTGATCGATATTAGCTTCGGTTGTAAGACAATTATTTAATCCTGAATTTATAGTATCAACATATTTTTTGTCTTCGTTTTGTCTCACATGCTCTATTCTTAATGCCGCAACATCCAGACCTATTCGTGTGTAAACCGAAGATATGATTGATCTTTCGTTTCCTATACTCAAACGCACTCTTGATGGCGGACTACTATATCCAGGTCCAATGTCATTAGAATATGTTTCATTCGAATCCCTTTCTCGAAAAGCATTCCAACCACGTTTAATTCTTTCTAGAAAATTATCAGCCACTAGTTCATCACCTCCTTTCTCTTTTTAATCAAAGGCGTCTTTGTTAGCTTTATAAGCTACATAGGCATCCATTAATGCAGCAACGCTATCAACTTTTTGATCGTATCTCTTTTTAAAGAGTTTACGATTGCCGTTTGTATCTTCCAAAGTTATAGCATTTCCCATAGTAAAAGACATTAATTCTTCATCGAATATTAACATCCTTTCTTCAGAAAGAGTCTTCAATTCCCCTAAAGGAACTGATTCCGATTTTGCTCCTTGTATAACTTTTTCGATGCCATAAGGACCATTTTCCTGTTCCCATCTAGTAATAAATTCCTTAGCATTGTAAGGGTCAAAACCTAAGCATCTGACGTCGTACTTTGAATCTTCTATAAATTTTTCAAGATCGTCATATACCTCCATCATGTCCAGAACTGTACATTCTAAAACCTGAAGGCTTCCTTCTGCTAGAAATTGTTCGTACTTAATTCGCATTGCACCAGGTAATTTTAACAAGGTCAAAGATGAAATGTAGCACCTAGTTTTAACTCCAAATGCCCCAGAACTCAAAGGAAACAAAAAAGTAAAAGCACAAAAGTCATCTCCTTGTGAAAGATCTAAACCTAAGGCACAAGGAAGAGACCAAAAACTTCTACGCCTATGTGGAAGAGTTTCCTCGTAGGTAAAAAAGTATGTATAGCCTTCCATAGGAATTCCAAATCTTTTAGCTAGAATATCGTTTCTTGTAGCAGGTGCATTTTCGGCTCTTTCTACATCTAGTTGATAGGTTTCATATGAAACCGTTTTCCCTAGATTAGGATTGGCCTTTAACCATGTCGCAGGATTTGGAACTTCTGACACATCATCCAAACGATAATACCAAATAGAAACATGAGGATTTATATAGACACCTTTTAAAATGTCAAGTAGTTCCATTTTGATTGTGTCGCCTGAACTATTACGGACAGTTCCTTCCGACGACATTGCAACTATAAGGTAATCTTCTAACTTAGATGCGCCTTGCTCTATAGCGCCTACAACATCCTCGCGTATATCACCAGATAACCATTCATCAACTGTTGACACCATAGGACGAAGACCTTGTAGTTTATCTATAGCCATAGGTCTAACTTCCAGAATCGAACCAGTTAAAAAGTTCTCAATTCCCTTCTTTGTAGATGCTAATTTAACACGATTGGCTCTAATACCTGTAGTATTCTGCAGAGACCCTTCGGTTAAAAACTTAAAATAGGGTCCTCTAGCACGAACGATAGCTGTTCGGATAGGAGACATTACTTCTTCTGCCTGCTTCATGGTTGGCGCAGTAGTTATCTGTTGCGTGGTCGATGGATTAACATTAAGAAAGTAATTTTGTATACATGCACCATACATGGATTTTGCTGCACCACGAGCGACTATTAAATATTGTTTATTAATAAGACGCTTTTTTACCATTCTTCGAACATAATGACCGCCATGACCATCGGCATTTGGTTCGTAAATACTTCTTTCTACAAAATAATACCAACCAAATACTTGTTCGGCCCAAAGTTTAAATGTATCTAACAAAACTAAATCCGATCCATCAGTTAAAGTTAATTCACTTTCACAAAATTCAACAAAGCCTATAACTGCCTGATCATCATAGTAAATTCCAGGATTCGCTATTAAATCATCAATCCGATTCATTTCCATACTTATTTCTTTACATACGGGAATCTCACCGGATACAACTTTTTCTCGGAATTCGCCATAATAAATTGGAGTAGCTCGGTTAGATAAAGTCATTTCAACCTTCTTTATTTTAATTCTTTCATTGTTTCATAGAGTTTTTTTCCTGCTGCTATTGCCCCTGTCGCAGTTGTTACAGCAAGTGTTGCTAGCGATATCGTTTCCAAAAGTTTCTTTGTTTTTTCTTTTCCTCTCGCGACTTTATCCGGATTTAAACGTTTGTAATTCGTTTCCAAATTAAGTCTATTATTTATTAATTGCAATTCCGCATTGCTTAGCTCGCTGGCTTTCTTTTTCGAAAGAGTAGAAACCTTTTTATAATCAGCACTGGTTCGTAAAGGTTTTGATGATCCTTTTCGACGTCCCCAACGCATTCCAAGAACTCCAAAATGCTCTAGATGATTATTATCCATTAAACCTCCAAGAATTTCTTTTAAGCATACTTGCTAAGAACGTATGCTTGTGCTGCAGATGCTCCAATAAGCAATAAGGCAGTAGCTGCTAATGATCTGCCAAGCGTAACATTTTCTTTATGAATTGACTCTGGAGTTGCATTAAGATCATCTTTGTAAATAATTTCGAGCTTTGCTTTATGAGCTTTTGCGTCAAAGGGCATTCTGCTTTTTTCGGCTTTGTTTTTTCGCCAGTTTACATCGTAATCAATTTCATCTTTAGCAAATTGTCGACGAAAATCAGCTTCTTTCTGAAGATTTCGCATTTTAGATGCCACTTTTTCAACTTTGCGTTCGGCTTTTGTCAAATGCTTTTTCATAATTTGTTCAGCCACTTTTCGTTCAGCCCTACTAGATCTTCGATTATCTAAAATTCCTCTCGCAGTTTCTAACTCAAATTTTTTTTGCGATTGGTTTTTTCCTTTGACACGTAAATCAGCAATTTTTGTTGTTTTTCCTCCTACTGTTACATGGACACCGCCGGCAGATCTGCTTCCACTTCCTTTTCGTTGTCCCCAACGCATTCCAAGAACTCCAAAGTGTTCCAAATGATTTTTATCTTTAATTATCATACTACCTCCTCGTCTACAGGAACGTATAAAGTCCCCTCAGCTTGAATATTCAAACGAAATTCCCACATATTTATTTGATTTTGCATAGATTGTAGAACAAAGGAACTAGATGGTGGATCAAACAGCATTCTCACTTGGAGATAGATATAAGATTTAATAGCGTTCAAATCTACACTAGTGGATAAAAAATCTTCCCAAGTTTCTGTTTCGCCTATTATTGAAAAAACAATAGTCGGACCAACATGCAATTGATTTAAAGACAAAAAAACACTATTTATATGTGTAATTATATCTATATCAAATTCCTTATAATCAGTCTCAACGCCGAGCATTTTTTTGATTGTGTTCAAAATGCTTTCCATAAAACCATCCTTTTATTTATGAAGTTAACGCCAGAGACGAGTATCCCCAGAGACACGAGCGATAAATTTTTTTGGCAAAAGTGATTCATCACCATAGTGTATGGCCAAATGAGTATTATTCGATGTGCAGATTAAATATTCTGAATCGAAAATATAATCAACACCTAATTGAATATCTCTCATTGACACCGGATTCATATGATGAATTACTATTCGACTATGGATTAAATAGTCTGGATCACCAAGATCGCAACCATTGTCTCGGATTATAACCTCGTCTCTGACATTACGCCAACGTCCAGATGAATACATTATTTGATTTAAATAACGATCGAAACCAAAAGTGGTTTCTCCAACAGCACCTCTTAAACGCAAATAATCATATCGTGCATCAAAAGATTTCAATCTTTGCAACTCAGTAAAAGATCTAGTCATCGCCATCACCTATATCTGGTTGACCGCTATATTTTCTGTAAGCATTTAGAGCGTTTATATAAAGTTCTTCTACTCTCTTAGAAGATTGCAATGCTTCAGTTTTGGCTTGAAGGAGTTGATTTTCTTTTTGCAATTTTTCTTTTTCTAAACGCTCTACAGTCGAACCAAGTTTTAAATAATGAGTTATAACCTGGGACGACGCAGTCCCTTCGGCAAGTTGCTTCTCAGCCAAATCTACAGCCAGCGATATCAATTGATTCTCACGTGCTTCCAAACCTCTAGCTGGTGCTTGTTTTTTTGCCTTTTGAAGTACTTTCCTAGGTCTTGACATAGTCCTCACCTCGTATTAGCTTATCCGCACCGCAACACTATAGTTCTACTTTCCTTTCTTGTCGGAGTATTATTAGTTTGTATAAAACAACTAACTGAATAATCTTTTCCAAGAATTCCACCAGAAAACCAAGCAGTAACTGTGGTCGAGGTAGCCGTATCAAGTAATAATGTTAAACCAGTTGGGGTTGTTATGGTATGATCGGTAATCACTTCGCCATCAGCTAACCATTCAGACCAGTCCCAACGATAATCTAATTCAGAAACTGGAGTTTTAGGGAAATGATTGCCCATAATTTCTCCTAGGAAAGAATTACATCAAGATCACCAATTGGTAGTTGGAAAGTATCTCCGGCATTGCAAGTTTTCTGTAATACCATAGCACCACCAATCTCAAATTCTCCAGCACTACTAAGTGTCCAAATTCCGACATGAGTAATATAAGGAGGACCAGCCATTTCGGGCATTCCAGTAAAATTTAAAGCCGCAGTATTAGCAGAAGCTTTTCCAGATGCCGCCGATAAAGCTACTTGCTGGCGTACATAAGATCCTCCAGTAATTTCATTTGCCCCAGTCGAACCAGGATCGCCTTGATGAAGGGAAACGTAGTGGGTGTTCCATCCGTCAATAATTGCATTTGCTTCAGCAGTTCCAAAAGCCATTATAAAACTCCTTTTTAAAAATGAATTTATTTGGCGGGGATAGCATATATACGTGTTTCGGCAGGGATAACATATATACGTGTTTCGCCGTTGATTACGAAAGTTCGCACTTCCATTGGAATTACATACGTGCGATTATCTGGTGTTGTAATACTAGTTTCAAAAGTTCTGCCATCAGCAACAATCACACCTGAGCCAACTAACTCAGCTATAGCCTGAATTATAAGCATCGGTACTGACGATAAATTAGCAGACCCATTTATAATGCCATCACCATAAACAGTTATCGAAGATGAACCAGATAAACTTGCTAAACCGGTTAAAACAACTTCAGCTAATATATTAACTTTTCCAGTTCCAGATATAGACGCATTTCCAGTTAAATTAGCTGCACCAAGAACTACTTGACCTAAATTGTATCCAATAGCACTTAATTCAGCACTGCCACTTAACAAACTAGAAGCAGATACAATAAGAATAGATGATCCTTGTAGAACACCAGAACCAGATAACACTACTGAACTAGGAATAATCAGGAATGAAGCAGCCGTTAAACCACCAGTTCCGACTAATTGCGAAGCAGAAAGAACTAACATCGTCGGAATGCCACTTAACTCGGCATTACCTAGTAAATTAGCACGTCCGTATACCATTCCATTGCTGATATCACCACTTGCTTCTAACAAACCAGAACCAACTAACTGCGTTGCTCCTAAAACTTGTAATAAAACTGTTCCGAGAAGATTAGCACCTCCTATGATTTGGGATGAAGAGATGATCTGCAGAAAACCAGTACCGTCTATATGACCATTAGCAACTAATTGAGTTAATCCGAGAATTTGTAGAAAACCAGACGAGTTGATTTGACCTGATCCCAACAAGTTTGCTGCTATTTTGATTTCGTTCAAACCAGTTCCAGCTAATAAGGCTGATGCTACTAACTCCGATGCTGCTCTAACTTGAACTAAACTGGTACCAGTAAGATTTGTACCACCGATTAGTTGACTAGAAGCTGGAATTTGCAAATTGCTAAGACCAATCATTCCTGTGCCGCCAATGATTTGGCTTGCTGCTTTAACTTGAACTAAACTAGCACCCTCTAGATTAGTCGCACCTGATAAAGTTGCTGCTCCATAGATAATACCCCCACCCCCTTCAGTGTACTCGATATGTAGCTTCGGTGCGTAAGCTGCGCCTCGTGTATAACCTGATAGATAGCAACTCCCCGTAGTTTTCGACACGAGCGTAAATGCCATGCGTCCCGAAGAGTATGTGTATGTGTCGATCAACTCTTGCACAATGGTATTTAGAGATGGAGATGTAGCATAGACATCCTCAGAGACGGTCGCAGTCCAACTTACGGAAGCCGTTGTCCTGGCACGGTTATAGATAAAACCCAGATTATAATTGGCAGGGGAAGCAACATCCTCGCCATAGATCGTTGTATCTAAATCAACGATCCCAAATGCACCTGCATGCCACTGAAGATTACTAACTGTAATGGTTGATCCATCGGCAATCGTTATTTCCGTAAATCCTGCCGCCGCGTATCTTTTTGCCCCTCCACCACCTGGGGAATGATGCTCATAGTAATCATCATTGGTCGCTTCACTTCCGGTCCCATCATCTTCTTCAAGCGAATCATCGAGATTAGCCGCCACAGTTTTGTCTATAGTGGGATCGAGCGTTACCGGGAAAGTGGCTGTGTCGAGCCACGATTTTGGAAAACGTACCGTCACGTAGCGTGTTGCGCCTTGACGGCGTAGCATCATTATTCCTGAGATCGAATGCCCCGCCGAATCGTATGCTCGTGGTTTGGCGAACGCCCATACGACTTCACCACCTGATAGCCGAAACTCTATCGCTTCGGCAGTGATCGTTTTGGTTGTACGGTCCCATAGCTGGCCATTGATGTACTCAGCCAAACCCGCCGATTTTTTGAGAATAAATTCAACCTCAATATAGGGATTTGCAACAGTTGCTACGGGTAGGTTTGAGGGACTGTCGATGATGAGTTGCTTGATCAAGTAGTCAGCATCTGAAATGGAGCGGAAGTGCCGCCCCTCGCCGTATCCGTTAGGCCAGTACAGTTGACTTCCGATCACGATAGCACTGACGGCTTGTGGTTGGGTGATCTGCTGGCGAGAATCAGTCAGGTTATCAACCCAGTTTAATGCTAACGGTTGTAACGTGACATTTTGAGTCCCATCCTGGGTATCGATTTGGAGCGTATCGCCCGCATTGAGGACATCACGAGCGTGCAACTGGAAAGAATTTTGGATCGCCTTGTATTGCCACGCACCGGTATCAACCTTCCAGGCAGTGTCAATATCCACCCAATCAGCACCCACCTGGTAGTGCTGGGAGCCAACAGAGCATTCCCATATTTGATTCCTCGGGTCAGCACTATCCGTGAAATGCTTGTTCTTGCGCGAGCGCCAGTCTATGTCCTCAATAAATGCCATGGTTACACTCCTTTTACGCCATATTTGGCGGAATAGGCCATCCCTTTTCATTAAGAATAGCTTCTAATAAATCGATTCTTTCTGATAGTTTAAGGTTTTCTTCTTCTAGACAAGTTATTCTTTTATCTTTATTTATATTTTCGTTTTCTAAACGGCTCTTATCTAGAATTAATCCATCAACTATTTTCTTTAGTTGTTCGAAATCATTTTCAAGTCTTGCTATCTTATTGTCCCTTGTTATTACTTGGTCTCCACTTTTTTGAGCTATGCTCAAATAAGTACTAGATATTTCCGAATCGAGTTTCTTAGAGTCAAGATCATATTGTTTTTCTAATTTCTCTTGGGCAAGCTTTAATTCTTTTATTTTACTATGATTAGACCACCAATTTGCAAGTAACCCAACAATAAAAACAGCTATTGTTCCGATTAATTCGTCCGACATCATCGACCACCAAACTTATTGTAATGAACTTTTATATCTTCTATTTTTTTTGTTAATTTTCTAAATGTAATTGTATTTCTAAGAAGAAAATAAAAAGTTATACTGCCATGAAGCCGCAATAGAGAAGACCAATTAGTGAAAAACAATGGGTCAACTATGAGATGAAAATCAATTAAATTTATGTTATCTATATATAACAGCAAATAAAAAATAATCAAATGCAAACCATATAAAACAATATTGATAGCACGTTTCCAATTTTTAGGATCTAATTTATAAAGTTTATAAAACTCAATCAAAATTAAAATCCCAAAAATAAAACTTGTAAATTGTATTACGTTAATATTTTCTATTATTGTGATCTCCATAGTACCTCCTTAAGATTATTTTGGTGCTTGTAAATACCAGTTATTCCAATTGAATAACTCTGTATTTAATTTTAAGATCTCGGTATTTAATTTTACGATCTCCGCCTTTAATTCTTCAGACTCATTATTAGGAAGATCGTTAACACCAAAAAAATCTAAAAGATTTTGATGATCACCATTAAAATATTCTTTACAAGTTTTTACAGGATCTACTCCAGGAGTTCCAAGGTCACCACCTTCGTATTGATGCAATTTATATCCTGGCCATTTCCACGGTAAAGCCGGTGCAACTGCGCCAGTATATTTGTACCAAGCCGCTATCCATAACCAGAAATCATACCATTCAGAAGTTTCATAAAGCCAATCTTGAATGTATAATTTTCGAGAATAGAGTCCAACGTTTGCACCAGTAGCTTGTTTTATATCTTTGCACCATTTCATCACATTGTCATGACTAAATTTTTTAGATGGCGGAAATAATTTTTTCCAAGTTCCTGTACTTTGATCGAAGTAATCAATTTCTTCTACGTCATATGCAACAACCTTCGGTGTTATGGGAACACTGTTCCAAAGTTTCATAAAAGAATCGATTTGATATTGCGCAATCATGTTCGGTTGATTAAACCACCAAAATCCAAAAGGAATCTTATTATCAATACAAAGTTGATAGTGAAGACGGAAAAGTGGATCTTCCCAAATACCTTGACCCGCCCTTATCATAACTGCCGAGACAGATTTCGCCAATAAAGGACCGTTTACATTACTAAACCATTTTCCTTTTCCATCAGTATAACCTTGTGCGAAGGAAAGATATACTACTTTTTCCATGTTAACCATCCTTTAAATTTCGTATTGTCCACTTACTCTATAAATATCTCCATTAGTCCAGGTAAATGGAATTGTTGGCGAAAGATTGGCTGCAACATTAGCATCGGCCGAAGACCAAAGAGCAGAAATACTAACAAGACCAGCTTGTAAATTTGTAAATCTAGTATATCTTCCTGTCACACTAGCATCGTATAGCATAAATGTTGCTATTGACGCTCCAGCATTAGATGAAACGGGTAGTGGTAAAGCCCAATAATAACTACCAGTTCCATATGTTGTAGTAGAACCCATTATTAATTGTGAATTAAAAGCTAATAATCGACCATAAATATTGAATCTGCATAATGAAGTTCCATTTCCTAAATCTGGTTGAGTTCCAGAAGAACTCCATCCATGAAGATAATTAAACCAATATGGAAATCCAACAGGATTTAAAAATTTAGAAAAACGAGGATTTGTAATCGCAGCATTAGCTACAGAATAATCAGATCCACCGTATAATGTTAACTGAGCATCCGAAATATTTACTACATTAAAATATTTATTTGTAGTTTGGACAAATGTAATTCTATCCCCAATAGAATATATTGATGTTGCTCCTGATGGAACGTTAATTACAGTTGGACTAGAATACGTCCATGTAACTCCAGGATCTTCCCATCCATTTTTTGCACAATATAAACTATCGAAATAACTTTTTAAACTTGATTTTATCGAAGAGAACTTTGTAGATTTTTTTACATAAGATTCTTCAGAATCTTCTAAAACAAGAACATCATTATTAACCAATAAAATTTTAGCAGATAAACCATTAAACTGATTAGGTGTGTCGTCACGAAAAGTAGAATTTAAAGCCAATACTTGAGAAGAGGCCATATAACCATCAGCACTTAATGTTGCTAATGGTAGTGATAAAGTTCTATCGGCACTTAAATCACCTCCACCATTTAAAGGAGAAGTCGTGTTTATAGTTCTCGTAGTTGGAACACCTCCAGCATCAGACAAAGTGTCAACAAGATCGACGTATTCAACTTCGCTAGGAACTTTCTTATTACTAAAGTAGCTTTTTAATGTAGTTAATGATACTATAGGCATACTATCACCTTCCCTTTTAGAAGTTATAGAGTATTTTTGGAAGAGATACCAAGACTTTCTGAACCATTATCTGGCCTCTTGAAAGGAGAAATCGTTTGATATCCGATTTTTATTGTGAAATTCCTGGTATCCCTTCTAAAAACACTCACCCAATTTAACCCCCGGGGAAATTTTTAGGATCTAATTTATAAAGTTTATAAAACTCAATCAAAATTAAAATCCCAAAAATAAAACTTGTAAATTGTATTACGTTAATATTTTCTATTGTTGTGATCTCCATAGTACCTCCTTAAGATTATTTTGGTGCTTGTAAATACCAGTTATTCCAATTGAATAACTCTGTATTTAATTTTAAGATCTCTGTATTTAATTTTACGATCTCTGTATTTAATTTTACGATCTCCGCCTTTAATTCTTCAGACTCATTATTAGGAAGATCGTTAACACCAAAAAAATCTAAAAGATTTT
>Ga0209321_10000135_pt1 | contig 42055 bp, 40 predicted proteins | sample Rifsed16ft4_FD_184012 | JGI IMG/M metagenome (GOLD analysis project Ga0209321, IMG submission 184012) | Soil microbial communities from Rifle, Colorado, USA - sediment 16ft 4 - CSP-I_5_4 (version 2) | ecosystem: Environmental > Terrestrial > Deep subsurface > Rock core/Sediment | place: Rifle...
TCTCGATGCGGCCGGCGAGCTGGCCGGGGTCCTCCGCGCGCGCGGCCTGCGGGTGGAGGTGGACAATAGCTCGAACCGCATGCAGAACAAGATCCGGCTCGCGCAGGAGCAGAAGGTGCCCTACATGCTCGTGTTCGGTGATCGCGAGGCCGAGGCACGCACGGCGTCACCGCGGACGCGCGGCGGCGAGCAGCAGCCGGCGGTGGGCTGGGAGGAGCTGGCCGAGCGGCTGGCGGAGGAGGCGGCCGCGCGGCGGCCGGACTGAGCGTGTTCGGCTGGCACCGAACACCTTCGGCTCGCGTTGCGGCTCTCGGAAAGCCCGTGCTATAGTCCCGCGGGCAACCGACGCCGAGAGTCGGCCTTGTTCGCGCGCCTGCCGGCCCCCAAACGCACGGAAGAGGAACGAGCCTGAGTCGAGACCTGCGCATCAACGAGATGATCCGCGTCCCGCAGGTGCGGGTGGTGGACGAAGACGGGAGCCAGCTCGGGGTGATGCCCACCGTCGAGGCTCTCAGGCTCGCGCAGGAGAAGGGGGTCGACCTCGTCGAGGTGGCTCCCATGGCCGCCCCGCCGGTCACCCGCCTGCTCGACTACGGCCAATACAAATACGAGCAGACGCGCCGTGAGAAGGAGGCCCGCCGCCACCAGCGGTCGGTCGAGTTCAAGGAGATCCGCCTCAGCCCGAAGATCGGCAAGGGTGATTTCGATACCAAGGTCCGCCGCGCCACCCAGTTCCTGGAGGACGGCGACCGGATCAAGGTCTCGTGTCGCTTCCGCGGACGCGAGTTGACACATGCCTACCTGGGCCGCGATCTGCTCCTCAAGTTCGCCGAGCAGGTCGGCGAGCACGGCGCCATCGAGCGCCAGCCCCTTCTCGAGGGGAAGTCGATGTGGCTCGTGATCACCTCGACGCACAAACCGAAGAGCCATGCCGCCGGGCCGACGGACGACGGGGCGGGCGCCCCGCTGCCGGTCCCGCCACTACCCGTCGCACCGGCCTCAGGGCTGGGTGCGGCACCGGACGAGGCCCCGCCGGCCCCGCCCCCCGCAGGAGACTGACGACCGTGCCGAAGATGAAGAGCCACAAGGCGACCCAGAAGCGCTTCGGCGTGACCGGGGGCGGCAAGGTCGTCCGGGTCAAGGCCTGGCGGGGACACCATCTGGAGCTGAAGTCCTCACGCCGCACGCGCCGGTACGCCGGCAAGGCGGTCCTCGACACCACGCACGCCGCGCAGATCCGGCGTCTGCTGCCGTACCTCTAGGAGCACCACGAACCGATGGCACGCGTCAAGCGCGGCGTCGCCGCCCACAAGCGACACAAGCGTCTCCTCAAGGCCGCCGAAGGCCGCAAGGGCACGCGCTCGAAGCTCATCAAGCCGGCGCGAGAGGCACTCCTCCACGCGATGGCCTACAGCTACGTGGGCCGCAAGCAGCGGAAGCGCCAGATGCGCGGCCTCTGGGTGGTTCGGCTGAACGCCGCGGCGCGCCTCAACGGTACGACGTACGGACAGCTCATCAACGGGCTGAAGACCGCGGGCGTCGCCCTCGACCGCAAGGTCCTGGCCGACATCGCCGTGCGCGATGCGGCGACCTTCGCCCGCATCGTCGAGGTCGCCCGCCCGTCCTGACGGCGAGCTGAGCCGGCGGTCGTGGATCTCGCCTCGGTCAGCGCCGATCTCGCGGCGCTCCGCCAGCGCGCCCTGGCGGCGGTGGCCGACGCCGACGATCTCAAGGAGCTGGAGGCGGCCGAGACCGCCTTCGTCGGTCGCAAGCAGGGAGCCCTGACGGCGGTCCTGCGCGGCATCGGGGCCCTCCCGGCCGAGGATCGGCCGCGCGTCGGCGCCATCGCCAACGAGGTGCGCGAGGCCGTCGAGGAGGCCATCGCGGAGCGCCGCGCCCGTCTCGCCGCGATCGCGCTCGAGGTCCGCCTGGCCGCCGAGCGGGTCGACGTCACGCTGCCCGGACGCCCCCTGCGCCGCGGTTCGCTGCACCCGCTCGTCGAGACCACTCGCGAGATCGCGCGGATCTTCGGCCAGTTCGGATTCGTGGTCTACGAGAGCCCCGAGGTCGAGACCGACAGCCTGAACTTCCAGGCGCTCAACATCCCCGCCGACCATCCCGCCCGCGACCTGTGGGACACCCTCTACGTGGACGCGCCCACCAACGACGGGGATCGGTTGCTGCTGCGCACCCATACCTCACCCGGCCAGATGCGCGTCATGCGGCAGACGCGGCCGCCCATCCGGGCCCTGCTGCCCGGTCGCTGCTTCCGCCACGAGGCGGTCGACGCCAGCCACGGCTTCGAGTTCTTCCAGGTGGAGGGACTCATGGTGGACGAGGGCACGACCATGGCCCACCTGCGTGGCCTGCTCGACGAGTTCGCCCACGCGCTCTTCGGCGCCGGGCGCCCGACGCGCTTCCGGCCCGGCTACTACCCCTTCACCGAGCCCTCCGTGGCGTTCGACATCCAGTGCGTCGTGTGCGACGGCGGGGGCTGCCCGGCCTGCGGTCGCAGCGGCTGGATGACGATCCTCGGCGCGGGCATGGTCCACCCCGTCGTCCTGCGCAACGGCGGCATCGACCCGGAGGTCTACCAGGGCTTCGCCTTCGGCATGGGCATCGACCGCATCGCCATGCTCCGCTACGGCATCAACGACATCCGCTACTTCCTCGAGAACGACGCGCGCTTCCTGGAGCAGTTCTGATGCGCGTCCCGCTGTCGTGGCTGCGCGAGTACGTCGACGTCGACCTCAGCCCGGAGGCCCTCGCCGAGCGCCTGACGCTGCTGGGCATGGAGGTCAAGGGCATCGAGCGCCGCGGCGACGATTGGCGCGATGTCGTAGTGGGGGAGCTGCTGGCCGTGGAGCCGCATCCCAACGCCGACCGGCTCTCGCTGACGAGGGTCCGCGTGGACGGTGGCGGCGGCGTGCTGTCCATCGTCTGCGGCGCCACGAACATCGCCCCGGGACAGCGCGTCCCGGTCGCCCTGCCCGGCGCGGTGCTGCCCGGCGAGCGGCGTATCGAGCGCACGACGAAGATGGGCGTGGTCAGCGAAGGCATGCTCTGCTCCGGCGACGAGCTGCGCCTGACGACCGACGCCGAGGGGATCCTCATCCTGCCCGCCGGCACGCCGCTGGGAGCGCGACTCGCGGACGTCTATGGCGATGTCGTGCTCGACGTGGACGTCAAGCCGAACCGCGGCGATGCGCTGTCGCTGCTGGGGCTGGCCCGCGAGGTGGCCGCGGCCACCGGCGCCATGGTGCGCTGGCCCGCGATCGACGTCGCGGAGAGTGGCGACGAGGCGGCTTCCCACCTGGTCGTCGAGGTCGAGGACCCGGCCCTCTGTCCCCGGTTCGTCGGGCGCTGGATGGATGGCGTGGCCATCGGCCCCTCGCCGCTCGACGTCCAGCTGCGGCTGATGGCGGCCGGGATGCGCCCCATCTCGAACGTCGTGGACGCGAGCAACTACGTCATGCTCGAGCTGGGCAAGCCGATCCATACCTTCGATGCCGCCGCCGTTGCGGGCGGCCGCCTCATCGTGCGCCACGCCCGCGCCGGCGAGCGGCTGGAGACGCTCGACCACGTCGTGCGCGAGCTGACGACCGACACGCTGCTCATCGCGGACCGGACGGGACCGCTGGCCATCGCCGGGGTCATGGGCGGCGCCGCGAGCGAGGTCGGCGAGGGGACGACGGCCATCGTCATCGAGTCGGCCATCTTCGATCCGGTCAGCATCCGCCGCACCGGGCAGCGCTACGGCCTGCGCAGCGAGGCCAGCCTGCGCTTCGAGAAGGGCCAGGAGCATCGCCTCGCCCGCCTGGGCGCGGACCGCACGGCGCAGCTCATCGCGGCCTGGGCCGGCGGGCGTGTGGCGCGCGGCGTGGTGGACACCGACCCCGTCGAGCCGCCGCCGCGCCGGGTCCCGTTCCGGCCGTCCCGCGTCGGCCGCCTGCTCGGCGTGGACGTGACCGCTGACGAGCAGCAGGCGCTGCTCGCGCGCGTCGGGATCGCCACCGAGGGCGCGGTGGCAGGCGACCTGGTGCCCATCGCCAGAAGCTCCGACCTGATGGCACTCGACGCGGTCTCGGCGGCTGCGGCGCTCGTGGCCATCGTCCCCGGTCACCGCCGCGACATCGCGATCGAGACGGACCTCATCGAGGAGGTCGCCCGCGTACGCGGTTACGAGACGATCCCCGGCGAGCGGCCGGCGAGCTCGATGCCCGGCTACCGTCCCGACCCGCGCCGCGGTCTCGACGGCCTGCGCGAGCTGCTCGCCGGTCGAGGCCTCGACGAGGTCGTGACCCATGCGCTGATCGGGCCCGAAGACCACGGCCGGCTCGGCCTTGCCGCCGACGACCCGGCCACGATCCGCGTCGCGAACCCGGTCTCCCTGGAGCACTCGCAGCTTCGCCGCTCGCTGTTGCCGGGGCTCCTGCGGGTCCTGATCGAGAACGAGCACCAGCGCCGGCATGACGTGGCCCTGTTCGAGGTCGGGTCGATCCATCGCTTCCGGGACGGCGCACCGGTCGAGTCGCTCGTGCTCGGCATCCTGCTCGCCGGGGACTGGGTGCCCGGGGCCTGGGACCAGGCTGCCCGCGGCGCGGAGATGGCCGATGTCGTGGGCCTCCTGGCCTGGCTGGTGGACCGCGCAGGCGCCGGACGCCTCGTGGCCGAGACGACCGCGTCGTTGCCCACCGTCGAGCACCCGGGTCGGACGGCGCTCCTTCGCCTCGTGTCGTCAGGTGCCGAGGTGGGGCGTGCCGGCGAGCTGGATCCGCGACTCCTGGCCGCCGTCGACGCGCGGGCGAGCCGAGCGGCCTTCGCGACGGTGGACGTAGCCGCGCTGCTGGGGGCCGTGCCAGCCGTGCGCCGGCTCGTGCCCCTGGCTCGCGTACCGGCCGTCGAGCGTGACCTGGCGGTGGTCGTGGGCGACGATGTGCCCGCCGGCGCGGTCGAGGCGGTCATCCGCGACGCGGCCGGGCCGATGCTGCGCGACGTCCGGCTCTTCGATCGCTACCGGGGCGCGCCGCTGGGGGCGGAGGAGTCGAGCCTCGCCTATCGGCTGCGCCTGCAGGCCGGCCGGACGCTCACCGACGCCGAGATCGAGGCCATCGTCGCCGGCGTCGTGACCGCCCTGGGCGAACGTCTCGGGGCGCGTCTGCGGTCCTGAGGGCCGGTCCGGGTCTGTTGCCCGTGGGGATGACGCGCTGCTACGCTAGGCCACCGAGTCCCCGAACACGGAGTCGTCATGGACATCGTCGGTCTCGTCCAGAGCATGACCGCAGCGGACATCCTCCTCCTGCTGTTCTTCGCCGCGGCGTTCGTCTTCGGCTTCTTCCAGGGCGTGACGCGCGGCCTGATGGTGTTCGGCACGTGGGCCTTCGCCTTCGTCCTGGCGGCGAACCTGTGGCAGCCCCTGGGCACCTGGCTGTCGGGCTACTGGACGCAATTCGAGACCGGGTACAGCGAGATGCTGGCCTTCGGCATCGCTTTCACGGTCGCCCTCGTGCTGGCCAGCATTGCCGTCGCCGTCTTCACCAAGCGCGCCCCGCTGCTCGGCCGCTGGCCGATCCTCGACGAAGTCCTGGGCGGGTTCCTCATGCTGGCTGTCGCCCTGCTCCTGGTCGCCGGTGCGATCATCGGCCTCGACACCTTCTACGCCGGGCGCCCACTCCAGGGGATCGTCGACGTCTCCTGGGTCACGGGACTGCACACCGCCCTCGTCGATTCGGTCGTCGGCGGCTGGGTCCGGGACACGATCGTGCCGTTCGTCCTGGCGGTGCTCGCCCCGTTCATCCCGGGCGAGATCCGACAGCTCGTCCTCGGCTGAGCCCCGCCGATGCGCGGCCCGACGGGCGCGCGACCGGGATGCACGAGTCGAGGACCGGCCTCTCTCCGCTGCCGCGGTCCTTCTTCACGCGCCCGACCATCGAGCTGGCGGTGGCCCTCCTCGGCGTGCGCCTCGTGCGGCGCTGGGAGGACGGCACCGCGAGCGTCGGCGTGATCGTCGAGACGGAGGCATACGGCGGTCCCGCGGATCGCGCCAGCCACGCCCGCGCCGGGCCGACCCGGCGGAACGCGGCGATGTTCGGGCCGCCGGGCCACGCCTACGTCTACCGCGTGTACGGACTGCACACATGCCTGAACGTCGTGGGCGCCGCTGACGGTGGGGTGGGCGCCGTGCTGGTGCGGGCGGTGGCTCCGCTCGAGGGCATCGTGGCCCTGGCTGTCCGCCGGACGCCCCCCGCTCGGACAGCACCGCCGCGGGCACGGCTGGCGGCGGGCCCGGGCAACGTCGGGGCGGCCTTCGGCATCGGCCTCGAGCTCGACGGCGCCGACCTCACGGCTCCCGGGCCGCTCTGGCTGGCGGCGCCGGCGGCGGGCATGCGGGAGGCGCTGCTGGCCGACGGTGTGGCGGCTGCCGCGCGTGTCGGCGTCGCCTATGCCGGCGCCGGCTGGTCCGACCGGCCCTGGCGCTTCGGCGTGCGCGATCACGCCTCGCTGTCGCGCCCCTTTCCGCGGAGCGGCTGAGTGGACACCAAGTCCCAGGCGCTGCTGGAATTCCCACAGGTCCGCGAGCGGCTGGCGGCGAACACGAGCTTCGGGCCCAGCCGCCGGCTTGCCGATGCGCTGAGCCCGAGCCCGGAGCCGGTCATCGTGGGGCGGGGCCTCGATGAGACGGACCAGGCCCGCGGACTCCTCGCGGAGCGGCCCGGCGTGGGCATCGGTGGCGCGCGCGACATCGGGCCGGCCATCGAGCGGGCTGCCCGGGCCGGGCGGCTCGAGGCGGCGCAGCTGGTGGACGTGATGGTCACGCTCGAGGCGGCGACGCGCCTCGCCGACGCGCTGGGCGACGAGCGGCGACCGCTGCTGCGCGAGCTCGGCCGGCGCATCCAGCCGCTGCCGAACCTGCGGCTGCGCCTGGAGACGAGCTTCGATCCGGCGGGCGAGATGCTCGACTCGGCCTCGCCGGCGCTGGGCGGGCTGCGTCGCGCGGTGCGCGTCGCCTACGAGCGGTTGCGCTCACGCCTCGAGCAGATGGTCCACGGCGCGGAGTTCTCCGGCGCCCTGCAGGAGCCGATCGTCACGCTGCGCGACGGCCGCTACGTCATCCCCGTGCGCGCCGAGGCGAAGGGCCGGGTGAAGGGCATCGTGCGCGACCAGTCGGGCAGCGGCCAGACCCTGTTCATCGAGCCGCTCGCCGTGGTGGAGCTGGGCAACGCCTGGCGCGAAGCCCAGTTGGCCGTGCAGGTCGAGGAGGAGCGGGTCCTCGACGAGCTCTCGGCGCTGGTGGGCGCGCAGGCCGCGGCGCTCCGCGCGACCCTCGGCGCGCTTGCCGACTTCGACTTCTGGTCGGCCAAGGCGCGCCTGGCCGGCGAGCTCGACGGCGTGCGCGCGGAGACGGCGACCGTCCCCGAGGTCGAACTCCTCGGGGCCCGTCATCCCGGGTTGACGGGGCGCGTGGTACCCATCGACGTCCGGCTCGGCGGCGACTACACCGCGCTCGTCATCACCGGGCCCAACACGGGCGGCAAGACGGTCGCGCTGCGCACGCTCGGCCTGCTGGCCCTCATGCACCAGGCGGGGCTCCACGTGCCCGCCGCGACCGGTAGCCGGCTACCCGTCTTCCGTGACATCTTCGCCGACATCGGCGACGAGCAGTCGGTGGCGCAGTCCCTGTCCACCTTCTCCGGGCACCTGCGCTCGATCGTGCGCATCGTCGCCTCGGCCGGGCTGGGCTGCCTGGTACTCCTCGATGAGCTGGGCGCCGGTACCGACCCGACCGAGGGTTCGGCACTGGCCCAGTCGCTGCTCGATCACTTCATCCGCGCCGGGGCGCTCGTGGCCGCCACGACCCATTACGCGGAGCTGAAGACGTACGCGCACAACACCCCGGCGGCGCGCAACGCCGCGGTCGAGTTCGACCTCGAGACGCTCAGCCCGACATACCGTCTCACGATCGGGCTGCCGGGCACCAGCCAGGCCTTCGCCATCGCCGAGCGGTTGGGACTGCAGGCTGACCTCGTCGCCGACGCCCGCTCGCGCCTCTCGCGGGCGCAGGTCGAGTTCGAGGCGACGCTGGCCAGCATCCGCGAGGCGGGGGAAGCGGCCGACGCTGCCACCGAGCGTGCCCGTCTGGCCGAGGCCCGGGCGCGCGAGGCGCAACAGGCCGCCGAGATCGAGCGGGCGCGAGCGCGCCGCGAGCGCGACGACGCCTTCATGAGCGCCCGCGAAGAGGCGGATCGGGCGCTGGCCGCCGTGCGTGAGGAGATCCGCGTCACCCGGGCTGCACTCGAGCGCGGCGCGCTCACCGTGGAGCGGCTCGATGCCCTCGACGCGGCGCTGGACCGACGCCTGGCGGCCATCCCCGCCCCGCGACGAGCCCGCTCACGCCCCGAATCGGCCGCGCAGGCGGTGGCCCCGGCCTGGCGTGTCGGCATGCACGCACGCAGCGGGAGCGGTGGGTGGGAGGGCCGGATCGCCGTGATCGAGAAGGACGGCCGCCGGGCGACGCTCGAGGCCGGCGGGATGCGCGTCGCCGTGGAGGTGGCGGACCTCGTGGCACCGACCGGCGCGGCGACGCCGGCGCGCGCCGACGGAGTGGTCGTCGCCGCCGAGCCACGATCCGGCCGGCGGGGTGCTCTGGGGGCCGCGCGCCCGACGCGGGAGGCACCGCCGCGTGGCGTCCAGGCCACGCTCGACCTGCGAGGGGCGCGGGTGGACGAGGCGCTCGAGACCCTCGACCGCTATCTGGACCAGGCCGCGGTCGCCGGCGCCGTGCGCCTGACGATCGTGCACGGCCATGGCTCGGGCGCGCTGCGCGACGCGGTCCGCGCACTCCTGTCGGGGCACCCGCTGGTGAAGGAGTGGCGGCCGGGTGAGCGCGGCGAGGGCGGCGACGGCGCCAGCATCGTCCTGCTCTAGGCGTCCCCGCAGGCGAGCCCCCGATCAGGTCGGGGCGGGCGTCGGTGCGGGGATCGCGGTGGGCCTCGGCTTCGGCGTGTGCTTCGCTTGTGGCGCGTCGGTCGGGAGCGGCGTGTCGGGCGGGAACGGCGTGTCGGGCGGGAACGGCGTGTCGGGCGGGAACGGCGTGTCGGGCGGGAGCGGGGAGGGGGCAGGAACACAGGTCTCTGTGGGCGGGAACGGGGCGCCCCAGGTGGAGCCGTAGGGGTGGTAGCCGAGATTGTAGAAGTAGGTCGTACGGGTGCCCTTGGGACCGCCACGGACGCCGGGGCCCTGCTTCGCGCGCTCGATCCAGCCCCGGTTCGCTTCCTGCCAGAGCGGGAAGGCCGACTCCACGCGAGACAGGTCCAGGAAGCCGCGGGTGACCGGCGTGCCGCTGCAGCCCTCGGCCCACAGCAGCCCGGACTCCTCCTCGATCTGGAGGGCGAACTTCGTGTCGTCGGGGATGCGCGGCTCGGTGCCCTCGATGAACAGCTCCTCGATCGTGCTGGTCGTGAACGCGCCCGGCGCCATGCCGGTGAAGGCATCCACGGTCGCCTCGGTGATGCCCGTGGGCCGCACGAAATCGCGGATCTCCCACTGCTTGGTCGCCTGCACCAGGAAGCCCTGCCACACGGGCGCCGGCACGTCGAGCGAGAAGACCGGATTGCGCGGCGTACTCACCTCGGTGTTGTCGCTGTTGCCGTTCCAGGCGCCCACCGCGAGGGCGTACTCGCCGCGCTTGCGCCCCTCGGCCGTGGGCGGCGCGATGTAGCCGTAAGCGTTGAGGTCCTTGGCGTCGTTGTTGGTACCGGTCTTGAGGGCCGCCGGCCGCCGCTTCCCGTCCTTGTCGAGGATGTTGAACTTGCCCCAGAAGGGGTTGATCTTCGGGTCGGTGTTCCCCTCGAGGATGTCAGTCATGATGTAGGCCGCCTGCGGGCTGACGCTCTGCTCCCCGGCCGGGGGGGTGTAGGGCGAGACGACGTCCTTCCCCTGCGCGTCGAGCACCCGCAGGATCGCCGTGTGGCCGATGTACCGACCGCCGTTGGCGATCGTCGCGTAGCCGGTCACGAGATCCACGGGATGCGTCTCGACCGTCCCGATGGCCATCGAGAGTCCGGCATCGGTGCGCTCACGCTGGAAGCGCAGGCCCATCTTCTTGGACGCCTCGAAGACGTGGTCGATGCCGTTGTAGGCGAGGGTCTTGATGGAGGGGATGTTGAGCGAGAACTGCAGGGCGCTGCGGACGCGGACCGGACCGCGCTCGAGGTTGTCGAAGTCGGTGGGCACGTACTCCTTGCCGCTGGCGGCGAAGTTCGTCGTGACGTCCATGAGCATCGTCGCCGCGGTGATCGTGCGATCGTCGATGCCCGTCACGTAGTTGAACGGCTTGAAGGCCGAGCCCGGCTGGCGCCAGCCGTCGGCGAGGACGTCGAACTGCGGCTGGAACTCTTTCGTGGCCTTGGTCGCGTAGTAGTCGGCCGATCCGACGTAGGCGACGATCTCGCCGGTCTCGTAGTCCATCGCGACCAGCGCGCCGTTGAAGACGTTCTTGGTCCGCAGTTTGGCCATCCAGGACTGGTACTTGACGCCGATCTTCGCCGCGTAGGCCTCGGGATCCTTGGCGTGGGGCAGGATGGCGGCGGCCCTGACCCAACGCTCGCCGAGCACCTGGAGGCGCCAGTCGAGGGTGGTGATGATCTTGAGGCCGCCGTGCTCGAGGGCCGGGCAGGTCCCGGCCCCGGGATCGCAGAGGACCGACGTCAGCTGCTCGCGCACCTGCCACACGAAGTGCGGCGCCTTCCAGGTGGGCACGGCACGCGGGGCGAGGATGATCGGCGACGCCCGGGCCTCGTCGAAGTCGGCGGCGGAGTAGCGGATGCCGCGTTCGTCGCTGATCGGCGTGCGCCCCTCCTCCATGAGGTCGAGCACGAGGTTGCGGCGCCTGGCGATGTCCGTGTCGGCCGGCACGATGAGCGTCCCGTCCTCCTGGGCGACGGCGTTGCGGACGAGGTCGAAGCTCGTGGGCGACTTGGGGATGGCGGCCAGGACGGCCGCCTGGACCAGCGTCAGGTCCTTGAGGTCGGCCACGGCGAAGTAGTCCTTCGCGGCTGCCTTGATGCCGTAATCGTTGTTGCCGTAGAAGTTCTGGTTCAGGTACGCGGTGATGATGCGCTGTTTGCCCTCGAGGCCGGGGTAGGCCTGCGTGACGCGCACCGACTGGATGATCTCCTTGATCTTCCGCTCGACCGTGCGCGCCGGGTCCTGCACCAGCGTCGCGTCGAGGAGCCGCTGGCGCACGAGCTGCTGGGTGATCGTCGACCCGCCGCGAGGGTCGCCTCTCAGGGTGGCGACGGCCGCGGCGGCGATGCCCACCGGGTCGAAGCCGGTGTTGGTCCAGAAGGACCGGTCTTCGACCGCCGTCGTGGCGTCGAGCAGGACGGGCGGGATCTCGTTGAAGGTGACCGTCTCGCGCCGCTGGTCGCCGAAGCGCGCCAGCTCCACGATGCCGGTGCGGTCGTAGATGATCGACTGCTCGTTGAAGGCGATCTTCTCGAGGTCCGTGGCGTCGGGCAGGTCCCGGCTGTAGAACGCATAGGCCGAAACGGCCCCCACGAAGGCCACGCCGGCGACCGCGACGAAGGTGACGAAGAGGAACAGAGGGAGAATGACAGCGGCGGCACGAGCCGCCCCTCCGCCGCGCCGTCGGCCGCCGTTGCGGCGACGCGCGTTGCGGCGCGCGAGGCTGGTTTGCATACGGCCCGGGACTCTACCATACTCAGCCGGCTGTTCCGTTCTCATGGGCGCCGGCGACCCGCGCTCGGTAGTGACGCGCGACGGGATCGCGTCGTTCCGCCCAGGCCGCTGCACCGAGGTCCGCTCGCCCGCCGATGCCCGCCCCCCTCGACTCCCGCCGGTTCATCGAGGAGCTCGGCTGGCGCGGCCTGATCCAGGACCGCACGGCCGGTCTCGAGGCCCGCCTCGCGCGCGGGCCGATCAGCGCCTACGTCGGCTTCGACCCGACCGGGCCCTCACTGCACGTCGGGCATCTCGTGCAGGTCTTCCTGCTCACGCACCTCCAGCGGGCCGGAGGGCGGCCGGTCGCCCTGATCGGTGGAGGCACCGGCATGATCGGCGACCCGACGGGCAAGAGCGCCGAGCGGAACCTCCTCGACGATGCGACGCTCGACGCGAACGGGGCGCGGTTCCGCACCCAGCTGGGGCGCTTCCTCGACTTCTCCGCCGGCTCCGCCGGGGCGGTCATGCTCGACAACCGCGCCTGGTTGGGCCGATGGTCGCTGCTCGAGTTCCTGCGCGACATCGGGAAGCATTTCACCGTCGCCTACATGTTGTCCAAGGAATCCGTCCAGCAGCGCATGGCGGCGGGACTCTCCTTCACCGAGTTCAGCTACATGACCCTGCAGGCGGCCGACTTCCTGCACCTCTTCCGTGAGCACGGGGTGGAGATGCAGATGGGCGGCGCCGACCAGTGGGGCAACATCACTGCCGGTCTGGAGCTGATCCGGCGCGTCGAGGGGCGTGAAGAGGGGGAGGAGCCAGCCGCGTACGCGCTGTGCAGCCCGCTGCTGATCGCGCCGGGCGGCGAGAAGATGGGCAAGACCGAGCAGGGCGCCGTCTTCCTCGACCCGGAGCTGACGCGGCCGTACGACTTCTACCAGTACTTGCTCAACCAGCCGGACGCGATGGTGAGCACGCTGCTGCGCTGGCTGACGCTGCTCGGGCGCGAGGAGGTCGAAGCGCTCGAGGCCGAGCAGGCCGCCCACCCGGAACGCCGCCCGGGCCAGCGCGCATTTGCGTTCGACCTGACCGCGCGCGTCCACGGCAACGACGAGGCGCAGCGCCAGGTGCACGTGGCCGAAGCAGCCTTTGGCGGCGGCGGGCCCATCGAGGACCCGGCGGTGCTGGCCGACCTTCACGCCGCGCTCGGGGGCTTCGAGATCGGCGACGAGGCCCTGCGCGCCGGGGCGCTGGCCGTGGCGCTCGCGTCGGGCCTCTACGCCTCGAGCGGCGAGGTACGGCGTGCCATCGCCCAGGGCGGGCTCTCCCTCAACGAGCGGCGCGTGACGGCCACGGATGAGGCCGTGACCCCGATCGCCGGGGAGTGGCTCGTGGTGCGTGCCGGGAAGAAGCGGTTGGCCATCGGGCGCGTCCGGCGCTGAGCTCAGGCCGCGTGGCGGCCGCGGAGGACGTTGAGCACTGCGCTCGGGGAGAGGCCCCGCTGGGCGCACAGCACCAGCGCGTGGTACAGCAGGTCGGCAACCTCGCCGGCCAGCGCTGCACTGGCCCAGGGGCGATCTGCATCGGCCGCCTCCGCATGAGCGTCGTCCTTGGCCGCGATGACGACCTCGACCGCCTCCTCGGCGACCTTGCGCGCCACGGCGTCCACGCCGCCGCGCAGCAGGCTCGTCGTGTAGGAGTCCGGGGGCATCCGCTCGGCTCGATCGCCGATGGTCGCCCAGAGGGTCTCGAGCCAGCCGAAGCCCTGCGGCGTCCCGGCGGCGAACGCCGTGCGCCCGTGGGCGAGCCCGGCATCGAAGCAGGAGCGATCGCCCGTGTGGCAGGCGGGGCCGGCCGGCTCCACCGTCAGCAGGAGCGCGTCGCCGTCGCAGTCGAGGGCGAGCCCGACGAGCCGCAGAACGTTGCCGCTCTCCTCGCCCTTCCGCCACAGCCGGTCGCGGGAGCGGGAGTGGAAGTGGACCTGGCCGCTGTCCAGCGTCGCGGCGAGAGCCTCCGCGTCGAGCCAGCCGAGCATCAGCACCCGACCATCGGCGGCGTCCTGCACGATGCCCGGGACGAGCCCATCCGCGCCCCAGCGGGGGACGACTCGGGCGGCGGCCATCAGGCGGCCTCCTCCACGGGCCGCACCGGCACGCCCGCGGCCGCCAGGGCGGCCTTGACCGAGGCGATCGAGTGGATGCCGCGATGGAAGACCGACGCGGCGAGGACGGCGTCGGCGCCGCCCTCGACGATGGCCGCCACCATGTCGGCGGGCGTGCCCGCACCGCCCGACGCGATGAGCGGCACATCCACGACCGCCGTCACGGCGCGCAGCAGGTCCAGGTCGAACCCCGAGCGCGTGCCGTCGCGGTCGATCGACGTGAGGAGGATCTCACCGGCCCCCAGCCCGGCGGCGCGGCGAACCCAGGCCACGGCATCCAGGCCGGTCGCGTCCCGGCCGCCGCGGGCAAGCACCTCCCAGCCGCCGTCCGCCGACACGGCCCGCACGTCAACGGCGACGACGACGCACTGCCGCCCGAAGACGCGCGCGCAGCGACGGATGAGTCCCGGGTCGGCGATGGCGGCCGTGTTCACGGCCACTTTGTCGGCGCCGGCGCGGAGCACCGCTCGCATGCCCGCCGTGGAGCGCACGCCGCCGCCCACGGTGAGGGGCACGAACAGCCGCCGCGCGGTCCGCTCGACCAGCTCCAGCAGCGTCGCGCGGCCCTCCGGCGCGGCGGTGATGTCGAGGAGGACGATCTCGTCGGCACCGGCCGCAGCATAGCGGGCCGCCAGCTCGGCCGGATCCCCCGCATCCCGCAAGTCCACGAAGCGCGTGCCCTTCACGACGCGGCCGCCGGCCACGTCGAGGCAGGGGATGACGCGACGGAGCAGCATCGCTCAGGCGCCCGCGAGGGCCACGGCGTTGGCGAGCAGGCGCAGCCCGCGGCTCCCGGAACGCTCCGGGTGGAACTGCGTGCCGAGCAGCCGGCCCGACGCGACGACGCTCGGGAAGCGCCCCCCGTGCTCGGTCTGGGCGAGGACCACCGACGGGTCGTCGGGGACGCCCACGAAGGAGTGGACGAAGTAGGCGGCGGCTCCATCGGGGATGCCCTCGAGGAGGGAGTGGCGGCGGCGACGCTCGATGGCGTTCCAGCCGATGTGTGGCAGCCGCGGCGCGCCGACGATGGGGCGCACCGTGCCGCCGAGCAGGCCGAGCAGTTCCGCACCGTCCTCCTCGGAGCGCTCGAAGAGGAGTTGCAGGCCGAGGCAGATGCCGAGGTACCAGGCGCCGTCGTCGAGCGACGCGCGGATCGCGTCGTCGAGCCCGCTCCGGCGCAGCCGCGCCATGGCCGGCCGGCTGGCGCCGACGCCCGGGACCACGATGAGCGACACGCCGGCCAGGCCGGAGGGCCGGCTGGCGATGGTGACGACGGCTCCGGCCGCCTCGAGCGCGGCGCGCACGCTGACGAGGTTGCCGGCGCCGTGATCGACGACCGCCGCGCGCACCGGGGTCACGTGGCGGACCCCGGGTCGAGGGTCCCCTTCGTGGAGGCGATGCCGCTGCGCCGCGGATCGGACTCGGTGGCCTCGCGCACGGCGAGCGCGAGCGCCTTGAAGGCGGCCTCGGCGACGTGGTGGTCGTTGCGGCCGGCGGCGCGGAGGTGGAGCGTCAGGCCGGCCGAGCGCGCGAACGCCTCGAGGGCGTGCTCGATGAGCTGCGTCGAGAGGGCGCCGATCCGCTCGCCGCGGAAGGCCAGGTCGAGCACGGCGTACGGCCGCCCGGAGCAGTCCACGACGGCGCTCGCGAACGCCTCGTCCATGGGCACGGACGCGTCGCCGAAGCGGCGGATACCGGAGCGGTCGCCGAGCGCCTGCGAGAGGGCACTGCCCACGACGAGGGCGACGTCCTCGACCGTGTGGTGCTCGTCCACCTCGAGGTCGCCGGTCGCGGCCACGGCGAGGTCCACCAGGGCGTGGTGGGCGAACGAGGTCCACAGGTGGTCGTAGAGGCCCACGCCGGTGCGCACGTCGGCCGTGCCGATGCCGTCGAGGTCGAGGCGCACGGTCACGTCGGTCTCCCGCGTGGTGCGGCGGACCTCGGCCGTGCGCGCTCGACCGATCGTGCCGCTCATGCGCCGATGGCCTCGATGAGCCGCATGTTCTCGACCGTGGACCGCACGGTCAGGCGCAGGTGGCCGCGCAGCGGGTTGGCCGGCCCGAACGTGCGCGGCACCAGGCCGCGGTGCAGCAGCCGCTCGGCGGCTTCCTCGGCCTGCTCGTGGCTGCCGATGCGCACGAGGAGGAAGTTCGTGACCGAGGGATGCGGCGTCCACCCGGCGGCGGTGAGCGCGGCGGCGAAGCGGCTCCGTTCCTCGACCAGCCGCCGCACATTCTCGACGGCGGTCGCCGGCGCTCGCAGCGCCGCCGCGCCGATGGTCGCCGAGACCGTGGAGACGCTGCCCGGCGGCCGGACGCGTTCGAGGCGCGCGATCGTCGCGCGGGCGGCCACGGCATAGCCGATGCGGATGCCGGGCAGGGCGAAGGCCTTGGAGAGCGTGCGCACGACGATGAGATGCGGATAGCGGTCGCGCAGCGGGATGGCCGTCCGTCCGGTGAACTCGTGGTAGGCCTCGTCCACGACGATCGCCGGTGCCTGGGGCCCGAGCGCCGCGGCGGCGTCGAGGAGCGCCAGCAGGTTGGCCTCCGGCTCATCCGCGCCGGTCGGGTTGTTGGGCACCGCGAGCCACACGACCTGCGCCTCGGCCAGGAGGGGGAGGAGGCGATCCAGGTCGAGCCCGAAGGCGCCGTCTGTCCCGCGCCGGGGGACCGCGATCGCCCGGGCGGCACGCTGCGATGTCAGGACACCGTACATGCCGTAGGTCGGGATGGGCACGATCGCCGCGCCGGCGGCCGGCAGGAAGGTCTTGGCGATGATGTCGAGGACCTCGTCGGCGCCGGCGCCGACGACGATCTCGCCCGGGTCGACGCCCGTGTACGCGGCGGCCGCCGCGGTGAGCTCCGCGTACTCGCTGTCGGGGTACTCGTTGAGGCTCGGGTCGAACGGCCCCGCGAGCGCGCCGGCCAGCCCGGCCGGCTCGGCCGGCGAGGTGTTCGTGTCGAAGCGCACGACATCCTCGGGGCGCACGCCGTACCGCGCGGCGATGGCCTGGTTGGAGGGTTCCCAGGTGTAGACCTGGGTGGTACCGGTGCGGCGGGCGGCATCGGTCATGGCGCGGCGTCTCCCATCTCGAAGCGGATGTCCACGGCGCGGCGGTGGGCGGTCAGGCCCTCCGCTTCCGCCACGACCGCGACCGTGTGCCGGATGGCGGCCAAGCCCTCGCGCGTCACCCGCTGCACCTGGACCCACTTGCCGAAGGACTCCACGCCGAGCGCACCGTAGGCGCGCGCCAGGCGGCCGGTGGGCAGGACATGGTTCGATCCCGTCGCATAGTCCCCGGCCGACTCGGGCGCCCAGGCACCGAGGAAGACGGAGCCCGCGTGCCGGACCGCCGCGAACGCCCGATCATCGCGGGCCACGACGATCGACAGGTGCTCCGGTGCGTAGGCGTTGACGAAGTCGAGCGCTTCGTCGAGGTCGGCTGCCTCCACTACGAGGCCGGCCGAGGCCAGTGAGGCCTGCAGGAACGCCTGGCGAGGCAGGGCCGGCAGCTGGCGGGCGACCTCGGCCTCGACGGCGTCGGCGAGGACGGGCGAGGTGGTCACGAGGACGGCAGCCGAATCGGGCCCGTGCTCAGCCTGGCTGAGCAGGTCGGCGGCGACGTGGGCCGGCTCGGCGGTCCCGTCGGCAAGGACCATCACCTCGGACGGACCGGCGGGGAAGTCGATCGAGGTTGTGCCCAGGACCTCCAGCTTGGCCGCCGTCACCCAGGCGTTGCCCGGACCGACGATGCGGTCCACAGGCCCGATGCTCTCCGTGCCGTGGGCCAGGGCGCCGATGGCCTGGGCTCCGCCCATGGCGTAGAACTCGTCGACGCCCATGAGCCCCGCGGCGCCGAGGAGCGCCGTTGAGACGCGTCCGTCGCGCCCGGCGGGGCTGGCCACGACCAGCTCCCGGACACCCGCCAGGCGAGCCGGGATGGCGCTCATGAGGAGTGACGAGGGGTAGGAGGCTTCGCCACCGGGGACGTAGGCGCCGACGCGGTCGAGCGCTCGCCAGGCGCGCCCGACCCGGATGCCCGGGGCGACCTGGACCCATTGCTCGCGTGGCGGCACCTGGACGGCGTGGAAGGCCTCGATGTTGCGGGCCATCGCGAGCAGGGCGTCCCGCAGAACATCGGGCAGGGCATCCCGGGCGGCGGCCAGCTCCGTGGCGGAGACGCGCAGCGGTGCCGGCACGCCGGCGCTGGGGGCAAGCCCACCGCCGAACCGGGCGTTCGCCGCGCGCAGGGCGGCGTCCCCGCCGCGCCGAACCTCGTCGACGATCGCACGGGCGCCCTCCCGCACGTCCGACGAGGCGCTCGCGCTGCGCTCGACGAGCGCGGCGCGCTCGGTCACGGAGCAGTCGGCCAGGCGGACGCGGCGGAGGCGCGCGAAGGCGACGCTCACGGGACGAGCTTCTCGATGGGCACCACGAGGATGCCCGACGCCCCGGCCGCGCGCAGCGGCGGGAGCATGCGCCATACGTCCGCGTCCTCGACCACGGCGTGGACGGCGACCATGTCGTCGTGGGCGAGCGGGATGACGCTCGGCGATGCGAGCCCGGGCAGGATCGCCTCGATGGCGCTGAGCGCTCGGCGCGGTGCGTTCATCATCAGGTACTTCCGGCGCCGGCCGGCGACGACCGCGCCGAGCACCGTCACGACCTCGTCGACCGTGGCGTCGCGTCGCGCCACGGCCGAGGGCCGGCCGACCAGCACGGCCTGGCTCTCGAGCAGACAGCCGACCGAGCGCAGCCCGTTCATGATCAGTGTCGAGCCCGTGGAGACGAGGTCGACGATCCCCTCGGCCAGGCCCAGACGGGGCGCCACCTCGACGGAACCACTGAGCGGCACGATGGCGACGTCGATGCCGCGCTCGCCGAAGAAGCGTCGCGTCGTCGCAGGGTGGCTCGTGGCCAGGCGCCGGCCGGCGAGCTGCTCGAATGAGACCGCCTCATCGTCAACCGGGACTGCGGCTTCGAGACGACAACGGCCGTAGCCCAGCTCCAGGCGCACGGGAAGCTGGACGTCGGCCTCCGCCAGCAGATTCGTACCGGTGATGCCGAGGTCGGCGACGCCGTCGCCCACCAGCTCGACGATGTCCTCGGTACGAACGTGCAGGATGTCGAGCGGCACGTTCTCGGCGTGACTGACGAGCGCGCGCGACTGGTCCTCGAACTCGAGCCCGGCGTCGCGCAGGAGGCGCAGGGTCGGCTCGAGCAGCCGGCCCTTGTTGGGGACGGCCAGGCGCAGGCGATCCGGTGTCATCGACCGGTCGCCGTGGCCGCCCGGCCCTTCGTCCGCGCCAGGGCGGCCCTGTAGCCGCCGGTCCCGTGGTGGAGCCAGGAGGCGATGCGGGTGATCGTCGCCGTGCTCGCGCCGGTGCGACCCGAGATCTCGGCGTAATGGAGCCCTTCCTGGAGCAGCCGGACGACCTGCCAGCGCTGCGCCAGGTCGTGGATCTCACGCAGCGTGCACAGGTCGCGCAGGAACCGTTCGGCCTCGTCTCGGTCGGGGAGGGCCAGGATCGCGTCCAGGAGATCCCCCGTGGCCGGGGTCCGCCAGTCCTCGAACTCGCGCATCAGGGGCGCCTCGACCGGAAGGACGTGCAGTCATGGTATCGTTGTAGCATGGTACAACGCTATCAGATGACTGCACGGCCCGTCAACCCGTGGAGCTGATCCCCGCCATCGACCTGCGCGGAGGCCGCGTCGTGCGGCTCGTGGCGGGCGATTTCGCGCGCGAGACCACGTATGGCGACGACGCGCTGCTGATCGCCCGGCGGTGGGTGGGGGAGGGGGCGACCCGCCTGCACATCGTCGACCTCGACGGCGCGCGTGAGGGCCGTCCCGTCCAGGCGGACCTGGTGGCGCGGGTGATCGCGGGGGCCGGCGTGCCCTGTCAGGTCGCCGGCGGCCTGCGGGACGCCGCGAGTGTGGAGGCGGCGCTCGCGGCAGGCGCGGATCGCGTCGTGCTGGGCACGGCGCTCCTGCGTGATCCGGGGTTCGCATCCCGGCTCGTCGCCGGCCACGGTGTCGAGCGCATCGTCGCCGCCCTCGACGTGCGCGCCGGGAGCGTCGTTGGCGAGGCCTGGCGGCAGGGGGCCGCGGGCCGACCGGCGCTCGAGGTGCTGGGCGACCTCATCGCCGCGGGCCTGCGTGTCCTGGCCGTCACCGCCATCGAGCGCGACGGGCTCCTCGGCGGGCCCGACCTCGACCTGTACCGGGGTTTCCGATCGGCCGCCCCGGAGGCCACCCTCATCGCGTCGGGCGGTGTGACGACGATCGACGACCTGCGTCGGCTCGCGGATGCGGGCTGCGACGGGGCGATCCTGGGACGCGCCCTCTACGAGGGGCGCCTGGATCTCGCGATGGCCCTGACCGCCACGGCGGGGTGAGCGGCGCCGGTCCTAGTGGCCGGCAGCCTCGAGTTCCTTGCGGTGCAGGTCGATGACCTTCTGCGCGATGTGCGCCGGCACCTCCTCGTAGGTCGCCAGCTCGGCGCTGAAGGAGCCGCGGCCGTGGGTGAGCGAGCGCAGCTCGGTCGCGTACGTCGGCAGCTCGGCCATCGGCACCTGTGCACGCACGACCTGCATCCCGTCCTCGCTGTCGAGACCGAGGACGCGGCCCCGCCGCGTGTTGAGGTCGCGGTTCACGTCGCCCATGTACTGCTCGGGCACGCGCACCACGACGTCCATGATCGGCTCGAGGAGCACCGGGTTCGAATCCTGGATACCTTTCTTGGTGGCCATCGAGGCGGCGATCTTGAAGGAGAGCTCGTTGGAGTCGACGGTGTGGAACGAGCCGTCCACGAGTGTGGCCTTGAAGTCGATGACCGGGTAGCCGGCCAGCGCGCCCTCGGCGGCGACCTCGCGCACGCCCTTCTCCACGCCGGGGAAGAAGCCCCTGGGCACGGAGCCGCCGACGACCTTCTCGACGAACTCGACACCGCCGCCGTTATTCGGCTCGATCTCCAGCCAGACGTGCCCGAACATGCCGTGCCCGCCGGTCTGTTTCTTGTAGCGGCCTTCGACCCTGGAACGGCTTCGGATCGTCTCGCGGTAGGGGATGTGCGGCTGCCGGGTCACCACGGCCGCCCCGAACTTGCGCTTCAGGCGTTCGCCGATGACGGCGATCTGGTTCTCGCCCTGCGCGTAGAGCACCTGCTCGCCGGTCTCGACGGGCCGTTCGAGGCGGATCGTGGGCTCCTCCTCGAGCAGCCGTGCCAGCGCGGTGCCCAGCTTGTCGAGGTCGGCCTTCGTCTGCGGCTCGATGGCCACCGGCAGCGTCGGCCCGGGGAACTCGAGGGGCGGGAGGCGCAGCGGGCGCTCGCGGCTCGAGAGCGAGTCCCCGGTCTTCGTATACACGAGTTTGGCCACGGCGCCGATCTCCCCGGCGCCGATCTCGCCGACAGCCTCCTGCTCCTTGCCGTGGAGGAGCAGGAGCTGGCCGATGCGCTCATCCTCCCCGCGCGCAGGATTCCAGGCGTGGTCGTTGTTCTTCAGGACGCCGGACAGCACGCGCAGGTAGGTGAGCCGGCCGACGAACGGGTCGGCGGTCGTCTTGAAGACGCGCACGAGCAGCGCGCCGTCGCGGTCTGCGGCCATGAGGATATCGTCGCCTCCCTTGTCCAGGGCGGTGACGGGCGCCTCCTCGTCGGGGGAGGGCAGGTAGCGGATGATCGCGTCGAGCACGCCGTCGATGCCGATGTGCCGCTCGGCGCTGCAGACCACGACCGGTGCCAGGATGCTCTCGCGCACCCCCTTGTGGAGGCACGCGTCAAGCTCCGCGTCGCTGACGTCCTCGCCCTCGAGGTACTTGGCCAGCACCTCGTCATCCGCCTCGGCGGCGGCCTCGAGGAGTTGGTCGCGACGCCGGGCGACCTCGGGCTCCAGCTCGGTCGGGATCGGCATCTCCTGACGTGCGCCCTTCTCGAAGCGATACGCCGTGCGGTGGACGAGATCGACGTAGCCGCTGAACGCATCGCCGGCGCCGATCGCCAGCTGCAGCGGCGCGATCTTGGTGCCGAACTGCTCTCGCAACCGGTCCAGGGCACGGTTCGGGTCGGCGTTCTCTCGGTCGCACTTCGTGAGCACGAAGAGCGCGGCCCGGCCCATGCGGCGGGCCAGGGCGATGGCCGTCTCGGTGCCGGCCTCGACGCCGCCGGAGGCGTCCATCGCCAACAGGGACGCGTCGACGGCCGCAAAACCTTCCACGACCTCGCCCACGAAGTCGGCGTAGCCGGGCGTGTCCACCAGCGTCACGCGGTAGCCGGCGGTCTCGAGCGTAGCCACGGCCAGCGAAAGGGAGAGCTTGCGCTTCTGCTCCTCGGGCTCGAAGTCGAGGCTCGCCGTCCCGTCGTCCACGCGCCCCATCCGGGGGATGGCCCCGGCGGCGTAAAGGAGATGCTCGCCGAGCGTCGTCTTGCCGGCACCCGCGTGGCCGGCCAGGACGACGTTGCGGAGGTGCGCGAGATCGACGCTCTTCATCGAGGGGCAGACCTCTCGGTAGGGTGTTCGGGGCCGGAGGATCGGCGGGGTCATCATATAGAATCGCGCTCGATGTCCGGTCACTCCAAGTGGTCCCAGATCAAGCGCCAGAAGGGCGCCAACGACGCGAAGCGCGGCGCCGTGTTCACCAAGGTCGCCCGCGAGATCAGCATGGCGGCACGGGCCGGCGGCGCGGATCCCGACGCCAACTTCAAGCTGCGCCTGGCGATGGAGAAGGCGCGGGCGGTGAACATGCCCGCCGACAACATCAAGCGGGCCATCGAGCGCGCCGCGGGCGCCGGCGACGGGGAGCAATACGAGGAGATCGTCTACGAGGGCTACGGCCCGGGGGGAGTGGCCATCCTCGTCGAGGCGGCCACCGACAACCGCAACCGGACGGCGGCCGACGTGCGGGCGATCTTCACCAAGGCTGGCGGCCAGCTCGCCGGCTCGGGCGCGGTGGCCTGGCAGTTCGTGCCGCGAGGTCTCATCGGCATCCCCCGCCAGCGGCACGACGCGGACGAAGTCGCGTTGCTGGCCATCGACGCCGGCGCCGACGACGTGGACACCGAGGGCGATCCCATCGAGGTCTTCACCGATCCGGGCGACCTCGAGACCGTCCGGCGGGCCCTCGAGGCGGCGGGGGTCGACGTCGAGTCATCCGAGCTGACGATGCATGCCCGGAACACCGTCGAGGTGGACGCCGCCCACGCGCGCCAGAACCTGCGCCTGATCGAGCACCTCGAGGACCATGACGACGTCCAGCGGGTGACGGCGAACTTCGAGATCCCGGACGAAGTCTTCGCCGAGGCGGCGTCGGTTTGATCGTCCTGGGCATCGATCCCGGGACGGCCATGACCGGCTATGGGCTGGTCGAGCGCACCGGGAGCCGGCTGCGGGCCATCGACTATGGCTGCCTGGAGACGCCCTCGACGATGGAGCTGCCGCAGCGCCTGCTGCTCATCCAGCAGGGCATCGCCGACCTCATCGAGACGCACCGGCCGGACCTGGTGGCCGTGGAGCGGCTCTTCTTCAACAAGAACGTCCAGACCGCCTTCGCGGTGGGGCAGGCCCGCGGCGTGGCCCTCCTGACCGCCGCCCAGTTCGGGCTGGCCGTCCACGAGTACGGCCCGCACGAGGTGAAGATGGCGGTCACCGGTTACGGGCGGGCCGAGAAGGCGCAGGTGCAGCGCATGGTCCAGACCGTGCTGGGACTCGCGGTGCTGCCTCGCCCCGACGACGCGGCCGACGCGCTGGCCATCGCCATCTGCCTCGCCCACGCTTACCGGCCCGCGGCCTGAGGCGGCGCCCGTGATCGCGTCGCTGGAGGGGATCGTAGGGGCCGTGGGCTCCGACTCCGTGGTCCTGGAGATCGGGGGCGTCGGGTACCGGGTGTACGCCGGGTCGGGGACGATCGCCGCAGCCCGCCACGGGGCGCACTTGAAGCTGCACACGCACCACCTCGTGCGCGAGGACCTGCACGCCCTCTACGGCTTTCGCACGACCGAGGAGCTGGGCTTCTTCGAGCTCCTGCTCACCGTGGCCGGCGTCGGTCCGAGGGTGGCGCTGGCGATCGTCTCGGCGCGCCACGTGCCGGACCTGCAGCTGGCCATCCTGCAGGGCGACGAGGCCGTGCTCACGGCCGTCAGCGGGGTGGGTCGGAAGCTCGCCGCGCGGGTCATCCTCGAGCTGAAGGAGAAGGTCGCCGCGGCCGGCATGGCGGCCGGCCTGGCCGGGGGGCGGGCGCGCGGCGCCGCGGTGGGCGAGACGGAAGTCGTGGCCGCCCTCCAGGCCCTCGGCTACTCCGCCGGCGAGGCGCGCGAGGCGGCCCGGGAGGCGGTCGTCGGTGGCGCCCCGGGCGACTCGCTCGAGGAGCGCGTGAAGGTCGCGCTGCGCACGCTGCGCCGGGACTGAGAGGTCGCTGGCGATGCGAACGCATGTTCACATCCGCCTTCGGACCTGCTAGACTCGGCGCCGATGGACGAGCAAGGACGCGTCGTGGGCTCGGCGGCCCTGGCGGTGGAAGAGGCGGTCGTCGAGACGAGCCTCCGGCCGCGCATCCTCGCGGAGTACATCGGGCAGGAGAAGGTCAAGGCAAACCTGCGCATCCTGCTCGAGGCGGCCCGGCAGCGGGGGGAGGCGGCGGACCACATCCTCCTCTATGGCCCGCCCGGCCTGGGCAAGACGACGCTGGCCAACATCGTGGCCCGCGAGCTGGGCGTCTCGATCCACACCACGAGCGGCCCGGCGATCGAGCGCCCCGGCGATCTGGCGGCCATCCTCACCAACCTCGACGAGCGCGACGTCCTCTTCATCGACGAGATCCATCGCCTGAACCACGCCGTGGAGGAGATCCTCTACCCGGCCATGGAGGACTTCGCCATCGACGTGATGATCGGCAAGGGACCGAGCGCGCGCTCGCTGCGCCTGAACATCAAGCCCTTCACGGTCGTCGGCGCGACGACGCGCGCGGGGCGCATCAGCTCCCCGTTGCGCGACCGCTTCGGCGCGGTGCACCGGCTCGACTACTACGAGACGGGCGAGCTGGCGACGATCGTCGCGCGCTCGGCGGGGATCCTCGGCGTATCCATCGACCACGAGGCGGTCGAGGTCCTGGCGCGCCGGGGGAGGGGCACGCCGCGCATCGTCAACCGCCTGTTGAAGCGCGTGCGCGACTTCGCCCAGGTGAAGTCGGACGGGCGGATCTCCGCGCGCGAGGCGGACGCGGCCATGCTGGCCATGGACATCGACGACGAGGGCCTCGACACGACCGACCGGCGCCTCCTCGCGGCCATCGTCCAGAAGTTCGCCTCCGGCCCGGTCGGCGGCGCCGCGGTGGCCGCCATCCTGGGCGAGGAAGTCGAGACGATCGAGGACGTCTACGAGCCCTACCTGCTCCAGCTCGGCTTCCTCGATCGCACGCCGCAGGGCCGCGTGGCCACGGAGCGCGCGCGCGAGCACCTGCGCAAGCTCGGCTACGACGTGCCGCCGCCGCGCCGGCAGGAGCGGGTCGACAGCGGCCTGTGGGACGGCGTGACGACCGAAGGGGCGCCGCCCGAGTGACCGCCGCGCCGCCCACGGATGGCCTGGCCCTCGCCACGCGCGGCCTGCACAAGCGCTACGGCTCGCGCGTCGCGCTGGCCGGGCTGGACTTGTCGGTGCCGAGCGGCGTGGTCTACGGCTTCCTCGGCCCCAACGGCGCCGGCAAGACGACCACGATGCGGCTGCTCACCGGCCTCATCCACCCCGACGCGGGCAGCATCGAGGTCCTCGGGCGGCCCTTCGGGCGGCGTGACCGGCACCGGCTCTTCGAGGTCGGGGCGATCATCGAGGCGCCCGCCTTCTACCCCTACCTCTCTGGGCGCGAGAACCTGCGGGCCCTCGCCGCCACCGGCGCGCCCACGCCGCGCAGCCGCATCGAGGAGCTCCTGGAGCTCGTCGGCCTGCGCGACCGGGCCGGCGACAGGGTCTCGGGCTATTCGCTGGGCATGAAGCAGCGGCTGGGCATCGCGGCGGCGCTGCTCAGCGATCCGAGGCTCCTCCTGCTCGACGAGCCCGCCAACGGCCTCGATCCGGCGGGCATCGTGGCCATGCGCGACACGCTGCGCCACCTCGCGTCGAGGGGTAAGACCGTCTTCATCTCCAGCCACATCCTGGCCGAGATCCAGCAGCTGGCCGACCAGGCCGGCATCATCGCCTCCGGTCGCCTGGTGCGAGAGGGGTCGATCCAGGCGCTCCTCGCGAGCCAGGGCCTGGTGCGGGTGCGTGTCGCCGCGGAGGAGGCCGGCCGGGCGGCAGCGATCCTGGAGGCGTTCGCCGGCCCGGGCAGCGTCAGCGCGTCGCCCGGAGATGACGGTTGGCTCACCGTGCGCGTGGACCACGGCCGTGCCGCGGCAGCCAACCGCGCCCTCGCGGAAGCCGGCATCTACGCCTCGGCCCTCGAATCGGGCAACGACCTCGAGTCGATCTTCCTTCAGCTGACCGGCGGTGAGCCGTCGCCCGGCGGGGAAGGCACGTTCACCCGCATGCCTGACGTGGATGGCCCGGGTCCGACCGCTCCCGGGAGCGGGGCATGAGGCTGTTCGGTTCGGGCCTGCGCAAGCTCGTGCGGCGGCCGGCCACGTGGCTCACGCTCGGCCTGCTGATCGGCCTCCTGGGGCTCATCCTCGTCGCCGTCGGCGCGACCGCGAACGACCGGCGGGCGGACCCCGACGGCGGGAACGCGCTGCTGCTGCTCACCTTCCCGCTGGCCTATGGCTTCGTGCTCGGCTTCATCCTCGGGCTGGGCGGCCTGTTCGCGGTCATCTACGGCGCCGCGGTGGCCGGTTCGGAGTGGGGCTGGGGCACGCTCAAGAACGCCGTTGCCCGCGGAGAGAGCCGCAGCCGCTACGTCGTCGCCACCTTCGCCGGCGTGGCCCTGCTGACCGGCATCGGCCTGCTCGTCGCGTTCGCGGCCGGCGTGGCCCTGGCCGTCGTGGGGGCGAACCTCGCGGGCGTCTCCACGGCGGGTCTCGACGACGCCGCGACGCTCCGCACCCTGCCCGAGAACCTCGCCCGCGGCTGGCTGGCCATCGCCGAGGAGGGGGCCATCGGCTTCGCCATCGCGACGATCGCCCGCAGCCAGCTGGCCGGGATCGGGGCCGGCATCGCCTTCTTCTTCGGTGAGCAGTTCGCCGGGATCTTCCTGCCCGACATCGTCAAGTACCTGCCGTTCGACGCCGCCACGGCCATGGTCGCGGGCGGCCTGCCCGGGAGCTTCGGGGACGGAGGGGGCGGATCCTCGCTCGACGCGGGCGCCGCACTCGCTGTCGTCGTCGCCTGGCTGGTGGGCTCGATCGTCGTGGCGGCGCTCTTCACCGAACGTGCGGAGATCTCCGGATGACGACGATGCCCGCAGCGGCCGCCGCCGCAGACTCCGGGACGCCCGGTCGGCCCGTCCACTTCGAGGTGCTGCGCCCGGCCCCCGGCGACGGCTCGACCCGTGCCCGACTGGGGCGCCTCGATACGCCCCACGGATCGGTCGACACGCCGACCTTCATGCCGGTCGGCACCAATGCCACCGTGAAGTCGCTCGACCCCGACGACCTGGATGAGATCGGCGCCCGGATCATCCTGGCCAACACGTACCACCTCTACCTCCGCCCCGGCCACGAGCGCATCGCCCGCCTCGGCGGACTGCACCGCTTCATGGGCTGGGACCGGCCCATCCTCACCGACTCGGGTGGCTTCCAGGTCGTGAGCCTGGGCGACCTGCGCGTCATCGACGACGAGGGGGTCACCTTCCGCAGCCACCTCGACGGTTCGACGCACCGCTTCACGCCGGAGCACTCGATCGGCGTCCAGGAGGCCCTGGGCCCCGACATCGCCGTCGCCTTCGATCAACCGGTGCCGCCGCACGCCTCCACGCGCGCCCAGGTCCAGGAGGCGACCGAGCGCACGCACCGCTGGGCCGAGCGCTCGCTGCGCGCCCACGCGCGAGCTGACCAGGCGCTCTTCGGCATCATCCAGGGCGGCCTGGAGGCCGACCTGCGGGCGGCCTCGACGCGCTTCGCCGCCGCGCTGCCCTTCGACGGCCTGTGCATCGGCGGGCTCGCCGGCGACGAGTCCGCGGCCCAGCGCGGTGAGGCCCTCGACGTCGTCGTGGCGCTCCTGGCCGACGACCCGCGGCCGCGCTACCTCATGGGTCTCGGCTCGCCGCCCGACATGCTCGATGCCGTCCATCGGGGCGTGGACCTCTTCGACTCCGTGCTGCCGGCCCGCGTGGCCCGCAACGGCACGCTGTGGGTGCCCGAAGGCCGGCTGAACCTGCGCAATGCCCGCTTCCTCGACGACCCGGGCCCTGTCCAGGAGGGCTGCCGCTGCCGCCTCTGCCGCCACCATTCACGGGCCTACCTGGCGCACCTCTTCCGCGCCGATGAGCTGCTGGCCTACCGGCTGGCGACTTGTCACAACCTGACCTACTGCCTAGACTTCATGGCGCGCGTCCGGCAGGCGATCGCCGCCGGGACGCTCCCCGACCTCGTGAGCGAGACGTCGGCGCGCCGTGTCCAGAAGCACCCTTCCGACGCTCCGTCGAGTGACAGACAAGCTGGCGCTGAGGGAGGGTGAAGTCGTCGTAGATCCCCGCCGTCCACCATGACGGCGGCGTGGAGGTGGTGATCGCATGGCATCGAAGGATCGACCCCACCGCGAGATGAAGAAGAAGCCGAAGGACGCGGCCGCGAAGCCCAAGCTCCAGTCCCTCTCCGACGCTCCGACCCCACAGGCGGAGCTGATCCGCCCCAAGCGCAAGCCGCGCTGGGAGGAACCGGAGGCGAGCGAGTAGCAGGCCCACGACCCGGCCCTCGGTCCAGCCCAGGAGGAGAACCCAGGCGATGACGATCACGGGGGCCGGCATCACGGCCGGCGGCGAGAGGAACGGCGTGGAGAAGACGAACGATCGAGCCGCCGGCGAGCGGAGCCGCGCCGTGGATGCGGCGATCCTGGCCATCGAGAAGCAGTTCGGGCGCGGCTCGATCATGAAGCTCGGTTCGGCCGAGCGGCAGCAGGTGGACTCCATCCCCACGGGCTCCATCGCGCTCGACCTCGCGCTCGGCGTGGGCGGCATCCCGCGCGGCCGGATGACGGAGATCTTCGGCCCCGAGTCGTCGGGCAAGACGACGCTCTGCCAGCACATCCTGGCCGAGGCGCAGCGGCGCGGCGGCGTGGTCGCCTTCATCGACGTCGAGCACGCGCTCGACCCGGGCTACGCGCGCGCCTGCGGCGTCAACGTCGACGAGCTCCTCGTCAGCCAGCCCGACACGGGCGAGCAGGCCCTCGAGATCACCGAGACGCTCATCCGCTCCGGCGGCGTCGACTGCGTCGTCATCGACTCGGTAGCGGCCCTCGTGCCGCGCGCGGAGATCGAAGGCGAAATGGGCGATTCCTTCGTGGGCATCCAGGCCCGGCTCATGAGCCAGGCCCTGCGCAAGCTGACCGGCGCGGTCAGCCGCTCCAACACGGCGCTCGTCTTCACCAACCAGCTGCGCGAGAAGATCGGCGTCATGTTCGGCAACCCGGAGACGACGCCGGGCGGCCGCGCCCTGAAGTTCTACGCCAGCGTCCGCCTCGATATCCGCCGCATCGAGACGATCAAGGTCGGCACGGACGCGGTGGGCAGCCGCGTGCGCGTCAAGGTCGTCAAGAACAAGGTCGCCTCGCCGTTCCGCGTCGCCGAGTTCGACGTCATGTACGGAGAGGGCATCTCGAAAGAGGGCGGCCTGCTCGACGTCGGTGTGGCCACGGACGTGGTCAGCAAGTCCGGCGCCTGGTTCAACTACGGCGAGACCCGCCTGGGCCAGGGCCGCGAGGCGAGCAAGGAGTTCCTCAAGGCGAACAAGGACGTCGCCGAGCGGATCGAGGCGGACATCCGGGCGAAGGTCGCCACGATCTCCCTGCCGGTGGAGGGCATCACGGAGGCCGAATGAGCCGGCCCGCCACCGGCGCGGAGCGACGAGCCCGCGCCGATGCACGCAAGGCCGAGCGCGCCGAGGTCCAGGACCCGGCCGTCGTTCTCGACGCGGCCGCCGCCTTCCTCGCGGTACGGCCTCGCTCGATCGACGAGACGCGCCGACGGTTGCGCCATCTCGGCTACCCGCCAGTACCCGTCGAGATCGTTCTCGAGCGGCTGATCGAGTTCGGCTACCTCGATGACGAGGCGTTCGCGCGGGCGTGGGTGGAGAGCCGCGACCGCTCCCGGCCCCGCGGCGCGAGCGCGCTGCGCCGCGAGCTCGCGCTGAAGGGCGTGGAGCGGCCCGTGGTCGATGCCGTGCTCGACGAGCGCGACCATGCCGCCGAGGAAGCGCGTGGCGGCGCCGACGACGGAGCCGCCACACCCGACGGGATGGCCGCGGACCGGCTCCTGGCACGCAAGGCCGCGGTGCTCGGTCGCGAGACCGACCCGCGAAAGCGCCGCCAGAAGGCCTATGCGCTTCTGGCGCGCCACGGCTTCTCGCCGGACGTCATCGCTGCCGCCCTGGGCCGCGCGGCGACCGACGACTCGGATCTGGACAGCAGCATAGGGCCCGACTGAGATCGACCGCGTGCGACCGGCCACTACGCGTCATTCGACTCAGCCGAAGTTCCCGCCACCGAGGTCGGGTTCCTCCGGAGGCCATCCCGCGTTTGACGCTCCTCCGGCGCCTGCACACGGTCACACGACCCCGGCCATGTTGGGCACGGCGGGACTCGGACCTGGGGCCCGATGGCGATGTCCTCGCCGGACACCCGCGCATCATGGCCGTCAGCCCCTCCGCACCGCCGACCTTGCTCTATGTTCGTTCCACGCACAGCCTCGACGCCAAGCGCGCCGCGAACCGGGCTTGTCGGACGCGGCGAACATAGAGGCATGATCCCGGGCGCCTCGGGGCCATAAGCCGGCCGTATTCGGAGGCCTGCCGCGCGCTCCACGCTCGTCGGAAACATAGATCGATGTCGGCCGGGTCGAAGCGCCTCTGCCCACGTGGCTGATGATGAACGGGGCCAACCGAGCGTTTGACGCCCGCCAGCGCGCGGGCGTAGGCTTCGCCGCAGAACCGAAGTTCGCGTCAGCCCCGGGACAACGATCGGGACGCCCGATCAGCGCGCCGGGGGTGGCGAGCCCTTGCAGTCGGCGCGCCGGCCCCACGGAGCGCCGCCGGTGCCGACGTCCCATGGCACCGCCTGACGACTTGAATGACCGCCAGCCCGCGCGCTGGACGGGAGGGAGCTATGGACGCCATCGTCCTGGCGTTGGGCATCGTCATCGCCCTCGCCGGCGGCATCGTGCTGGGCTACGTCGCCCGCGGAGTCTGGACCGGTCAGGCCGTCAAGCACGCACAGGAGAAGGCCGGGCGCATCCTCGCCGAGGCCCGCGAGCAGCAGAAGGACCTCATCCTCAAGGCCAAGGACGAACAGTTTCGGCTGCAGCGCCAGGGCGAGGAAGAGGCCCGCGCGAAGCGCGCCGAGCTCTCGACGCTCGAGACCCGTCTGCTCCAGCGCGACGCGCAGCTCGACGAACGCTCGGACATCCTCGAGCAACGCGACCGCAAGCTCATCGACCGCGAACGCGAGCTCGAGGCCAGCCGCGAGGAGCTCTCCCGGGCGAAGCAGGAGCAGATCGCGGCCCTGGAGCGGGTCAGCCAGATGAGTCGCGAGGAGGCCAAGGCGCAGCTCCTCGAAGCGGTCCGGGCAGAGGCCGAGAATGACGCCGTGCGCATCGCCCGCGCCATCGAGCGCAAGGCCCGCGACGAGGCCGAGGACAAGGCGCGCGACGTCGTGGTCACGGCCATCCAGCGCGTCATGGCCGACCACACGGCCGAGATGACCGTGACCGTGGTGCCGCTGCCCTCGGACGAGATGAAGGGCCGCATCATCGGCCGTGAGGGGCGCAACATCCGCGCCCTGGAGCAGGCCACCGGCATCGACCTGATCATCGACGACACGCCCGAGTCCGTCGTCATCAGCGGCTTCGACCCGATCCGCCGCGAGATCGCCCGCCTCGCCCTGACGAAGCTCATCCAGGACGGGCGCATCCATCCCGGACGCATCGAGGAGGTCGTGGCCAAGGCGCGCGCCGAGGTCGATCTGGTCATGCGCCAGGCCGGTGAGTCGGCGGCCTACGACTCCGGGGTGCCGGGCCTGCCGCCGGAGATCATCAAGCTCCTCGGCCGGCTCAAGTACCGTACGAGCTACGGCCAGAACGTCCTCCAGCACTCCATCGAGACGAGCCGCCTGGGGGCCGTCATCGCCGCCGAGGTGGGGGCGGATATCCAGATCGCGAAGATGGGCGGGCTGCTGCACGACATCGGCAAGGCCGTGGACCACGAGGTGGAAGGGCCCCATGCGGCCATCGGCGGCCAGATCGCGCAGCGTCACAACCTGCCCGCCAAGGTCGTGAACGCCATCGCGGCGCACCACCAGGAGATCGAATACGCCTGCGTCGAGGCGCCCATCGTCCAGATCGCCGACGCCATCAGCGCCAGCCGGCCGGGCGCCCGGGGCGAGTCGATGGACACCTACGTCAAGCGCCTCGAAGACCTGCAGGCCATCGCCAACAGCTTCGAGGGCGTGGAGAAGTCGTTCGCCGTGCAGGCCGGGCGGGAGGTGCGCATCCTGGTCCGGCCCGAAGAGATCGACGACCTGGCCTCGATGCGCCTGGCGCGCGACATCGTGCGCAAGATCGAAGAGTCGCTGACCTATCCCGGCCAGATCAAGGTGACGGTCATCCGCGAGACGCGCGCCGTGGAGTACGCGAAGTAGGCGCCGCGCTGCGTCACGCGATCGAGGTGCAGGCGGCCGATCGCCTGGCCCCGGCGCCCGCCCGCCCCGGGGCGGGCATCCTGCGCGTGCTGATGGTGGGCGACCTCATCGGCAAGCCGGGCCGGGTCACCGCCGAGCGTGTCATCCCCGGGTTGCGCGAGGAGCGCGGCATCGACTTCGTGACCGCCAACGGCGAGAACGTGGCCGGCGGCATGGGCCTCACGGTCTCCACGGCGCAGGCGATCCTGGCCGGCGGCGTGGACGTCATCACGAGCGGCAACCACATCTGGGACAAGCGCGAGATCTACCCCGAGCTCGAGCGCGAGCCGCGCATCCTGCGCCCCCTGAACTACGGTGACCGGGACGTGCCCGGCCGCGGCTGGGGCCTCTTCCACGCCGCGGACGGGACCGAGCTGGCGGTCATCAACGTCCAGGGCCGGACGTACATGCAGCCCATCGAGAACCCCTTCACGGTCATGGACACGCTGCTCGACGAGGCCGCGGACGAGCTGCCGCCGGTGCGGCTGGTGGACTTCCACTGTGAGCTGACGAGCGAGAAGAACGCCCTCGGGGTCTACCTCGACGGCCGTGTCAGCGTCGTCGCCGGCACGCACACGCACGTGCCCACGGCCGACGAGCGGATCCTCCGCCGTGGTACGGCCTACCAGTCGGACATCGGCATGACCGGGCCCGTCTGGAGCATCATCGGTTTCGACCCGGCCACCGTCCTGCCGCGCTTCATCAACGCGCTGCCCACGCGCTTCGAGGTGGGCGACGGGCCGGTCGTCTTCAACGCGCTCCTCGTAGACGTGGATGCCACGACCGGGCGCGCCGTGGCGGTGGAGCGCATCGCCCGCATCGTCGAGGGCTGATCCTGGACCCGTCCCACTCGCGCCTCGACCTGCACGCTCATTCGAGCCGTTCGGACGGGGTCGAGGCCCCGGCCGATCTGTACCGCGCCATGGCGGCGGCCGGCCTGCGCCTCGTGGCGCTCACCGACCACGATGCGCTCGAGGGCGTGCGCGAGCTGCGCTCGGGGGGTGTCCGAGCCGCGGCGACCGATGCCGGCCCGGGGCTGATCGCGGGGGTCGAGATCAACGCCGTCGACGACGGGGACGACGCCTGGGAGGGTGAGCTGCACATCCTCGGCTACGGCATGGACCCCGACGACGAGGCGTTCGAGGCCACGCTGGCGCGCCAGCGGGCCGGCCGTGAGATCCGCGTGCGCGAGACCCTCGACCGCCTCCGGAGGCTGGGGATGCCCGTGGACGACGCCTTCGCGACGGTGGTCGCCGCCGCCGACCCGGCGAGCCTGGGGCGGCCGCACGTGGCGCGGGCGCTCATCGCCACCGGGCACGCCGCGAGCGTGGAGGACGCCTTCGCGCGCATCCTCGGACGCGGCTGTCGGGCGTACGTCCCGCGGCGCGGGCTCGACCCGCGTCAGGCGATCACGGCCATCCGGGCGGCCGGCGGCCTGGCCGTGCTCGCCCACTACCGCGAAGCGCCCGAACGGGTCGCGCTCGTCGACCGCCTCATCGGCTGGGGCCTGGGTGGGCTGGAAGTCCACTACGGCGGCATGGGCCGGCCGTACACGGTCGAGGAGACGGCGGCGCTCGCCGCCATCGCCCGGGGCCGGGGACTCGTGGCCACGGGGGGCAGCGACTACCATGGCGACACGATGTCGTACGCCGAGGCGATCGCCCGGACGGTCGTGCCCGACGAGGTCGAGGAGCCCTTCCTCGCCGCCCTCGAGGCCGCCCGGAGCCGCCCATGACCCTGCGCCAGCTGCGCGTCGTCGATCCGGGACTCGGTGTCCGCCCCGCCCCGCCCCGCCACCCGGCCAGCGCGCCCGAGGGACTCTCCGAGTTCGCCACCGACGATGTCGCCCTGCCGCGCTTCCACGTCTGGACGCTGGGCTGCCAGATGAACCGCAGCGACTCGGAGGAGATGGCCGGCGCGCTGCTCGCCGCTGGCTGCGGCGAGGCGCCGACGCTCGAGGCGGCGGACCTGGTCGTCATCAACACGTGCGCCATCCGCGAGGCGGCCGAGCAGAAGGTCATCGGCCGCATGGGCGCGCTGGAGCGCCTGAAGCAGGCCAACCCGGCGCTGCGGGTCGTCCTCACCGGCTGCGCCGTGCGCGCCGACAACGTGGCCGTCCTGCCGCGCCGCTACCCGGCCGTGGACCTGTTCCTGCGCCCCGACGAGGAGCCCGAGCTGGTCGAGCGGCTCGGGATCGCCAGTCCCACGGCGCCAGGGCGGCTGGCGAGGCCGACCTACGAGCGCGTCGGCCGCTCGGTGGCGGCGACCGCGGACCGCCTGACGGCCACTCGTGCCGCGGCGGTGGGGGAGGGGCGCGTCGCCCGTCACAGCCCGTTCCAGGCCTGGCTCCCGATCATCTACGGCTGCGACAAGACGTGCACCTACTGCATCGTCCCCTTCAGCCGCGGTCCCGAGCGCAGCCGGCCCTTCGATGAGGTCGTCGGCGAGGCGCGGGCGCTCGCCGCGGCCGGCTACCGCGAGGTGACGCTGCTCGGTCAGAACGTCAACTCGTACGGCCACGACCTGGCGCCCGAGCCGCGCTTCAGCGGCCTGCGTGGCCAGCGGCGACTCGGCCGGCGGCTGGAGCTGGAGGGTCGGCCGGACATCGCCGCGCTGCTGCGCGCCATCGACGGTCTGCGCACGGACGACGGCGCGCCGGCGATCCCGCGCCTGCGCTTCATCACCTCCCATCCCTGGGACCTCACCGATCGCCTCATCGACGCCATCGCAGAGTGCCCCTCGGTCTGCGAGCACCTCCACCTGCCGGTCCAGTCGGGCGACGACGCCGTGCTCCACCGCATGGGCCGCCAGTACTCGGTCGGGTCGTACCTGTCCCTCGTGGAGCGGCTGAGGGCCGCCATCCCCGGCATCAGCCTCACCACGGACGTCATCGTCGGCTTCTGCGGCGAGACCGAGGCCCAATTCGAGCGCAGCCTGGAGTTGCTGCGCACGGTCCGCTACGACCAGGTCTTCGCGGCAGCCTTCTCGCCGCGACCCGGCACCCCGGCGGCGCGCCTGCCCGACGACGTCCCCGCGGCCGAGAAGCGGCGCCGGCTCAACGAGTTGCTCGCGCTCCAGGAGGGAATCGGACTCGAGCGCAATCGGGCCTGGGTGGGGCGGACGATCGAGGTGCTGGTCGAGGGCGTGCAGGCCCCCCGCACGCACGACCACGGCGAGGGACAAGACACGTCGGGGCCGCAGCTCACGGGGCGCAACCGCGAGAACCGCCTCGTCCACTTCGCCGGACCCGAGACGCCCGAGGCGCTCGTCGGCCTGCTCGTCCCCGTGGTGATCGAGCGGGCCGGTCCCTACGCGCTGGTCGGGCGGCTCGCCGGGTGACCACCTTCCCGCCGCTCCTCGTCATCGCCGGCGGCACGGCCACCGGCAAGACCGGCCTCTCGCTGGCGCTGGCCGACGCGCTGGGCGACGTGGAGATCATCTGCGCCGACTCGCGCCAGGTCTACCGCCACATGGACATCGGCACGGCCAAGGTCTCCGCGGCCGACCGGGCGCGTGTGCCCCATCACGGCTTGGACCTCGTGGACCCCGACGAGCTGTTCACCGCGGCCGACTTCCAGCGCCACGCCTACGACGTCCTGCCAGTCATCGCCGCCCGGGGCCGGATCGCGATCATGGTCGGCGGGACCGGCCTCTACCTGCGCTCGGTGGGGCGCGGCGTTCCGCTCGACGAGGGGACCGCGGACGCCGGCGTGCGTGCCGAGCTTGAGGCGCGCCTCGTGGCAGACGGCCTCCACGCACTGGCCGACGAGCTGGAGCGCACGGCGCCCACGCTTGCCGCCGCGACCCACCTGGCGAATCCCCGCCGCGTGGTGCGCGCGCTCGAGCGGGCGCGGCTGGTCGGCGATCGCCTGCCCGAACCGCCGCGCGGCTATCCCGCGCCGAGCCTCTGGATCGGCCTCCGCCTGCCCCGCGACGAGCAGGACCGCCGCATCGCCGCGCGTGCCGCCGCCCAGTTCGCCGCCGGTCTCGTGGACGAGGCCGTCGCGCTGCGCGAGCGCTTCGGCGTGCATCCCCGTGCCTTCAGCGCCTTCGGCTACTTCGAGGCGCTCGCCGTGGCCGACGGGGAGATCGACGCGGCCACGGCCATCGAGCGCGATGCGGGTCGCACCCGCCTGTACGCCCGACGCCAGGCGAGCTGGTTCCGCACCGAGCCGGGCATCCGCTGGATCGGCGCCGAGGCGGACCCGCGGCCCGTCGCCCTGGAGCTGGTGCGAACGTGGCTCGCGGGCATGCGGCCCCTCGCCGATGCCGCCGGCTCGGCGCTAGGCTAGATCCATGCCCACCACCTCCATGATCGAGCTCGCCCCGCCCCAGGAGCGCGCCTTCCTCGTTGCCGTCGACACCGGCGACGATCCCGGCTGGTCGGCCGAGGACTCACTCGAGGAGTTGGCCGCGCTGGCCACCACGGCGGGGGCCGAGGTGGTCGGCGCCGAGTGGCAGAACCGCCGGCACGTCGACCCCAACTGGTACCTCGGCAAGGGCAAGGCCGAGGAGCTCGTGCAGGCCAAGGGCGAGACGGGCTTCACGCTGCTCGTCGCCGACGACGAGCTGAAGCCGAACCAGCAGAAGGCGTTCGAGGAGCTGCTGAAGGTCAAGGTGCTCGACCGTAGCGGCCTCATCCTCGACATCTTCGCCCAGCACGCTCAGACCCACGAGGGGCGCCTCCAGGTCGAGCTGGCCCAGCTCGAGTACCAGCTGCCCCGCCTGACGAGGCTGTGGACGCACCTCTCGCGCACCGGCGGCGGCATCGGGACCCGGGGCCCCGGCGAGACGCAGCTCGAAACCGACCGGCGCGTCATCCGTGACAAGATCCGCAAGCTGAAGGAGCGCGTCGAGGTCGTGCGACGCCAGCGCGAGACGACCGCCCGCTCGCGCGACCGCCGGCTCGTGCCCACCGTGGCCATCGTGGGCTACACGAATGCCGGCAAGTCCTCGATGCTCAATGCGCTCGTGGGGGCCGAAGCGGCGAAGGTCGAGGATCAGCTGTTCGCCACGCTCGACCCGACCAGCCGCGCGGTGAAGCTCGGCGACGGCCAGAGCGCCATCGTCACCGACACCGTGGGCTTCATCCACAAGTTGCCGCACCAGCTCGTGGACGCGTTCCGGGCCACGCTCGAGGAGGTCAATCGGGCCGACGTCCTGCTGGAGGTCGTCGACGCCTCCGACCGGCACCGACAGGAGCACCGGACGACGGTGCAGGCCGTGCTGACCGAGCTCGGCGCGGGCGACAAGCCGCGCCTCGTCGCCTACAACAAGACGGACCTGATCGACCCGGCCGCGACCGACGGCGACCGGCCGGGCCCCGCGGTGGGGGAGGCGGTCCACGTTTCGGCGCTCACCGGCTACGGCCTTGAGACGCTGCGCGCGAGACTCTCCGCCCTGCTCGCCGAACTCTGGGAGGATGTCGACGTGGCGCTCCCGTATGCCGCGGGCGAGCTGCTCGCGCGCGTCCGTGAGCGAGGCACCGTGGAGGTCAGCTACCGCGCCCGCGACGTCCGGGTGAAAGGGCGCGTCGTGCCCTCGCTGGCGAGCGAGTTGCGGGCGGCTGCCGAGGCCTGGCGGGCGGGAGCCCGGAACGAGACCTGACGATCGGCCCGACGCGGTCTACGGCTTCGCTACGTGCCAGACGCCGCCGACGCCCTCGCCGTTCGTGTCGCCGGCTTTCCCATCGGCTGCGTAGTAGTAGAGCGGGTGGCCGTCGTACGCCACCTGGCGCGAGCCGTCATCGCGCGTGATCGTGGCGATCGCCCCGCTCACCCCTGCGCCTGCGGTGGCCGCCTCGGCGCCTTCGACGACGAGGGGCGGCCAGGCCTGCGCGCAGCCGCCACTGCATGCGCTCGCGGTCGCGGTGTCCTTGTCGAAGATGTAGAGGGTGCGGCCGCCCTGGCCCACCAGGAACGTGCCCAGTGTCGGAGATTCGGCGATCGTCAGCACGTTTGACCCGGCGCCTTCGCTCGCGGCCGGGGAGGCGGGCGGGTTCGTGCCATAGTCGTCCCCTCCGCCGCCATAGCCGCCGCCGTATCCTCCACCACCGGCGGAGGCGGCGGGGGCTGGCGTGACCGGGCCGCTCGAGGCGGATGAGACGCCGCCTGCGCCATACGAGCAGGCAGCGAAGAGTAACGTGGCCGCCACCGCGGCGACGAGGTGGCTCGGGCGGGCGGGACGCGGGACGGACATCGGGAGCGCCTCCTGGACGTGCGGCGGGCATCGGCCCTGACAGGGACCGGTACGATGCGCGCCTGCGCCGCGGTTTCATCCGGCAGATCCTCGCGACCTGCGCATTCAAGGGTCGCGGTACCCCTGGGTGGCCGTGACCGCGCTGGTGGGGGAGGGGCGGCTCGGGCCGGACCGCAGCGTCTGCTGATCGGGATGTTGTAGTATGCAACAATGATCACCGTACCCGAGGCGGCCAGATTGGTCGGCCGCGACCCCGAGACGATCAGGCGCTGGATCCGCGCCGGGAAGTTGACTGCCTGGAAGATCGGAACGCAGCACGTGATCGACGAGGATGACCTGACGAATGTCGTCAGGGGCGGCATCGCGGCGCCGACCGCGGAGACTCGCACCCACACGGAGCTGTCGACCTCGCAGATCGTCGCCGCCGTGCACCGCTCGCGGGCGGAGCGATCGGCCCAGGTCCGCGAGGTTAGCGCGCCCTATCTCTCGGAGCCGGAGGCGTCCAGGAGTGTGGTCCTGGAGGGGGACCTATGGCTGCCTGCCATCGTTGGCCGCATCGTCCGGATCGCGGACCCAGCACGGATCGTGCTCTTCGGTTCCCGGGCTCGGAAAACGGCCCGAGACGATAGCGACTACGACCTCCTCGTCGTCGTCGACGAGGTATCGAACCGGCGCGAGGCAAGGATCGGCATCCGTCGGGGGCTCGCCGATCTGCCGATCTCGATAGACATCGTCGTGTCGACCGCTGATGAGATCGCCGGCTCCCACGGGCGGCCCAGGGGCGTCGTCCATTGGGCGCTCGCCGAGGGTCGGACGATCTATGGACGCCCCTGACAGCACCGACTACGCCGTCTGGTGGCTACGGATCGCCCTCGGCGATCTCCTGACGGCGGCCGCCATCCTGGGCGATCCTGCCTTGCCCCCGCGTGAGACCGCTGAGCTCGCCCAGCAGGCCGCCGAGAAGGCCCTGAAGGCCGCCATCGCGCTGGATGGCACCGAGCCGCCGAGGACGCACGACCTGATCCTCCTGGCGCAGAGAGTTCCTGACGGAGTCCGCATCACCGACCTCGCGGTCGATCTCGTTGCGCTGTCGGCGGCGTTCCCGGGCGCCCGATACCCGGATCCGCTCGAGCCGCCTTACGAGCACTCCGAGGTACTGCGCCTTCACGAGGCTGCGGAGGCGATCCTCAGGGCCGTCACAACGCACTTCCAGGCGCAGGGAGTCGACATCGCAGCCCTCGAGCCGCGGTGAAGCAGGGTTCTCTCACCACCAAGGTGTACGTGGGTCGTGCATACTGCCGATAATGGAAGTTATGTAACAAGCACGGTGTGACGGGCCCGTCCCGCGGCTCGTCCACACACGGTGTCGATTGACCCTCGCACGGGCGTAGACTCGCGCCCATGAGCGACGCCCTCATTGGAGTCATCATCGGTGGCATCATCGCCACGGCGGCACCGATCGTGGTCGAGATGATCCGTGGCCGACGAGAAGCGACGCTCGACAAGGAGAAACGCGCCGACAACCGCCGCATTGACCGCGACACGTTCCAGCGCGCGACCCTGCTCGAGATCATGGACGCGATCGCCGACTGGAAGGGCGCGCTCACGACGCTGTGGTACGACCGGATGACGGACTACCACGAAGGCGAGGGTCCTTGGCCGTTCAGCTGGTCGGGCGAGAACCAATCTCGGATGGAAGCGGCTCAAACCCGCCTGATCATCCTCCGCGAGCGCGTCATCGATGAGCACCTGCGAACTACAGTGAAGAACACGACCGACCTCAGACCGGGGTTCCTGCTGGCGTCGAGTGCGGCAGAGGGTATTGCCGCCTACCAAGGGATCGTCGAGGCCGTTGATGACTCTATCGAGGCGGCCGGCGAAGCCCTCCGAGGTCTGTCCAGCGATTGACCAGGGCAACTCCAGAATTGCCCTATCCTTCGGCGGCGCGTTCGAGGTTGAGGGCGAGGAGGCGCTCCAGGATCTCGGTGTCGGGGAGGTCGGTGGGCCAGCCGTAGGCGGCGAAGACGGCGGCGTCGAGGGCGGCGTGGGCGTGGTCGAGCCAGGTGGGTCGTTGGTTGTACAAGTTGGTGAGGGTCCGCTTGTCGAGTTCGGCGGGATCGAGGCCGGGCGGGTTGAGCCAGCCGTCGCGCAGCTCGACGAGTCGGTAAGCCGCCTCCCCTACCCTCCCGCGCTGCTCGTCCGTAGGTCGCGGGAACGGGAAAGTCTCGAACGTCGATGTTGGCGTGTAACGGGGTCGCGTCTCTAGCTGGCTACCCATGGCGAGGGCCCAGACCTCGTGCAGACGCGACTGCAATACTCCGAGGCTGTAGTCGTCGTCTCTCGCGATCGCGATGACTTGGCTGTCGGGCAGGACACTCTGATCTAGCCATACGAACAGACGATGCTTGGTCAGTCGCGGCGTCGCCAAGAACCGATCCAGACCTCGCAGGGCTCGGCGCATCTCGGGTCGCGCGTTGTGGTGGATCCACCATCGGTCTCGGCAACATGCGGCGACATTCGTCCGGCGAATCGGACGGACCTCGCGAAGAACGTACTCAAACGGCGCTTCGTAGAGGGCTGCTTCTTGCTCCGACATGTCGAGCCCGAAATCGATGATGTACATGTTTCGTGGTCTTCGGGTGAGGTCAAGGCCGTTGACCCATGGGCGGACGATATCGGCGTTCGAGCGACCATCAGGGTTCGGCTGAGCGAGAAATCGAATAGCCGTGGCCCCGTCGATGTCGAACGGCCCGACCTTGATGTCGCCCATGAAGGCGGTATTCGCGTTTTCGGGGAGTCGTCGAGCCGTGGTCAGATCGGTCCCGGAGGTCAGGTCAGGATTGATGGCCGGCACAGCTCGTCCGTCGAGTGACCGATCCAGATCGCGTCCGTTGTCCTGGCCAACGAAGCTGATGTGCACCGCGGCTCCGGACAACACCCAGGGTTCGTCGGATCGGGCAAAGAAGATGGAACCAGAGTGATTGATGCGCTCCAGCACGCGGCGGTTGGCCTGACCCCGAATGCCTTGAGTAGCGAGGAGTCCGGCTCGACCGGTGCGCCCGGACTGAATCTGGGCGCGCGCCTTCTCGTGGAAGTAGCAGCAGAGGTCGGACGAGTGCGGAAGGCGGTCATCGAAGACTGACCAGAGCGCCTCCGTGTACTCGTTCCCGAGGTTGCGCCGAAAGAACCGATTGCCCAGGAACGGCGG
>Ga0209321_10000138_pt1 | contig 41770 bp, 37 predicted proteins | sample Rifsed16ft4_FD_184012 | JGI IMG/M metagenome (GOLD analysis project Ga0209321, IMG submission 184012) | Soil microbial communities from Rifle, Colorado, USA - sediment 16ft 4 - CSP-I_5_4 (version 2) | ecosystem: Environmental > Terrestrial > Deep subsurface > Rock core/Sediment | place: Rifle...
CCCCCGCCATATCCTTCCGAACTCCCTCTCGCCGATCATCGTGAATGCGAGCCTGGACATCGGGAGCGTCGTCCTCGTGGCGGCGGGTCTCAGCTTCCTAGGCCTCGGAGCGCAGCCCGGAACCCCGGAATGGGGCCTGATGGTCTCGAAAGGATTCACGTTCTTTCCTTCCCCGAACTGGTGGCAGGTGACGTTCGCGGGTTTCATGATCTTCATGTTCACGCTCGGATGGAACCTCTTGGGAGACGGCCTCCGGGACATCCTCGATCCCCGCCTGCGGAGGTGATTTTACGCCACGGGTCCTGCTCCGCGTGCGCAATCTGAAGACGAACTTCTACACGTACGCGGGCGTCGTCAGGGCCCTCGATGGCGTGAGCTTCGACGTGGAGGAAGGGGCGACGGTCGGCCTCGTGGGCGAGACAGGTTGTGGCAAGAGCGTGACGGCCTTGTCGGTCCTCCGCCTGATCCCTCAGCCTCCAGGACGGATCGAGGAGGGAGAGGCCCTATTCGACGCGCCCGAGGCGGCGATGAGGGAGATCGAGACGCTCGAGGCCCGCGCGCGTTCGCTCCTCCCCCGTATCTTCGGCGACAACTCGCAGGGCCATCCGGCCGATCTGAGCGTCCGCCGCCTGCGGCAGCTCTCTCAAACCTCGGAGGCGAAGAAGCCGAACGCCCGGCTCGACGTAGAGGAATTCCAGAAAGTGGCAGCGCAGCTGAGTCGACTCAAGGAACCGTACGACCTCCTCCTGAAGCCGGAAGAGGAGATGAGGAAGATCCGCGGGAACATGATTTCGATGATCTTCCAAGAGCCGATGCAAGCCCTGAATCCCGTCTTCCCGATTGGCGATCAGATCGGGGAGAACATCCTGTTGCATCAGGAGCAGGAGCTCGTGAAGAGCGTCCTCGAGAAGATGGAGCTCGAGGTCGAGCGGGACGAAATCGGACGTGCCCTGAAGGAGGCGGACCCGACGGGGTCGGCCGTGACCGGTGAACTGCCCGGAGCGAAGACGCCGAGGTCCCGGGCCGTCGTCGGTCTCGCCACGGCATGGATCGCGATCTCGGTCCTTTCCGCAGGTGTCTATGGACTCTTCCTCCTCGCCCTCTACTTGGTCCCCGGGCTCGACCTCGGAATCGTCGGGTCGCTCGGAGCGTTCTCGTCCGGCTTCGTCATCGGACTTGCCCTCGCCTGCGCGGCAATCGGGACGTCCGTCCTCATGCTGAGGCAACGGCCTGTGGCGATGCTCGCGAGCTTCGTGGTCGCGGGAATCGAGGCGCTTTCTCGGATTTCCCTGAACCTGCTCCCTCTCACACTTGCGGGCCGGCTCCTCCTTCTCGCGGGGCTCGTCGTCGACGTCGCGGTGTTCGTTGTCCTCACTCGCTCGGGCACGGACCGGATGTTCCGCGGCCAGTATCGGGGCTGGGCGGCCGCCCTTCACACCGCGGAGGGGAACGCGGACAGGCTCCTTGACCTGCGGGACCTCCTCGGCCGCTCCCGCCTGCCGGACGAGATCCGCGAGCGACTCATGGCGCGGATTGACCGCTTCATTGAGCGGGCGAATCGGCTCCTGAAGCCCGACGAACCCGTCACGGGTCACTTCCATCCGTTCCTTCCGCGCAAGGCCCAGATCGCCTACTACCGGCGCCGGCTTGAGCGTCCGGGCAGCGGCGTCCTTCGCTGGGGCCGGGACAAGCGCCTGATCGGTGGCCTCCTATCGTGGATGTTCGGGCCGATTGAGAGACCCCTGTACAACGAATCCGTGACCTGGGCGATCGACATGCTCCGGAAGGTCAAGATCTCCGACCCGGAAAGGATCGCGAGTCAGTACCCGTACGAGCTCAGCGGGGGGATGCAACAACGCTCCTTGATCGCCATCGCCCTGTCCTGTAACCCGAAGCTACTCATCGCGGACGAACCCACGACCGCGCTCGACGTGACGATTCAGGCGCAGATCCTGGAACTCATCAAGGAGATGAAGGCGACGCTCGGGTCCACGGTCCTCATCATCACGCACGACCTCGGAATCATCGCGGAGATGTGCGACCGCGTATGCGTCATGTACGCGGGCATCATCGCGGAGGACGCCGTCGTGCGGTCCGTGTTCAAGAATCCGCTCCACCCGTACACGCAGGGCCTGATGAAGGCGATCCCGTCCCACACGGTCCGGAAGGAGATCTTGGAGATCATCCGGGGTTCCGTCCCGAACCTCATCACTCCGCCGCCGGGATGCCGATTCCACCCCCGTTGCCCGCTCGCCATGCCGACCTGCGGATGGAGCCCCGCGGAGGTTGCGGAGCGCCTCCAGACGGCCCTCGCCTCCCTCCCGGAGGTCCTTGGAGTCGAGATCGAGGCGATTCAGTGGACGCCCCAGAAGGGGACCGAGCTTTGGGTGACATTTCCGGGTGAGGCGGTCGACCTGAAGCTCGCCACGGAATGGGTCCGGAAGGCGGTCAACTCGGCGCGGTCGGAGGTAGCGATCCAAGCGGTCACCGCGGTGGAGCCCGGACCGCCCGTGGGAGAAACAGGAGAGGCGTTGCACGTCGTCGTGCGCCTCCTTCCGCCCGTGAAGCCGGGGGCGTACGAACCCGAGCCCCGTCATTTCGTCTCCTGCCTCCTCTACGAGGAGACGCGTCCGGAACCGGTCCTGGAGGGAGGCCGCGTTGGCTGAGAGTGCGAAGACCCCGCCCCTCGTCGAGGTCCGCGGCCTTCGGAAGTACTTCCCGATCCGGGGAGGTCTCATCCGCCGATCCGTCGGGTCCGTGAGAGCCGTCGACGGCGTCGACTTTGCGATCCGACGCGGCGAGACCCTCGGCCTTGTGGGGGAGAGCGGATGCGGGAAGACGACGGTCGGCCGGTCGATCCTCCTCCTTACGAAACCAACGGAGGGCACCGTGGTGTACCGCTTCCTGGGCGCCGCGGAGATCGACATGGCGAAGGTGGGCAAGAAGGAGATGCGCCGTCTCCGGCGGCGGATGCAGATCGTCTTCCAGGACCCCTTCTCGTCGATGGACCCGAGGATGCTGGTGAAGAACGTTGTCGGGGAACCTCTCCGCGTCCACCGGATGGAACGCTGGTTCTGCATGAACTGCCGGACGAGCCCGGCGATGGAGGAGAAGTCGATCCGGATGCCTCGGGTCTACACGGATTCCCAGGCATCGCCAGGAGCCTGCAAGATCTGTGGGGGCTCGCTCAGCTGGACCGCGCGCCCCTTCACAGGCCGGGAGATCCGCTCGCGTGTGATGACCCTCCTGGAGCGGGTCGGGCTGAACCCGGAACACCTCTATCGATTCCCGCACGAGTTCAGCGGGGGCCAGCGACAGCGGATCGGCATTGCGCGGGCTCTCGCCCTGAACCCGGATTTCATCGTCCTCGACGAGCCGACCTCCGCCCTCGACGTGAGCGTCCAGGCCCAGATCCTGAACCTCCTCAAGGAACTCCAGCGGGAGCTCGGGCTCACCTACCTCTTCATCTCTCACCATCTCGCGGTGATCAATCACATCTGCGACCGGGTGAACGTGATGTACCTCGGCGAGATCGTCGAGTCCACGCCGACCGCGGAGCTGTTTCGGGACCCGCTACATCCGTACACGAAGGCCCTCATGTCCGCCATCCCGGTCCCGGACCCGGACACGAAGATGATGCGCATCATCCTCCCGGGGGATGTGCCGAGCCCCGCCAACCCGCCCGCGGGATGCCGGTTCCATCCCCGCTGTCCGGTCGCATTCGAGGTGTGCGGCTGGACCGCGCCGGAAATCGTCGAAGCCCTCGACGACGTGTTCGACGAACGCTTACACGCCGGGGCCAAGGAGCCGAGACTCGTCGACCAGGTCGAGATCGAGGAGGACGGGAACTTCCAGCTCGTCTGCGCTCCGGGCAGCGGCGGCGAAGTCCTCCGATTCCTTCGGGACGTCGTGGAAGAGAAGAAGGAGACCGTACACGCACTGAAAGGGATCGCAGGAATGCACCTCCAGGGAGACCGGGTCGAGGTGCGGCTGCAGGAAGGCCGTATCCCCTTGTTGCGCAAGGTGAAATCGGACCACCTCGTCGCCTGTCACCTCTACTGAGGATCCATGCTGCGCCGATCCGCATTTTCCGAAACTCGCGCGCCCTCTCGGTCCAAGAAGAGTTTTCTGGAGTCCCAGAGTCGGCACCTCGATCCAGGATGGTACGAGTGGACGATGCGCGAGTTCGTCCGATACTTCTACGCGCTCGGGGTACTCGTCCTCATCCTGATGGCCCCGCTTCAGATGGTGGACTCCTGGCTACCGGCGGGAGGCCCCCCGGTCGTCGATCCCGTGGTGATCGGGGCGGCGTCCGTCGCCTTTGCGATCGTCGTGGGCTATGCGAGCTGGCGCGCCTATCGCTTCTTGTGGCGAGAAGGGGGCTACGTGGATCAGGCTGTGGAACGCCGGGCGGCCTCCGACCCCTCCGGGACGGTCCGGGATCCGCCTAATAGGGGCTGACGGCCGACGTGTTCTGGCGAAGCCTTATCGAGGGCGCGAGGTTCCGTGAACCGATGCGCAGGCGCACCATGGTCCTCGGGGTGGTCCTGCTCCTACTTGCGATCCTCGTCGCGTCGCTCCCGCCCCCGGTCGCTGCTGGCCCGGAACCGCCCACCTTGGCGTCGACCGCGTATAACACGCAGCGCAAGGTGGTCCGTGCGACCGATGGGACCGTCCTCGCGGCCATCACGGTGAACGCATCCGGGGTGCCCCAGGTCCGCGTCATCCGGAGCCAGGGCGGAGTCTCGTGGTCGACCCTGCCGTCTCCAAGCACGTTGGGGAACCGGTCCGATCGATCGGCACTCGCGATTGACTCTCTCGGAAGGTTGCATCTTGCCTGGACGGAACCCGCGGCGGTGGACCTCCAGGTGTTCTACTCGATGTACGACGGAACCGAATGGAGCCCAATGGAGCAGCTCAGTCACAGTCCGGGATATGCGGGTTTCCCCTCCGTGGCGGTCGACGGGTTGGACCGGGTCCACGTCGTGTGGTACGGTTTCGATGGGGCGTTTTACCAGATCTACTACCGCGGTCGGTCCGACTCCGGATGGTCCGATGAGCGCGCGCTGACGAACGAGGCCGTCGACGCGACGAACCCCGCGATCGCCCTGAGTCCGAGCGGGTCAATTCACGTCGCGTGGTTCCGGGAGAACCGGGCGGCCACGTTTACGGAGATCGCCTATCTGCGGACGGATGGGACAACCGTCCTGGAGTCTTCCGTCTTGTCGAGTCCGGGAATCCCGTCCCTCGATCCGTCCCTCGTCGTCGATGGCGTCGGAGGCGTCCATGTGGTCTGGACCGCGCGAGATAACGGGACGTCCCGGATCGAAGCCGCCCATCGGACGACTTCGTGGTCTCCCGTCGAGACGGTCTCCGGGTCGCTCGAGGGGCAGCATGCCTCCCTTGCCCTCGACGGGAACTCGCGCCTCCATGTCGCCTGGGAGGGAGCCGATGGTCGGATCTACCTGCAGGAGCGCGAGGGGGCTTGGTCCGCTCCCGCACCCATCACGGCAACGGGGACGAACCGATACCCGAGCCTGCGCTGGAGCCAGCACGTGAATCCGCTGTGCGGTGACAACTCGAAGCTTGATCTCATCTGGACGGAGGAAGACGCGGGCACGACGCGCGTCGCCTATCGCGCGATCGACACGTCGGTCCCGTGCGTCGTTGGGCCCACGGGGCTCGACTGGGGACTCGTCGCGATGAGCATCCTCGCCGGTGCCGCGTTGGGCTTCGGGGCCTTCGCGCTGTGGCTTCGTCGTCGGTGGTATCCGAAGCCGCCCGCGCGGCCCTGAGCGTATTTCCCGGAGCCTTTGTCAACGCGGCGGACGTTCGTCGGACAACTTTTAAATAGCGTGCTCCGGATACGAGCCCAAATCTTGCGGGATGGGATGAGCTCGCAAATTCTGCAGGTGACATGATGAACTCCATGCTTGAGGACGTGCTGGCCCGGGAAGGGAGCGCCCCCGCCTTCGAGGATAGCCGAGTGGACGCTGAGCTGGAGGAGATGCTCAGCAAGATGCGGACGAACATCAAGATCGTCGGCCTCGGTGGCGGCGGTTGCAACACGATCGCCCGCGTCTACAACGAGGGCATCGTCGGCGCGGAACTGTATGCGTGCAACACGGACGCCCAGCACCTCCTGCACATCCAGGCGCCCAAGAAGGTCCTCCTCGGACGTCGCATCACGAAGGGCCTCGGGGCAGGAGCCCTCCCTCAGATCGGTGAGGAGGCCGCTCGCGAGGCGGAAGAGGAGCTCCGCGGCATCATGCAAGGCGCCGACATCGTGTTCGTCACGTGCGGACTGGGCGGCGGCACGGGCACGGGGAGCTGCGGCTACGTCGCACGCCTTGCGAAAGAGATGGGCGCCCTCACGATCGCCGTCGTCACGCTGCCGTTCCGCGGCGAAGGCAAGCTCCGGATGGAGAGCGCGGAGTGGGGCTTGGATCGACTGCGGGATTCCGCGGACACGGTCATCACGATCCCGAACGACAAGCTCCTGGACCTTGTCCCCCGGCAGTCGCTGAACCTCGCGTTCAAGTTCGCCGACGAGGTCCTCATGCGCTCGATCAAGGGCCTCACGGAGATCATCACGAAGCCCGGACTCGTGAATCTGGACTTCAACGATGTGAAGACAATCATGAAGGGCGGCGGCGTCGCGATGATCGGGCTCGGCGAGAGCCAGGCGGTCGGAGACAACCGGGCGATTGAAGCGATCGATGAAGCGATCAACTCACCGCTCCTCGAGGTCGACGTCACGTCGGCCCATGGCGTCCTGATCAACGTGACGGGCGGGAACGACATGACGATTTCGGAAGCCGAGCGGGTCGCCGAGGTTGTCCAGACGAAGGTGTCGTCGACCGCGCGGATCATCTGGGGTGCCACGGTGGACCCAAGTCTCGAGCACACACTGCGTGTCATGCTCGTTGCGACCGGGGTCAAGTCGAAACAGATCGTCGGTCGACGCGACCCAGCGGAGGAACGTGCGCGCGTCGGCGTCGATGTGATTCACTAGACCGCCGTCCGATCCGAACCCGGAGAGCACACATGCACCGCTCCGAGAAACCTTTATTACCGGCCCTCCTTTACGTGCCCTCCGCGGTTGCTTCATTTGCTTCCTCAGGCAGCCGGAGGCCGAACCATGGATTCCATCGTCAGGGAAGTCGTCACGCGTTCGGGCGCGGAGCCCCGGGTGCCTGAATCTCCCACCCAGGCCATCGGCGTGGGCACGCAGGACGCCGAGCTGGAACGGATCCTCGCGAGCCTGCGCACGAACATCAAGATCCTCGGCATCGGTGGGGGCGGCTGCAACACCGTCGATCGCCTGGTCGAGGCGGGCATCGTCGGCGCGGAACTGTATGCGTGCAACACGGACGCCCAGCACCTGCTCACGATCCGTTCGCCCCACAAGGTCCTCCTCGGCAGGCGCGTGACCCGCGGCCTCGGGGCAGGAGCCCTCCCTCAGATCGGCGAGGAGTCGGCACGGGAAGCAGCGGACGAACTCCGGTCGATCGTCCACGGGGCGGACATGGTCTTCATCACCTGCGGCCTCGGCGGCGGGACCGGGACCGGGGGCGCGCCGATCGTCGCGCAGCTGGCGAAGGAGGTCGGCGCCCTGACGATTGCGATATGCACCTTCCCGTTCCGGGCAGAGGGCGCGATCCGTGCGGAGAACGCAGAGTTCGGGCTCGAGAAGCTCCGGCACTTCGCCGACACGGTCGTGGTGATCCCGAACGACAAGCTCCTCGAGATTGTTCCTAGGCTTGCCCTAAACGCGGCCTTTAAGGTCGCGGACGACGTGTTGATGCGGGCGATCAAGGGAATCACGGAGGTCATCACGAAGCCCGGACTCGTGAATCTGGACTTCAACGACATCAAGACGGTTATGAAGGGCGGAGGCGTCGCAATGATCGGACTCGGGGAATCGGACAGCGACAACCGCTCGGAGGAGGCGATCGAAGAGGCGATCAATTCGCCCCTGATCGACGTCGACATCAGCGCCGCGACGGGCGCCCTCGTGAATGTGACCGGCGGCAACGACATGAGCGTCGCCGAGGCAGAGAAGGTTGCGGAGATCGTCCAGAGCCGAATCGCCCCGAACGCGAGGATCATCTGGGGCGCGGCCGTCGACCCGAGCCTCGAGCACAAGCTCCGGGTGATGCTCATCCTCACGGGCGTCCGGTCGAAGCAGATCCTAGGCCCCGGAGAGCATCTGCGAGGCCGCGAAGCGGGCCTGGATACGGTCCGGTGAGGAGCGATGGCGGATCTCGTGGATCGGAGTTGGGACGCCCAACGGCGCATCGAGGAGCGCGTGAAGCGTCTCGGGAAAGGGAAGTACGGTCGGGTCCTGAAGATGGCCCGTCGGCCGACCTCCGACGAGTATTCGAAAGTGATCCTGATCACGGGCCTCGGAATCGCAGCGATTGGCGCCCTCGGATTCGTGATCTATCTCATCATGCGCTACGGTCCCGACATCTTCAGGGATCTCTTCAGCAGCCTGGGGATCGCGTAGCATGGGCCTCCTGGACGATTTCGAGAAAGGGCGCGAGGCGGCTCCGGAGCCGAAACCCGAGGCTCGGGTCCCAGGTCGGTACGGCGTCAAACTGGACCTGAAGGAGGAGAAGGTCGTCCTGACCGCAGGTCAGACAAGGGAGTACGCCGTCCTCGTGACGAACACGGGCACGGAGGACGACACGATTCGGCTGAAGGTAGACCTCGTCTACGACTCGGACCTGCCGGATCCCCCGGAATGGACCGTGAAGCTCTTCGGCGTGGAGGACAAGGTCTGGGACGTGACGTACACGAAGATCACCGAGAAGGAGTTCATGCTCATCGCGGACGGTCAGCGAGAGATCACCCTCACGGTGACCTGCCCGAAGGGCGCCCGCTACGGAGACCGGCTGAACGTCGTCCTGAACGCCATTTCGAAGGGTGACGTGGGCGCGTTCGATTCGAAGACGCTGAGCTTCAGCGCGCGCCAGGCGATCCTCGCGGTGAAGTCTTCGATCGGCCACGAGAAGACTGTTGCGGATGCGATTTTTGCGCGAGCCAAGGCGAAGGATGTCGGCGTGTTCTCGATCCTCGTGCCCGCCAACTTCCGCGGCTATGTGTACGTCGAGTCGATGAATCCCGATCGTCTCGAGGAGGTCGTACGGGGACTCCGTCGTGCTCGGGGCGTCGTGAAGGGAGAAGGCGAGACGCCCGGCATCGCGTTCTCGGAGATCGAGGCATACCTGACCCCGAAGCCCATTGTGAGCGGCATCATGGAAGGGGACATCGTCGAGCTCGTCGCGGGGCCGTTCAAGGGGGAGAAGGCCCGGGTCATGAAGATCGACGAGACGAAAGAAGAGATCACCGTCGAGTTGTTCGAGGCGATGGTGCGGATCCCCGTGACCGTCCGGGGAGACAGCGTCCGGGTGCTCCAGAAGGAAGAGGAGAAGTAGGCCCGCCCTAGGCGGTCGGCGCGCGGTGCATGCCCGAGATCGCTCAGGCGGTTGTCCCTCACCACCTGGTTCGAGTACAGGGGGATCGCGACGAGGCGTAGGACCGCCCAGGCCGCGACGCCAGCGAAGCCCTGGAGGGCTGCCGTTCGGCGGGGCAAGGAGGTCCGCATCGGGCGCGCTAACGATTCGGAAAGGGACAGGTCCCTCGGGGCGAAACGTTTATGTCCAGCGGGTCCGTCCGGCGCGATCCGGAAGGTCCTCCATGCCGGAGAAGCTCGAAGTGTTGGTCGACGGCGGCAAGGCGACTGCCGGTCCGCCCTTGGGACCGGCCCTGGGCCCCCTCGGCGTGAACATTGTCGAGGTCCTCAAGGCGATCAACGAGAAGACGAAGAGCTTCGAGGGGATGAAGGTCCCCGTCACCCTGGTCATCGATCCGAAGACGAAAGCGTACACGATCGAGGTCGGTACCCCTCCGACCTCTGCCTTGATCATGAAGGAGATTAGGGTGGAGAAGGGCTCGGGCGACGCCGGAAAGACAAAGGTCGGGAACCTGACTATCGCCCAGGCGATCCGGATCGCGAACATGAAGGCGGACGCGATGCTGGCGAAGTCGTTGAAGGCAAGAGTCCTCGAGGTCATCGGCACGTGCGTCTCCATGGGGCTCACGGTCGACGGGCGGCCCGCGAAGGAAATCCCGAGGGACATCAAGGCGGGCAAGTACGACAAGCAGCTCGCCGGCTGATTCCGATTCGGTGTGGCGGACGAAGCCCCCCGACGGCCTGGATTGGCGAGAACCGCGGGAGGCGGGTGAGATCCTCAACCCGATCGAGGAAGCGCCTTCCTTCCGCGCGATTCGGACAGATTGAGGAGCATCGCCTCCAACTGGACCCGCACGAAGTCTGCGTCCCCGACCCAGAGGCCTTGAAGTCGATCGGCGACAAGCTCCTCATCTCGATAGAACGAATTCAGGATGAAGACCTCCTGATCGCTCGGGAACACGTACGTGTGTGCGAGCCGTGTTTTCGGCAAGGGCCGTGCCGGGAATCGGAACTGAACGCGCATCGTTCGTGGCAGCAAGCTCCCGAGCTCCGCCATATCCTCCCGGTTCGCCTCGTTCAGGACGATTCGCACGAGATGCCTCGAGCGGCCAAGCGCGTCGAAAAGGAGGCGCAGGATCTCCGTGGCCAGAGGGAAGGGACTCACGCAGAGAATCTGCCCGCTGCTGGAAAGGACGACCTCACGGAGCTTCCGGCCGACCCCTTCTGCGCCCTTGTAGATCCAGAGATCCGTCTGCGTATCCCGAGCCTTGGGGGCGGAGGTCTCTTTCAGGCTACCGACGACTTCCGCCGCGGCGATCAAGTCGTCTCCCATCCGCTGGCGGGCGTCCTCGGCGACGATCCGGGGCGGCCTCGCGCGATAACGGTTCGGTCGCTCGCGGGACACCTCGATCCACCCTTTTGTTTGGAGGGACTGCAGGATTCGGTAGACCGCGGGGTATTGGACGCCGAGGAGCTGGCTCACCTGCTGAGCGGTCGACGTGCTGTTCCGAAGGAGGCTCAGGTAGGCTCGGGCTTCCTTCCCCGTGAGGCCCAGGGTCTCTAGGGCCCGGCCGATGTCCTCCTCCCGCACGAGGGGGTCGAGTGCGAGCGCTTACAAAAGCCTTCGCCAAGGTTATCATCCCGTCGCTGATAATTTCGAAACGAGAAGGCCGTAGACGATCAGGGCGGCGCTCCGCTCAATCGCTGTGCTCGGGAGATGTCCAGAGCCACTGAATCCTTCGACGGCGGCTCACGCGAGCGAAACCTTATTAACCGTGCCCTCTTTCGTCGCCTCCCCTTGCAGGAGGCCATCGGGCCGCTTGCACTGCAGGAGGCGAATCTCGTTGGCGGACAAACACTCGGTCGAGACGGTGAAGAAAGCGATCGAGGTCGCCAAGCCTCGAGAGTTCAAGGAGACCGTGGAGGTCTCCGTGAACGTTCGCGATGTCGACTTGTCAGTTCCCAAGAACCGCGTCGATGAGGAGGTCGTCCTCCCGAAAGGACGGGGCAAGCCAATCCGTATTTGCGTCTTTGCCTCGGGAGAACTCGCGCTGAAGGCGCGCGGTGTCGCGGATCTCGTCATCCAGCCGCAGGAGATCGAGGAATACGCCAGCGACAAGGTGAAGGCCCGCTCCCTCGCCCAACAGTTCGACTTCTTCATCGCCGAAGCACCCCTCATGCCCGTCATCGGGAAGCGCCTGGGCATCGTCCTCGGGCCGCGGGGGAAGATGCCTCGTCCCGTGCCCCCGACCGCAGACCCGACGAACCTCATCAATGCGATGCGCAAGACGGTTCGCGTCCGGAGTCGCGACAGGCGTACCTTTCACGCGCCGATCGGCACGAGGGACATGGAGCCGGAGGATCTCGCGGAGAACCTCGACGCCCTGATGCGCCGGGTGATGGGAAAGCTCGAACGCGGACGGTTCAACATCCAGTCGGCCTATGTCAAGACGACGATGGGTCCCGCCGTGAGGTACCTGTGAGGTCTCGCCATGGTCCACGTTTCCCCGGTCAAGAAGGCGCTCGTGGAGGAGCTCGCGAAAGGCTTCGCCTCGAGCAAGGTCATTGGCATCGCGAGCATCAAGGGGATTCCGGCTCCCCAATTCCAGGCGATCCGGAGGAAGCTTGCCGACCGGGCGACGATTCGGGTCGCGAAGAACAACCTGCTTCGCTTGGCGCTCGAACGGGCCAGTAGCCAGAAACCCGATCTGACGAAACTTTCCGACGTCATCGAGGGCCAGACGGCCGTCATCCTGGCCGACCTCAATCCCTTCCGGCTGTTCAAGGAGCTGGAGGCGACGAAGTCCCGCGCACCGGCGAGGGGCGGTGAGGTTGCGCCCGAGGACCTTTGGGTCCACGAGGGTGAGACTCCCTTCAAACCGGGTCCCATCGTCGGAGATCTCCAGAAGGCGGGCATCCCGGCTGCGATCGAACGCGGCAAGGTCGTCATCAAGAAGGACAAGCTCCTCGTGAAGGCAGGCGAGCGTATCCCGCGGGAGGTCGCCCAGAACCTCGCCCGCCTCGAGATATACCCGCTCGTCGTCGGTCTCGATCTTCAGGGTGCGTACGAGAATGGGACGGTCTTTCGACGGGATGCCCTCGCGATCGACGACGCCCTCGTCCGTTCGCAGATCTTCCGTGCGGCACAGCATGCTCTGGGTCTCGCCCTGACGGCGGCCTACCCCGCGAAGGGGACGATCCGACCTCTGCTCGAGAAGGCCCATCGGCAGGCGCTCGGCCTCGCGTTGGCCTCCGAGTTCCCGACGAAAGAGTCCGTGAAGCTCCTTCTTGCGAAGGCGTACAGCCAGATGCTCTCGGTCGCGACCCGCGCGCCCGACGCCCTAGACGATGAGTTGCGGAGCAAGCTGACCGCTTCTGCCCGTCCCGCCCGGGAGACGGAAACGAAGCCGGAGGCGAAGAAAGAGGAGAAGAAAGAGGCTTCGGAAGAGGAGGCCGCCGCCGGCCTCGGCGCTCTCTTTGGATGATATGACGTAGAAGGAGGTGACGAACGATGGAATATGTGTACGGGGCGCTGGTCCTGCACGCCGCTGGCAAGCCGGTTAGCGAGGAGAACCTGAAGAAAGTCCTCACGGCCGCCGGTGTGAAGGTCGATGAGACCCGTGTGAAGGCCCTGACCGCCGCGCTGGAAGGCGTGAACATCGACGAGGCCCTCGCGAGCGCCGTCTCGATGCCCGCCGCGCCCGCGGCCGCGCCTGCAGCCGAAAAGAAGGAAGAGAAAAAGAAGGAAGAGAAGAAGGAAGAGGAGAAGGTTACGGAGGAGGAAGCGGCAGCGGGCCTGGGTGCGCTCTTCGGCTAGACCGGAGGCCGCACTCCACCTGCTTTTCCATTTCCTTCGAAGCCTAGCGGCAGCTCTCCCTCTTAGTCCGCGCGGATGACCTGTGCTCCCATCGGGAGGCCCTGAAGCCTTGAGGCCCGGGTTGACGGACCCGGCCGTTGTGAGCCGTTAAGTAGGTTGCACGGATTGCCGCGATTTGGTGGATGGATGAGGCGGCGACCGATCGCCGGACCCCGGACGGTCTGAGCGATACGATGGATGTCGTTCAGCTAGGAGTCGGCGTATGCGGGCTCGTGTGCGCAGAGCAACTCGCGGCGCATCCGAATGTGGACCGACTCGTCCTGGCGGATCGGAGGACGGATGCGGCGGAGCGACTGGCCTCTCGGATCCCGAGCGGGAAAGCCTCCGTGGAGACCGTCGACGGCACGGACCCGCACGCCTTGCGCGTTCTACTCTCGAGGTGCGACGTCGTCATCTCCACGATGCCGTGGCGGCTCAACCGGCTCGTCCTCGACGTCGCGGCGAATGTCGGGACGGACTATGTGGACTTCGGAATGCCCTTCGACGGCACGGGGCCCGAGTTCGAAGCTGCATCCCGGATGTGTTCCGACGCGGGGATCGCCGCCCTCGTCGGCATGGGTCAAGAACCCGGCATCTCGGACGTGTTCGCGATGCACGGAGCCACCCGGCTCGACCGGGCGGATGAGGCCCACGTTTTCGATGGGGACACGGCCATGGTCGAGGGCTTGGAACTTTTCTCCGTCTGGTCTCCCGTCGATCTGCTCGACGAAATGAGTGTTCCCGCCGCGGTCTTCGCGGACGGCCGACTCATTTTCGTGCCGCCACTGAGCACGAGCCAGACCTACACCTTTCCGGAACCGGTCGGCCCCCTCACCGTCTACAAGACGAACCATGACGAGACCTATTTCCTGCCGATGGGCATCAAGACTCTGAAGCACGCGTCGTTCAACATTCACATCGGCCGCGCCTGGGTTGAGGCCGCCGACTCGCTTCGGAAGCTCGGTCTGCTCCGACGGGATGCGGTGGATGTCCGGGGTGTCCGGATCCGTCCCATGGACCTCGTCGCGGCGGCCCTGCCTGCGCCCGTCGATCTCCTCGGCCGCATCCGTGGGCACGCATGCTGTGTCGTCGAGGTGAAAGGCGAGAAGGAGGGAAGGAAGGCGATGGTGCGAACGTGGACCGGGATCGCCTACGAGGATGCGTACGCGCTCCACGGCACGAATGCGACGGCGTACCTGGTCGGCACGGGAGGTGCTATCGCGACGGAAATGCTCCTGGAGGGGAAGGTCCGCGAGAAAGGCCTCGTGATCCCGGAGCAGCTCTCCTCGGAGGACTTCCTGCAGCGCCTCCGAGACAGGGGGCTCCAGATTCACGAGCAGAAGGTCGAACTCTGAGCGCGTTCGGTGTCGGGTCCGAGCGCGCCCTTGGCCTTCCGCCCGATGCCACGATCCCAGCGTGGCGCCCGCGAGACGATCCTCTTCCCTTCGGCGGCGCTCAGTACACCGCCGTGGTGCCGACGAGCTCGTTTACGATGTCCGGCGGAAGCTCGAATTGTTCCTCGAAGAGCCGATAGCAGTAGAGCTCCTCCTTCGTCCTGGGAGACGTAGGGATTCGCTCGCGTTCTTTCTCGAACTCCGCGTCGGTGATTTGCCGCTCGGCCACCCGCCGCACCACATCGAATGACCCTGTGCCCTCCGCGAATTTCTGCTTTCCCCGCCACAGGAGGTCGTCCGGGAGCAGGCCGGGGAAGGCCTTCCGGAGGAGCCATTTCTCGACTCGGTCCGTCCCGTGGACCTTCAGGTGGGTCGGGAGGGTGAGGGCGAAGCTCACATGCTGCCAGTCGAGGTAGGGCACGCGGGCCTCCAGGGAATGGGCCATCGTCATCCGGTCCGTCCGCTGCAGGTTCACGTGGTGGAGCGCCCGGGTGATCCGAACCAGCTCGTCGTGGAGGGGAGGACCGAACGGGAGGTTCTTCAGGTACCGGTAGCCTGCGTACAGCTCGTCGGCGCCCTCGCCCGTGAGGACCACCTTCACGTATTTCCGCGCGAGTTCGGAGACGAAGAACGTCGGCACGGCGCTCCGGAACAGGGCGGCGTCGTACGATTCCAGATGGTACGCGACCGTGGGCAGGGCCTTCATGACATCCTCCTCTGTGAACTCCCGGATGTGATGTTCGGTCCCCAGGAACTCGGAGGCTCTCCGAGCGCTCTCGAGGTCGGGAGCACCCGGCATCCCCGTCGAGAAGGTGTGGAACGTTTCCAGCTCGCGGGCCGCGAGGGCGGTCACGAGGGTGCTGTCCAGGCCGCCCGAGCAGAAGGTGCCCAAGGGCACGTCGGACATGAGTCGTTTGCTCACCGCCCGGGGCAGGAGTTCCCGGAGGCGCGCAAGGGCCCCGTCTGCTCCCCAGTCCTGCCGGACCTCCGTCTCCCACCGGACGAATGGCTGGAATCCCCGGTCGGGGCGGTACCAGTGGCCGTTCGGGAACTCCCGGACCCTCTTCGACGCATGGAGGAGGGCCTTGATCTCCGAGGCGAAATAGAAGGTCCCGTCCTCGTTCGCGTAGTACAGAGGCTTGATGCCGACCGGGTCGCGCGCGAGGTACAAGGACCCGGCATCCCAAATCGCAAGGGCGAACATCCCGTCCAAGCGGGAAGCCACATCGGGGCCTAGGTCCTCGTAGAGATGTAAGGGCACCTCGCTGTCCGATCGCGTCCGGAAGGCGTGCTTCTCGAGGTCCTTCCCCAAGGACCGGTAATTGTAGATCTCCCCATTCGCGACGATGCACCGCTCGTCCTCCTCATCGAAGATCGGCTGGTGTCCACCGGCCACGTCGATGATGCTGAGCCGTGACTGGCCCATGGCCACCCGGTCGTCCACGTACATGCCCAGGTCATCCGGGCCACGATGTCGCAGGCTCTCCAGCATCCGGCGCAAGAGGCCCGCATCGACCTCCCCGACCATCCCGGCAATCCCGCACATCGCGGGATCACCAGACCTCGCGGCGCGCATGTAGGACGAGGGAGCGGAGCATCGACACGATCGCCTCGTGGGCATTGGACCGAAGTCCGTCCGCACTCGGCTCGACGTGCCCGGTGATCCCGTCCATGAGCCCCGCGTCCGCGGCGGCTTGTAGGGCCAGACCCTCCAGGGTGCCATCATGCATCGCGTCGGGTGCCTCTGCACGGTGCGCGAGGCACGCCTCGACCCCGTAGGCTCCCCAGTTCGAGACGGCCGCGACAACGAGAACGTCAACTTCCGTGATCGGCGCGATCCCGCCCTGGCACGGACACGCGCACGTCTCCCCGAAAGGGATTGTGGTCCGTATCGCTTCCCGGATGTTGCCCATCCCGATTTCGTTCCCTCCGTCCCCGACGCCGATGGTCGCGGCGCCCGCCTCGCGGGCGGCCTCCATGAGCGGGTCGATCTTCGCGATGGGGGCCGTCACGTCGTAGCCTTTCCGGGTGTGGATGCGGCCGCGGGCGTTCATCCCGCCCTTTTCGATTGCGATGACCGCCGCGGGATGCAGGTCTTCCATCACCCGGGTTGTCGCCTCTCGCGCCTCTGCGAGATCCGACGGCCAGGAGATCACGGCGCCCGCGTGGATCGGATGGTCCGACTTCGCGGCCTTGCGCGCCTCGTCCGGCGCCAACGCGACGAGCCCGGCTCCTCGGAGGACGCGTTCCGCGGCCCGGGCCATCCCCTCCTCGACAAGGAGGACCGGCACAGCCCCGAGGGCGAGGTTCAGGCCGCGGCCCAAGCCAGCGGCCCCGGGAGGCCCGTCCGTCTCGAAGATCGCCTCGGAGACCCACGGGCGGTCTGGCCAGCCCGTCGCCAGGAGGACCACGTCGCCCCGGCGCACCCGTCGGTGGAGGAGGTCCGCGGCCGCGAGGGCCAGGGGCCGGCCCTGCCGCGTCCGGGCGGGCGGGTAGAGAAGATGGACGACACCGCGGAACGCGAGGTCCGCCGTCACCAGTCGGTCGACGCTCTCCCCCAGGGCGTCGGCTCGCTCTCCCATCTCACCCCAACCGAAGCCACTTGAGCCGCTGACGCTCCGTCATCGGCTTCCCGGAGGCCGGGTCCACCGCGCGGGACGCGCCGTCGATCATCCGGGTGATCGTCTTCCCGCACGCCACCGGGTTCCCGAGGAGGTGCGGAGCGTCGAGGATTCCCACCTTCACGGCCTTCGCGAGACTCGGAGGTTCCGACCAAGGATCTTCGACGCCTCCGGGCGCGACCTCCCGGATCCGCTCCAGGAGGTAATGCGCCTCGTCGAGGAGTTCTGCCTTCCTCGTCTTGACGACCTCGTCGGTCATCGGATCCGAAAGGCCCAGGAGGGCATTCCGGACGGCGCCCCGGGCAATCTTGCAGGATTCGATGAGCTCCGTTGGACCCGTGTGGTAGTTCGCCTCGGAGTAGCCGACCACATGAACGATATGCGGACGGATCGCCATCATCGTGTGGATGGACGAACCGAGGTGCCCTTTCGCCTGGTCCATGTCCAGGGGGAGGCTGTTGAGTCCGGAGCGGGCCTCCCGCAGGGCGCGGAAGCTCTGATCTTGAAGGCTCTCAATGAGTTCGATCTTCGCAAACATCTTCGAAAGGTCCATCGCGGGCGACGTCCCTCTCGGGTTGTTGAACATGTACTGCGCCACGTAGTTTCGAACCCCGGCTCGCTTCGCGTTGTACGCGGCGAGGAAGGCCGCCGTCACCGCGACGGCGTCCGGGGCATCCCGGAGGGACCAGTGATGCGATTCGTTCACCTCGACGGGGATTCCCTGGGAGGCGTACCATCCCATCGCCTCGACGTTCTCGGCGATTGAGACTTCGAGGGGACGCTTCGACCGACCGTCGAGCTGGCTGTACCAGAAGAGCGGGACGGCCCCCCATGCGATCTGGATCGTATCTCGCAGCATGGCCGCCCACTTCACGAGGTCGTTCGTACCGCTGTAGCAGCGGAGGAGGGGAAAGTTCCCGGTCCTCGTCGCGTCGTAGATCGACCGGAGGTCCTGGGGGGCTCGAACCATCACGCCCCCGGCCCCATCAAGCTCGGGACGCATCCCTTCCGGCCGGAAGAAGAACTCCTGGGCATTCTGGTCAGGTGCAATGGAGAGGACATCCAAGACGCGGGCCTCTGCGATCTCATGCGCACCTCGAACCGTGTCGTCCAGGCTCGGCATCCCGAAGTGGTGGCGGATCAGAGGCCAGGGATAGCTCGCCTCGACCCGTTCCAGGAGGGTGTGCGCGTACGCCTCCTGGCCCTGGGCGGCCGCTTCCCCCCGCAGCCACGCAACGATCTCCTGGACCGGCTGGCTTCCGTCGAAGACCGCATCGAACAGGCCGATCCTCGACGCTTCCGCGGCGCAGGGTGGCGTTCCTCCGAAGACGAACCGTCGTTTTCGCAGGCCCGATCTCCCGATGGCCTCCTTGAACTCCGTCAGGATCGCACGCGCGTTCTCGGGTGTGAGCCGGTACGAGATTGCCACGAGTTCCGGCTCCTCCGAGCGAATCGCCTCGACCGCCCGCTCCACCGGCACGGCCGGCCCGAGGAACGTCGCGCGATAGCCGTTCTCCTCTGCAATACGAAGGAAGTTGACGATGCCTCCCGTGTGGACGCAGTTCCCGATTGACGCGCCGAGGACCTTCATGTCGCGCCTCCCGGGCCGCTGCCGGCCACCATGAGGCGGATGTCCTTCACAGACATTCCCTTGAGCCCGAGATGATCCACCGTGCGTCCTTCCTTCCAGAAATCTCGACCGTGAACCGTGGAAGCCAGATGGATCATCGCTCGGATGGTCGGGACCTGGACCCCGAGCATTTCCCCGATCGATGCCATCGGCACGAGGCTCATCGGCACATCCTCGAGGATGTATCGATGGTTCAGATGGGCAGGCGCGGTCACGCCCTTGTAGCCCGGCGTGGACTGGACCGCTTGGTAAAGATCCCGCCCAGGCGAATTGTACACGAGGTACAGCCACTCGCGGGTCGTGTGGGCATGGATCCCCAGGGCTTCCGCGACCGCCACGCGCTCACGGTCCATCCGCTCCAGGATCGCGGCGACCGACGGAGTGATGCCGTCCAGGTAGTACTCGAAATCCCCATGGGTGGACTCGATTCTTCCGGCATTCAGGATCATCACGCCGGGGTGGAAAATGGCCCCGATGTTGTCGAGGCCCGTTTTGAGGACGTTGTCCCCCGCGACGAACTGGGGGTACGCCGTCCGGAGAATCCGCAAAACGTCCGCGGTCTTGTAGCTCGGAAGTGCCGCGACGGGCACCTCGTTCTTCACGTCGAAGATGTGAGCGCTCGTGGGTTCGATGTGCCGGGAGATGTACAGGAACGTCTGCGCCTCCGCGAGCGTGACATCCGCGGTAACGCCCTTTTGGAGGAACACGTTGCGCACTTCGAGGGCACCTCCCGTCCGCCCCGGATTCAGGACGATTGCCTGGCCGTCGTGCACGACGCCCGCAAGGCGCGTGGCGACCTCGCGGTGCGCGTAGGCCGGGACGACGACCATGATGACATCGACATCACGGACCGCCTCCCCGATGTCCGTCGTGGCGAGTTCGAGCCGTCCTTCCCCCGTGATGACCCCTTCGAGTTCGATCGCCCCGCGGCGCCGGAGATGTTCGACCCGATCTTCGCTTCGGTTCCACAGGTTCACACGGAAGCCCATCGAAGCGAGATGTCCCGCCATCGCGAGGCCCCCATGGCCGGCGCCAAGGACCGCGAACTTCGGCCCCTTCTTCCCTTTCGCACCCTTCGGGGACTTCCTCTCATGCGGCCGTCGGGGCGCAATCACGCTCGCCGTCAGAGCCTCCGCTGGCTCGGCTTGGCGGGTCACTGGCGGGGCGCCCTCGAGGGGGGCTTCCCAATCGAATTCCTTCATCTCCCGGATCCCGAAGGACGGCCGCCGGAATGCAGTTCTGGGCCGGCGCCAGGTCATCCCTGGTCAACACGGCCCCGCGGGGTCCTCAGCGGACTCCACCCCTCCCCCAATTCCACGGAGGGGCATCCCGTCGGGTGTGCCTTTCGTTTCGATGGTGCGGGACCTTACGGGCTCATTTGTAAAAAACCTTTTCATTCCCGTTCCGGAACGCCCTCTTTCGCGGCCTTCTGCGCGCGCTTGCTCCTCTCCTTTGCCGTGTAGCCCGTGGCCTTCTCGAGGAAATGGTTGTACGCCTTGATCGTGTTCGTGGCGACCTCGTCGGGGACCCCGGACTTCATCGCCATCTCGACGAAGAGTTTCTTTCCGTCGCTCCAGACGACCAGCCGGTCGAGCGCGCCGAAGGAAACGACGATCCTCCCGCCGTCAACCGTCGCGTCACCGAACACGTCCGCTGCGACTTTCCGCAGCCCGTCTCCCTCGAGGGCCTTTCCAAACCCCCGCTTCAGTTCGTAATCGCGCATCGCGACCTTCTCTCCCGAAGTTCGCGCCTCGTATGAACGTTACGCTTCCAGGATCCAGAACGGATCTGCGGGAGTCAACAGGAACTCCTGCAGATCGGCGGAAGCCTCCCACACGGCCCGGCAGTCGCATGCGAGATCGTCGAAATCCCGTCTCAAGCCAAGCGAGAACTCCTCGATCGCGTCGATCACGCCACGATCGCATTCCCCGCAGTTGTGGGCCCCGCGGGCCATGCCCCCCGCGGTCGGATGGCTCTTCACGTGGGCCTTGAGGTCCCTCGTTCGTTCGAGCACATCGACGACGGACCAGAGCCAGGGCGGTCGGTATTCGCCTCGGCGGAACAGGCGGTCCACGATCGTCCGGCTTTGCACGTTCACCGGATTGAAGGAGATGGTGTCGCTGTACGTGTCCGCCTCGTGGCCCGAGCGGACCGCATCCTCGATCGCCTCCCGTTCCGTGAGGAACGGCGGCTTCACGAGCAGGTACGTCTTCACGGTCGCACCCACCTCTCGTGCGATCCCTGCGGCTCGCGCATGTTCCCGGAGACCCCAGACCTTGTTGACCGCATGGCGCAGGACGCGCTCGTCCGTCGACTCAAGGCCCAGCGCGATCTCGAGCTCGTCGACGAATCCGAGGGCGCGTTCCAGTTGCTCCCGCCGCAGGAGGTGCGCGAGGGTCTCCACGACCACCTTATCGCACCGATCTCCCAGCGCTTCGAGGATGCGTTCGCGAACGGCCGGGCTGACTTCGTGGTCGTCGAAGAAGTTACCGGATGTGTAGACCTTGACCATCGGTTCCTCGGCGTGTTTGCGGAGAACCGCGTCGAGCTGGTGGAGGATGTCCGACTCGGAGACCTCCTGGGCAACGTCGTTCACGTAGCCGCACATCGAGCAGCCGCTCGCTCGGGCCCAGTAACACCCTCGGGTCCGAAAGATGATCACCCAGGCGTTGACGACCTTCCCATGGAGGAGGTCTTTCTCCGTCCAGGTCGAAATGTACTCCCCGGGGTCAAATTCCCGCGGCCTTCGCTCGTCCCTCACAAGCTGCTGGAGTCGCATGGACCCGCGTCGAACGCCCGGCCGGGGAAAAAGGTTTGGCTCAGTGTCGATCCCGTACGGCTGCGAGGCCCATGATCGCGCCCACGGCCACGAAGGCGAATGCGAAGAAGCGGAGGGCGAACGCGACATCGCTCGTCACGATGAAACCGACGTTGATGGAGAGGATCGCGGGGAGGTCCACAAAGATCTCGTACAGGACGAAAAGGACGAGGCCAAGGCCGACGAGGCCGATGCCACTTCCGGGGTTCCGATGTCGGTGGGCCGGGATCGCTTGGGTGGCCTCCTGGGCGACGAGTCTTGATTCCACCGCGCCCGCCGCGGTCCCCTGGGGCCTCGGCAGATTGGCGGGGGCATACTTCCGGCATGCGTCGCACCACCACCGTTCGTACTGACCGATCCACCGCAGGGTTGCGCCACAGTTCGGGCACGCGTTTTTCGACTTCGCGACCGGCGCGTATGCCCGACAGTCGTAGCAGTACCATCGATTGTATTGAGACACGTACGTGAGTTCGCGACCGCAAGTCGGACACGGATGCTCGACTCGAGGGACTTCACGGTGGAGGGGCGGAGCGACGACCGCGACCGCTTCCATCCGTGCCGGTTCCTCGGTCGCCGGGCTTGGCTCTTCATACGCCGGACGGAGCTCCGGTTCCATCAGGGTTTGCGCCTCTCCGATCGCTGGCGCTTCGGACGGAGGCTCCGACTCCTGCCGTTCCGCCCGGATGACCTCCGGGATCCGTTCATCGTCCCTTTCGGGCGCCGACTCCGGTTCCGGGAACGCCCGGATCTCCTCCGGTTCGACGCTCCATTCCGCGATGGGTTCCGGTTCGACTTCCGGGCGTTCGGCGGCCTCCGTCTCGTCAAGATAGCTGAGGAGACGCTCGCGAAGCTGGTCCTTCGTGCCGGCCGGGTCGAGGCCGTAGGCCTTGGACAGGTCCATCAGGACCGGCTTCTTCGCCTCGAGGATTTCCTCGCGGACGAGCGAGGGTTTCTCGATTGGCGGAGGTGTTTCTTCCGCCGCCTGCTCCTCCGCGTGTGTCCCCTCGCGAGGAGTCTCCGCGACCTCGGTTGGCCGGCCCGTCTCGTCGATCGAGGCGACGGGCTCTGCGATCAAGAGGGCCGCCGTGCCCTCCCCCGCCGGGACGGCGGATTCCTTCGCCGGCAGGATGGCCTCGGGCGCGGGATACGCGTTGCATCGGTAGCAATAGAATCGATCGTACTGGACCACGAAGCTCAACACGCCTGAACACGTCGGACATCTCTGGGCGTCCCGATCGCCGTACCCTTCAGGGGCGTACCGCCCGCACATGTAGCAGTAGTGACGGCCATACTGCTCGAGGAAAGCGAGCTCGCTGCCGCAGTTGGGACAAGGAAGGCCGGTCACGCATTCCTATGCACGCCGGGTGGCGGGAATAAAGGCTTTTCCCTGGTTTCCAGATTTGAGAGTTTTGTGCGACGAGTCCCACGCGCCACGGTCGTGCGCCGCGCGGAAACGCTTTTACACGAAGCGGGCATCGTCTCCGCGCGCCACCATAGCTCAGTCGGTAGAGCAGCCGCCTTGTAAGCGGCAGGTCGGGAGTTCAATTCTCCCTGGTGGCTTGCTCCTGCGACGAGGGATTCTCACGGGCCCTGCCGGGACCCGCATTCGATCCGGCAGAATTCCGTGCAACACGGCGAACCACAGCAACATCCGTCACGGCGCGCTTGGATCGTGGCACTTTCGATGAGTGCCGCGGGTATCATGCGTTCGCCTCCTGGGCCGGTTTCCGCGCGACGAACGTGACGGCCGAAGCTTCGATCCCCGCCGAACCCGTCCGCCAGGGTTCATCGGAGAGGATCTCGATTCCGGCGAAGCCGGCCGAGCGGACCGTGTCGACGTAAACGCGGCGAAGCAACGCGGTTGCGACGCACCCGCAGTCGTCGTCGGTCAAGGCGAGATCGCGCTCCTGGACGATGTCCGAAACGACCAGACGGCCTCCGGGACGTAGAACCCGGAAGGCTTCTCGGAAAACGGAGGGCTTGTCGGGGCTCAGGTTGACCACGCAATTGCTCACGACGACATCTGCGATTTCGTCGTCCAACGGGAGGGACTCGATCCGGCCCAGATGGAACTCCACATTCTCGGCTCCGGTCCGAGCGGCAGCTCGGCGGGCGAGAGCGACCATCTCGGGCGTCATGTCGATCCCGATGGCCCGACCGTGTGGGCCGACCAGGCGGGCCGCGAGGAAGACGTCGATGCCTCCGCCGCTCCCGAGATCGACGACCGTCTCGCCTTCCCGAATCTGCGCGGCCCGGACCGGATTCCCGCTCCCGAGACCGAGCACGGCTTCCTCCGGGATGCCCTTCAGCTCCTCGTTCGAATATCCGGGGGTGCAGCACGCTCCCTCCGAGCAACAGCCTTGCGCCTCGACGGAGCTCGCGTACCGGTCACGGACCCGCTTCCATTGGACTTCGGCCTCGTCCTGCATAGATATCTACTACCAAGAAGTAGTAGACAAGTTCAAATAACCTCCCTCCCTCCTTCTCCGCAGATGAAGGAAGTGCGCAACCGGTCGAACCTCCTCCTTGCGGAGGCGCTCGGCCCCTCCTTGGACCGAATTCGGGGCACCCTGCGAGAGCTCGGCGTCGGGGGCCAGGCGACGGAAGCCTTCACCGCGCTCGTCCACCTTCCGACCGCGACGGCGGCCGACCTCGTACGGAAAACGGGCATCCCGGACTCGAAGATCTACTATGCACTCGACGAACTCGTCGAGAAGGGGCTCGTCGAGGTCCAGGGCGGCAAGCCGAAGACGTTCCGGGTCGTGCCTCCGCGAGAGGTCGAGGCGCGACTCGCCCGGTTGGCAGAGGCGGACTTCGAACGACGACGTGCCGCGGCGACGCGCGTCGGATCTCTTCTGGAACCCCTTCGGGCGGCCGCTACGACGGACGCCACGGACATCGCGTATATCGTCAAGGGGCTCCCGAACGTCGTCGCGCGCGCCCAGGCCATCGTTCGGTCCGCGCGCCGCGAGATTGTCGTCCTCGCCTCGGACCAGAAATTCCTCCGCCGAATCGAGGAGGACCTGGCAAAGGCGACTCAGCGACGCGTGCGGGTGAAGCTCGCCGTGCCCGATATGTCGCTCCAGGCGGATCTCGCGAAGGCGGCGGAAATCCGCTCGATCGTCTGTGCCTGCGTGCTCCTCGTCGTGGACGGACAGCAGGTCCTCACGGCGTCCCGCACGCAGCGGGATGACGCGTACGCGATCACATCCACCGACGAGACCCTCGTGCAGCTCGGACTCGACTACTGGGAGAGCCCCCGATGCTGCGTGGAGTGCGAATAGTCTGGAGGCGTGCGGGACGCGCTCTGTCGGAGCGACCGCGTCCTCCGTGGCGATACAGCCGGATGGGTGAAGTCGTCACGGTTAAATACCGTGTTATACTGTATTCGTTCCGGACCAGGGAGCCGGGCCTTTCCGATGCTTCAACCTCAGGAACTCGTGGTAGCGAAGTTGCTGCCTACGATTCGCGCTCGGCTCGCCCGCGAACTCCTCCGAATGTATAAGATGAAGCAGGTCGACGTGGCGCGGTCCATGGGGATTACACAGGCCGCGGTGAGCCACTACAACACGCAGAGCCGCGGGGTGGACCATGAGATGCTGCGCCTCTTCCCGGAGATCAAGGTGTTCGTGACGAGACTCGCGGAGCAGATCCACGACGGGATGACCCTCTCGGATCAGATTGCGCAGGTGAACGACTTCTGTTCGGGGCTCATGCTCACGGCCCGTTTCTGCGAGTATCACAAGAGCCAGGGGGACATCGACCCCAACTGCACAGCCTGCTTCCAGACGCCGCCGAGGCCCTGAACCGAGGGCCATCTCAGGGGTGCTTCTTCGCCGCCTCAAGGAGACTGATGTCGGCGTCCACCATGATTTTCACGAGGTCCTTGAACCGGGTCGTCGCCTGCCACCCGAGGACGCGCTTTGCTTTCGACGCGTCGCCCCGAAGGTTGTAGACCTCGGACGGTCGGTAGTTCTTCTCGTCGATCGTCACGTGGCGCTCCCAGTCGGAGATCCCGGCGACCTGAAAAGCCTCCTCGACAAATTCCCGCACGGAGTGGGCCTCCCCCGTCGCTCCGACGAACTCCTCCGCTTCCTTATGCTGGAGGACCCGCCACATGAGGTCCACATAGTCAGGCGCATAACCCCAGTCACGCATCGCGTCGAGGTTCCCGAGCGACATCGACTTCGCGAGGCCGTGATGGATCCGAGCAACGCCATGGCTGATCTTTCGTGTGACGAACTCGAGGCCTCGCCTCTCGCTCTCGTGGTTGAACAGGATTCCGTTCGAGACAAAGAGACCGTGAGCTTCTCGGTAATTCACGCACGCCCAGTAAGCGTACACCTTCGCCACGCCGTATGGGCTCCGCGGATGGAACGGGGTCGTTTCGTCCTGGGGTTCCCGATCGACCTTGCCGAACATCTCGCTCGATGCCGCTTGGTACACACGCGCGTGCGGGGCGTAGGCTCGCACCGCCTCGAGGAGCCGCACGGCCCCGAGGCCTGTGATCTCTCCGGTGAGCACAGGCTGGACGAACGACGTCCCGACGAAGGACTGGGCCGCCAGGTTATACACCTCGTCCGGCGCCGCATCCTTCAGCGCGGCACTTAACGAGGACTGATCGATGAGGTCACCGTCGACGAGCGTGATGCGATCGACGAGGTGCTGAATATTCCCGAGATTCGGGACGCTCAACCTCCGGACAAGTCCGTAGACTTCGTACCGTTTGTCGAGGAGGAACTCCATCAGGAACGAGCCATCCTGGCCCGTAGCGCCCGTCACGAGTGCGGTCTTCGTCATCGCCCGCTGGAAGCCCTTCGCCTCTCTTTAACGCTATCGACTACTCGAGGAAGGCGCGCATCTTGGAGACGAAGACGGCTTCGTCGAACTCGCGCGCCCGAGCGACACAGGTGTCCCGCATCGCGCTGAGCCGGGAGTCGTCCAATTCCCGCAGTTTCGTTGCGAACGCATTCGCGTCGGCCGGGAGGAGAAAACCCGTCATCCCGTCGACGACTGTCTCCCGATAGCCGCCTTCGTTCGTCGCGAGTACGCACTTTCCGGCCGCCATCGCCTCGACCGGCGTGATGCCGAAGTCCTCGTCCACGGCAGTCGTGATGAAGCCTCGGCAACGGGCGTAAAGGTCCACGAGACGATCCTCGGAAATCTCGCCCAGGAGCGTCACGTTCTCGGGAGGATTCAGGGAGGCGAGGTATCGTTCCGCTCGATCTCCCGCGGAGTATCCGCCGACGAGGACGAGCTTCTCGCCCGGCAGGCGGCGGAAAATGTCGAGCTGGAGTTCGATCCGTTTTTCCGGGTACATCCGGCTCACGGAGAGCCAGAAGTCCCCGAGCTCTTTGAACCGGTGTCTCCGCGTCGCGACGGGTGGATAGATCACATTGGACTCCCGACCGTAATAACGGCGGACGCGCTCGCGAACGGTCCGACTGATCGCGACAATCCGATCGCATCGCCCCACGGATCGTCGCTCGAGATGCCCGTGCACGGTGGACCAGGTCCGGGCGACCCATCGGTTCGGCGCAGGGAGGCGCGCGAGCATCGCCGATCGCTGGTCGTAAAACGCCCGGGTCGGCGTCAAACAATAGTAGACGTTTGGATGGTGCCGCCGCCCGGCGTAATGCGCCCAGTTTCCGATCAGGAAGCTGAAGTCGTATCCGTTGAAGCCGGCCCGCGCGAACCTCCACGAAGCATGGATCTGTTTCAGGGGTGGCTGAAGGAGGATCCTGCCGAGGGTCACGACCCGAACTCCCGGGAAACCCGCACGCTCCGGGAGGCCTGGATCGGGTTCTGTCGTGATGAGGTCGGCGTCGAGGTGTTGCGCGAGGGTCAGCGCGACGCGCTCGCCGCCACCGATGGTCTGCAGATAGTCGTAGAAGATTGCAACGCGCATCGCATCGTCCTCGAGATGCGGGGGACCGGGACCCCGGGCAACGGATGTCGCTATTATATATTGTCGTGCGGGCTCACGGCCCTCGATCCGCGGTGCAGGCTCGTGGCTCCCTGGCGATTGAACCTCGGATGCGGGCGCGATGTCCGTCCTGGTTACGTGAACGTCGACCGGGTCCGCCTCTCCGGTGTCGATCTGATCTGCGACTTCCGTCGTTTTCCATGGCCCTTCCGCGACGATTCCATCGACGAGGTCGTGGCGATCCACGTGGTCGAGCACCTCCCGGACACGATCCGGGTCATGGAGGAGATCTACCGGATCACACGTCCCGGTGCGTCGGTCACGATCGAGGTCCCGCACTACAAGCACTCAAACGCGTACAAGGACCCGACCCACGTCCGTTTCTTCACGGAGGAATCCTTCGACTACTTCGGGAAGGAACCGCGGTCGTACTACACGCACGCTCGGTTCCACGTCGACGGGGTCGAGAAAGTACATGAGTATCATGTAGACCGGTACGTGCGGCGTCTCTTCCCGCGGTTGCTGCCGTGGGTCGAGCGGTACTTCGACAACACGGTCGAGAAGATTGTTTTCAGGCTCGTTACCCAGAAATGAGGTCAAGGGCGTCGGACCGCACGCTCGACGAGGACGCGCATGCGGTCGATGAACACGCTCACGTCGAACTCTCGGGCTCGGCTTTCGCATGCCGCGCGCATCGCATCGAGCCGTTCCGGCCTCGCGTCCCGGATCGCTCCCGAGAGAGCCTCCGGGTCCGACCGGACGAGCCATCCGGTCTTCCCCTGGACTACGGTCTCGCGATAACCCCCCTCGTCGACCGCCACGACGGCCTTTCCCGCCGCCATCGCCTCCAGGGGCGTCAGCCCGAAGTCCTCGTCGGCCGCGGTCGCCACGAGCCCGCGGCACGTCGCATACAGCTCCAGGAGTCGAGGTTCCGGGATTTCCCCGAGGAACTCGATGTTCCGCGGCGCCGCGAGACTGCGGATGTACCGATGCGGATCGATCCCCATCTGCGGGGCTCCGACGACGAGGAGGCGCTCCTCCGGGAGCCTCCGGAAGACGTCGACGAGGAGCTCGAGTCGTTTCTCGTGGGAGAGCCGCGTCACAGCCAGCCATGTCTCCCCAATCGCCCTGAAGCGGTAGCGGGCCGTGTCGACGGGCGGGTAGACGATTTCGGCAGTCCGTCCGAGGTACCTCCGCACCCGGTCCGCGACGTTCCGGCTGATCGCGACGATACGCTCGGCGGCCGCAACGGACCGTTCGTACTGCGGTCGCCTGCGATCAATCCACCGACGCGCAAGCCACCGGTTCCCCAGAGACAGGGAGGAAAGGAACGAATCGTGGAGGTCGTAGAACACGCGGACAGGCGTGTAGCAGTACCAAAGGTTCGGCCGGAGACGAGGGGCGGCGAACACGGCCCAGTTGCCTGAAAGGACGTAGGCGTCGTACCCGTCCAGCTCGAGGTCCCGGAAGGCCCTCGCCTGTCGATCCTGTCGGACCGGCGGCTTCGCCGGGACCCGCGCAATCTCTCTCACCTGCACCGCGTCCATCCCGGCGCGCCTGGGCAGACTCCCGTCGAGGTCCGTGACATAGAGATCCGCATCGAACGCCCGGGCCAGGGTGAGGGCGACCCGTTCGCCGCCGCCGATGAATCGCAGGTGATCATGGACGACCGCGATGCGCATGGACCGCGTGGGATGCCGTCGAATGGGATAAAAGGTAGGGGGTCAGCACGTCGTCGGCGTGCATCCCCATGCGATCCAGTAGAGCCGCGCGTATCCATTGTCGAAGACCTTCACGAACGGCGCCTCGTCAAACTTCGCGATGACCGCGCGGTCCATCGGATTCGCGGCTTCCCAGGGTTCGAGGCGCACGCCCGCTTCCATGTCCCGGTCGATCCAGACGTACGTCGCGTTCTTCACCCCCGAGGGGGCGGGGATTTCCACGAGCCCGGCGTACGGGTCGTCAGCGTTTTCCGGCAGGAACGGCGCCCGCGTGCGATCCCACGTCGCGTTCACGCCTCCGAACCCGAACACGGTCGTCGAACCGTGATGGTCCGAGACGACGAGACCCGCGGCGTGATCTCGCGCCCAGTACGCGGGATCGATTGCCGCCGCGATGGTCCCTTCCCTCCAGCCCGCGAGGATCGCGGGCGGGGGAATGGCGAACGTCGCATTCGCTGCCAGGAGGGATCCGCACAGGACGATGGCAAGGGTCCGTCCTCGTCCCCTGGAGGCGAGTCGGACAAACCGCACGAATCCCACTCCAGCGAACACCGCGAGGGGGACCATGAGGTACTCTGCGTGTCGATACGGGATGAGCACGCGAGGCGCGGCGAATATCCCGACCGCGGCGGAGCCGAGGAGGGCGACGAACCAGGCCGTGGGAGCAATCCCGTCTCGCGCGAAGTCCACGAACTTCCTGCCGGCCGCGCCGAAGGAGAGCAGCAACACGAGGGGGATGAAGTAGGCGAGACCGCCGGGCGGGACGGCGAAGGTCGTCCCGGGGACCCTGACGAACGTGGTGACGAGACCGATGAGAGCGAATGCGAAGGCCGCCATTGCGTACGTCACGGACAGATGGCGAAAGCCCGGCACGGTCGGACGGTACCTCCACGGGATGCGCGTCCTCGCGAAGACGAGCGAGGCCAGGACCGCCAGGAGGACTGGGAAGGCGGCGAGAAGGGCCCACCACGGTTCGACGTTGACGTCCCGAAGGATGAAGTCACGGAAGGTTGCCGCATATCCGAACCAATACGCGAACGTCAATGCGAGCAGGAGGGCGCCGTAGGCGACCTCCCGCCACTCCCCGGCCGATCCCTTCCAGGGCCGCGCGAGCCCTCGAAGGACGATGACGCCGACGACCATCAGGACGAAGAAGTAGAGGGAAAGGTGATGCGTGGCTAGGAGGGTGGCCGTCACGAGACCGAGAGGCAGAATCGCTCGGCGGTCGAACCGGAGTTTCAAAAACAGGAGGAGCCCGGTCAGCGCGAGCAGATTCCCCAGCGTCGCCGGCGCGGCATGGGTCGTCGTGTATGCGTGGGGGAGTGCCCCCGCAAGGAAGGCCGCCGCGAACAGTGCAGGCATCGTCTCCCCGTGGATCCGTTCCGCGATCAGGAACATCGGGACGACTGCGAGGGCGCCGAGGATCGGGACGACGAGGTTGAGGACCGTCGTGATCTCCATCCCCCCGAGGGACACGACGGCCCCTTGGGCGAAGAACATCCCGGGGAAGTAGGGGTATGTGACCCCCCAACCGTCGTAGGTCGTCGAGAGGTGGCCTTCGCGGACGAGGCTCCGGAGGATCGCGAAGTATTCTCCCGTGTCCGAGCCCCAGACGAGGTAGGAGAGGAGCGGAGACAGTCGGACAAGGAGGGCGCCGGACAGGACGGTCGCGAGCCCGAACGCGGTGGACTTCCTCACTCGCTCACGAACGGAGGCCCGCTAATAAAGGATTGTCGCGTGGACGAAATAGGGATGGCCCGCGCCTCGGAGCCGGTACGGGTCGCAAAGTATTTCCCCGCAGGGTTTCTCTCCGACCCGATGGCGGATCGCTGCCCGGAGTGCTACGCGGAGCTCCCCGAGGACGCGATCTGGGTCTGCCCGACCTGCCGGTACACGCTCCGCACGCCAGGATCCGCAAAGGTCGGCGTCGGTTTCATGGTTCTCGGGCTCGTCCTCCTCGGGACGTACATCGCGGGCCCGGAGCGCATTGGCCTGGAGTCCGGAGCGATCCCGACGGACCTTGCGGCGCTCATGATCGCGAACTATCCGCTCATGGTGATTGGCGCGTTCGGTCTCGGCGCCTTCCTCGCGGCGGCAGGTGCGCTCCTGATCCGTCGCGAGCAAGGGCGCGCCTTCGCGGCCTAGAAGAAATCATCGAGCTTCAGGTCCTGCGTCCTGTCGCTTGTGAAGAGAGACGTAATCGCTTCCTCGATGAGATCGATGCGCTGCCGGAGGTAGTTCGAGACCTCAAACTGTTGGCTGATCTTCTTCGAGACCTCGAGGTACTTCTTCACGGAGCTCTCGTGGACCGTGAGCGTGAGGTTCCCCCCGCACTCGACGCAGCGGCCTTTCAAGGGGATCCGTCGATACTTCTGGCCGCACTTCGTACAGCGCACCTGCTGGCTCGAGAATGCCTTCAGGTTCCCGATGAGGTCCGGGAGGAAGTGGTGGACGACGATCCGCGCGACGACATCGTCCGGATCGACGGCCCGGATCCGAAGCGCGAGTTCGAGCTGCTTGTCGATCTTCTCGAACATCGAGCCCTCCCCGTAGGCCGAGGCCAGGGGGCCTTGGGCGATGTCCGAGGTCTCGATCCCGTACCCGAATCCTTCGTATTGCAGGACGCTGCCGATCCTCTTGCTCACCGTGTCGACCCGCGGCTCGACCTCTCGCGGATGGGCAAAACGCTCCGCGGCCTCGTACAGCTCGATCGGGTACGCCGGCGCGAGGTCGAGGTTGTGGGCCTCCTTGTCGATTTCGTTCGGGTCGATTCGGGTCGTGAGGACGAGGGGCGCGTCCATGAGCCCACCCCGCTTGTCCGGCAGGAACGACCGGGAGAAGTTCAGGAGGCTATCGAGCAATAGGATCATGGAGTCCTCGTCGCCGTCGCAGTTGCGACGCCGCGCTGCGATCAGGTAGGGGTGGGCGAAGCATGCCTGCGCGGGCGTGAAGCCGATGACTCGCGCGAGCACGCCGCCACTCGTGTGGGGAGCGAGAGTCACGACGAGGCACCCGAGGAGGTCCCGGGGGGAGGTCGCGCGGTAGTGCCGCGCGAGGCCGTAGACCTTTTCCAAGAGATCGTCCACGAAACCGGCCACGCGGACGAGGTACTCGCCGCACGATTGCGCCACGATCACATCCTGCGGCCGGAGTTCGACGACTTGGTCGTCCCGTTCGAGCGACCGTCCTCTCGCGTCCCGGGTGTACCCGAGTTCTCGCGCGGCCTCGACCGTGAGGCTCGCTTCCTTCGGGGTGAAGTGGGTCAACGGCAGGTTCGTCATGTCGTACCGGGTCGTCCCGTCCTTGAACACGTAGATTTCGTGCTTCGCTCGGAGGATCCCCTTCTCGAGCGGCTCCGGCGTCTTCGTCCGGGAGATCATCCCCTGGACCGCCTTGATTTCCGGGGACCGAGACTCTCCGATTCGCTCGAGGGCCCGATGCAGCACCTCCGCGAGCGGCACACGCTGCCGCGATGGGCCGTTCCGCGGCACCGTATGGCCTCCGCAGGAGCATCGCGGCAGGAACCATCGCTTCCCGCACGCTTGGCAGATCCTCAGGCCGACCTCCACGTCGATTGTCTCCTTCGAGGCTGCATCCGTGAGGAGACGCTGGGGGCCGCCCTCGTGACCGATCGGGAAGAGGACATGCGGCGCGGGTTGCATCTTCCGCGGGGCCGCCTTCTCGGGCCGAGCCATCCGAGCGCCGATCCTCGTGGGCCCGCGCGCCTTAATCGGGAAGCCTGCCAGGGCCGTGACGAAGGCGAGCGGATCGTCGGTCTCGGGCGCGTCCGAGAGGCGGAGGGAGTCCCCCTCGGGACGAATTCCGAGCGTCGCAAGGAGGACCTCTGTGTGACGGTCCACGACGACCTCGCCCCCCTCCGTCCGGTGGAGGACCCCGAGCCGGACGAGCCACTCTCGCGTCTCCTCGTCCGCCGGGAGACGCAGGCGTCCGTCGACGATCCGGGCCTGGGCCGCGACGAGCTCCCGCAGGGCGCGCAATTCCGCAACCGTCAGGTCGTGGAAGAACAGGTTGAACCGCGGGTGAAGCGGCACGCCGTGATTCCGGGACCACTCGAGGGCGCGCGCGACATCCGGCGCCTCCCAGTCCTCCGGCAGCTCACCGAGCCGTTCCTTCAGGAGGAGGCCGTACCACTCGGAGGCGAACGCTCCGGGCATGAGGACGTGGTTGTTCTCGAGGAATTCGCCGAAGGGTATGAGGATCTCGCCCAGGTCCGCGATGATTCTCACCCGCGGTGCGAGCCGCTTCGCTGTGGCCGCATCCGGGATCTCGATGAAGTCGCCTGAGTCCAAGACGACAAGGGGCCCCTCGATCCGGTCGCAGGGGGTCACGGCGCCGGCCTTCCCAGGTCTCTCTGTCTTGATCTGCGTTCCCACCGCGATGAAATCGTCCAGGATGTGCATCGTGGCGGGATGGAGCGCGACCGCCGCGAGCCCCGTTGCCCGGGTCCGACCGTATCGGAGCCGGAGGCCGCCCGGCCGGCTCGGGTGACAGAGGACGGGTCGCCCGGCGACGATGTTCTGGATGAACGTCTCGTCGGGCTCCACACCGAGTTCGTCCTTCGTGTCCTCCGGTCTCGCCTTCTTCTCCTCCAGATACCGGTCGATGAACTCCCAGCCGTCGATGCGGAGTTTGCGGACATGCTTCTGGATCTTCGGTGCTTTGAGGCACATGCCGTCGGCGATCACGAGACACGCGCCGCCCCGAATGCGGTTCGTCTCGATCCTCGGAAGGTCCCGGTATCCGCTGATCTCTGCGTCTTCCGTGCCTTCCCCGTTGATCCCGACGGGGCAGTTCGAGACGATCAGGGCGATCTCCTCATCCGTCGGCGCATACTGGAGATGCTGGACCTGCTTGTAGAGCGGGATCTCCTCCTTGAACCGCTCGACCTCCTCCTTCGTCGGCTGATAGCGTCCGATGCCGAGTTCGCGCCGCACGATGTCCGCGATGAGGACGCTGAGGGCCTGCCCCGTTCCGCCCGCGGACCGGATCGGTCCCGCGTACGAAAGGTCGACGTAGGAGGAGCCGTCACGGTTCCTCTTGACCTTCACCCCTGCAAGGCCCTCGAGCGGCGCAACGAGGATGCCCTCCGTGAGGATCGCAAGGCCCACGCGGACCGCGCGATCGACCGCCCGTTCCTTGCTCGGAGCGGGGCGCGCCGCCATCTCCTTCGCGACGACGATCGCGAGCTCCTCCCGATCGTGCTGCTTCGCGAGCTCGCGGATCCGTCTCGCGACGCCCTCGACGTCGTACTCCTTCAACAGCCGCTCGACGCGGGACGCGAGGTCCTGGGTGAGGGGGATTTCCACGTCGATCTCGGGATCGAACCCACGCGCACGGGCCGCGCGCGCGATTGCGTAGCTCGCCTCGACCTCCCGCTGGAGGGCGGCGAAGTACGTGCGGAGATCTTCCGAGACGATGGGCGATGCCATTCCATCCCTTCACGAGAATGACGAGCGCCCGGCCATATCCAGGCGACCGCGTATATCCCTTTGCCCTCGAGGCTCGCGACATCCGCGATTCTTCGCGGGTCAACCTTTATCGCCGAGGAACGTCTCGATGCTCAACGTGATCGAGGCCCGCTCAGCCGATGGGTTCCGCATGGAGGTCCTCGAGGCGCGGGAACCGGTCGTCGTCATGTTCTGGGCCACCTGGTGTCCGTTCTGCCGTCGCTTCCGGAAGACGTTCGACGACCTCGCGTCGTCGCGGCCATGGCGCTTCGCAGCCGCGTATCTCGACGACTACGAAAATCCTTTGTGGGACGACTACGCGGTCGACGTTGTCCCCACCCTCGCACTGTTTCGAGACGGGACCCTCGTGGACCGGGAGGACGGCGTCCTCGGATACGGGATCGACCGGTCGAGGCTCGAGGCCTTCGTGCGCCGGGTCGAAACCGCGGCCGTTTCCTCCGTTGGCTCTCGGGCATGATTCTCACGTCGGCACGTATTTAGCGTTCTCTCCAGGATGAAAACGTGTGCGCAAAATCCGGAGCGGAATCTACGGACTCAACCCCCTGTTGGACGGCGGCGTCAACGAGAACAGCACGACCGTCGTGATCGGGCGTTCGGGCGCCGGCAAGACGACCCTCGCGACGCAGTTCATCCGCCGCGGCCTGCAGGAGGGCCAGGAAGGCGTCTTCGTCTCCCTCGACGAGAATAAGGAGCAGATCATCCGAGAAGCGGTCGAGATGGGATGGTCCGACATCCTCGAGTACCTGGACGACGAGCTCCTCGTGTTCATCGATGCTTCCGGGCGCGAGTTCTCGAACTTCATCCGGAAGGAGCTTCCCGCTTTCGTCGCCGATTGGAAGGGGAGCAACGCGCGCATCGCGATCGATCCTCTCACCCCGGTCCTGTGGTCCACGAAGGACCTGTACGAGCAGCGCGATCTCATCGGATACATGTTCAAACAGACGCGGAAGGTCGGCACGGTCCTTTGCACCCTCGAAGAGCACGGGGTCGCGGATCTTGCGGGGCCGGAGACTGTGATCCCGATGTACCTCGCGGATTGCGTCGTCCACCTGAGGTTCCAGAGCGACGGCGGGACACCCTCGCGGCTCCTCCAGATCGTGAAATGCCGGAACAGTAGGCACAACCCCGCGGCCCATCCGTATCAGATCGTCCGAGGTCTGGGGATCGTCCTAGAAGGCCTCGACGGCCGGCATCCGATGACGGCGAAGGCGCCGTCCCAGCTCCGACAGATGCTCCTCACGCGCTCCTTGCCGAAGAACGTCCGCGACCATCTCGAGAAGTCGCTCGACGGCCTCACGGACGACGACTTCCGGTCCCTGAAACCCGATCAGGTCCTCGAGCTCATCCTCCAGGAGTACCAGGGGACCTGAGATGGTCCAAGGGATCGGTCGGGCCCTCGCGAAGGCCGTCCAGCAGGAAGGCATGGGAGAAGACCTTGCGATCGAAGGCCCGAGCCTCGCGAATGCTCGGCGTCGGCTGCTCTTCCGGTATCTCTGCCTACGTCCGTGCGCCCGCGTCGGAGACATCGTCCGAGACCTGTCCATGTCTCAAGCTACCGTCCGGTGGCATGTGTGGGACCTCCTCGAGAACGGGTACGTGCAGGTGACGGGGACGCGCGCCTTCCCGTCGGGGCTGATCGACCCCGAGGACACAGGTCTGTTCACGTCCCTCGCATCGGCGGGTCGGGCAGCCGTGCTCGTGGCAACCCACGCTTCCCCGGGGACGTCGTACAAGGAGGTCGCCCGAGAGGTTGGCCTGACGCGCCAAAGCGTCAGCAAGATCGTCCAGGAGCTGTCCGAGTACGGACTCCTCTCTCTCGTCGAAGACGGGCGTTATCGGAGGCTCTATCCGACGGACCGTCTCGCCGCGAAGCGCGAAGCGAATCGACCGCGGGCGGAATCGTTCGGTGATGCAATCCTTCGCCGACTCGCGGCCGACGGCCTGTCCCCCGAGCTCCTTCGGCGGGACGGGACCGCGCTCCTGGTACGGTTCGGCGTGGGTTCGCTGAGGATCGTCCTCGACGTGCCCCTTGATCCGTACGCGACTTCTTGGCAGGGAGCGGTCTGAGCGAGACGTGTTAACCGTTCGGATAGTTGGCGTGATACCCGGGATACAAGGGGCTTAATCCCCCCCGCCGACCGCCTTCTCATCGATGGACGAGAGCTATCTTGAGTGGCTATCCGCGGTCGCGCGCCTCGGCTCGGACAAGGCGCAGCGGATCGCCGCCCGCTTCCCGAGTTACGAGTCCCTTCGCGCTGCTTCTCGCGCGGAACTCGCGTCCGTCGAGATTCTGACGCCCGAGGACGTCGACCACCTGGATGGACTCCTCCGCGGTTCCGGCGGAGAGGCGTCCGGGAGCCTCTTCCTGTGCCCGGAGTGCGGGTCCTTCGCCGGCACGGAGGCGAAGTCGTGCCCCTCGTGCGGGGTCGAATTCTCCGGAACCGACGAGAGTGTCCTCGCGGCGAAGCTCGACGACTTCCTGGCGGATGAGACTCCGTCGCGTCTCTGCCTCACATGCGGCGCGACGATGGGCCGGGAGGACACGAGATGCGGCGTGTGCGGCCGCCAGTACGGGAAGGAGGAAGCCGCCCTCCTCCCCGGCGTGGATTCGGGCCTCGACGAGGCCTCCCCGTTCTGCCCCCGTTGCGGCGCTTACCTCTTCTCCGATGAATCGGAGTGCGCGATCTGCGGCACGGACCTCCGCGCGTCCCCCGAGTCCGTCACGAACGGGCACGGGAAAGGGGTTGTGAAGGACTTCCTGAGCCGATGGCGTCGCGTCGCCGAGGCCGTCCCGCTTCCCGAGACGGACCGCCTCCGCGAGGAACTGGACCACTACGACCGGCTCTTGGATACCGATCCAACCCTCGAACGGGCGTGGACAAACCGCGCCCGGCTCCTCGAGAAACTCGGGCGGAACGAGGAAGCCGCCGCGTCCCTCGCGAAGGCCGCAGAACTCAATCCGTCCCGGGAGGATGAGTACCGCCTCGAGGTCCAGAACCTCCTCCGCACCTCGGCCGACGTCCCCGTCCTTCCGCCTCGCTGGCGGCAGCCCGAGGCCACCGCGCCTCCGAAGAGGTTCGATTCTCGCCTCCTGGAGGCCCTCGACCACTACGACGCACTCCTTCGTGCGGATCCGTCGCTTGTCGTCGCGTGGCGTACGAAGGGCGAGATCCTCGAGCGCATCGGTCGGACGGAGGAAGCCCACGCCGCCTTCGCACGGGCGGACCTCCTTGAGGGGAAGGAAGGTCGGTCCCTCGAGGCCGGCGTAAACGGACTCAAGTCCTCCGGACTCTCCCTTCGCGGACCAGTGTCGTCGGGCCGGGTGAACGGCCGCACGAACGGTCGGGTGAACGGCCGCACAAACGGCCGCACAAACGGCCGCACAAACGGTCGGACGAACGGCCTCGCGGAAGGCCTGGTGAACGGGCTCTCGACGGGCGCGGTGAACGGTCTCACATTCGGTCGCGGAGCGACGAACGGCCTCGTGAATGGGAACGGATTCACAAACGGCCGCCGCGGTCGCCACGGCCCACCCCGGATACCCGAGCAGCCCCACTGGTCCCGATCTGTCGTCGGGATCGCCGCCGTGGTGGCGCTGATGCTCATCGTGCCGATCCTCGCGAGCATGCTCTCCCCCGCGCCCGGAGGACCCGTGTCCTTGATCCGAATCGATGGGGACTTCTCGGACTGGATCGGGGTGCGGTCCTATGCGGACTCCCCGACGGACCAGGTCCAGAATCCGGGCGTGAATCTCCTGTCGATCCGGGTTGTGACACAGGACCAGGATCTGTTCGTGAGCGCCCAGGTCCAAGGCCTCCTCTTCCAAGGCGCGTCGGCAGGAGGCGCCGAGCGCTTGTTCGTGTTCGTCGACGAGGATGCGGACCGATCAACCGGCTACCCGATCGGGGACCTCGGAGCGGAGTCCGTCACCGAGGTCTACGGATGGCAAGGCCTCACCGCGATTGAGAGCGGCGTGGCGTCGTTCCGATTCAACGACACCCTCGGGTCGCAATCGAACGATTGGCGCCGGTTCGTCGCAGGCGGTTCGGCATCCGCTGCGTTCAGCGGCCAGGAGATCGAGCTGCGGATGACGATCGGCGGCGACCCCTCGCGCGCGCGGATCCTGGTTTACGCGGCGGACTCCGAGGGAATCCGCGACCCGGCGGACGGGTCCATCGAGGTCGCAAAGCCCACGGTGATCGTGTCCCAGAGCTCCGTTGCGGCCGACGTCCTCCCGGGCCCCACGGCGCCGCTCCTCCGGGTCGCCCTCGCCCCGATGGGCGGGTCCATTCGCGTCGACGCCTTGAACCTCACGCGCCTCGGCACGTCGATGGACCCACTCACCCTGGTCGCATACCGCGACGACGGGAGCGGCGTCCTGGATTCCGGCGATCCCCTCGTGGCGACGGCCCCGCTCACGGGAGGCCTCTCGAGCCTCTCGATCGCCCATGATCTCACCGCTCCGACCGTGTTCTGGATCGAGGGACGATGGACGAACCTCACCCTGACATCGACGTTCGGTGTCGAGGTCGTCGCGGTCGCCTCGAACGGCTCCGCGAGCTTCCGACCTCCGGAGACGAGCCTCGCGTACCTGGGAGCGGCCCCGTCGGGCTTGGTCGTCGACGGAGCCTTTGGCGACTGGCGCGGACGGCCGTACGGCGTCGACGTCCTCGGGGACGTGACGAACCGGAGCGGAGGGGTGCAATACAACGCGAACGTGGACCTGCTCGCCACGGCGGTGGACCTCGGCTCAAATCTCACCGGGTTCGTGCGAGTGGACGGCCGACTCCTCGGGGGGGAGGACATCCCGACGACCCGGGCGCGGTCCAGCGCGACCGCGTTCGACACGGATCTCGACACGGTTCCGGACACCTTGGAACAGGCCCTCGGGGCCGGCCTCGAGCGGGACTTCAACAACGACAACACGACGGACGACGCCACAGCGGGCGATGTGGACGGAGACGGGATCCTCGACAGCCCGGACGGTCCCGACTGCTGGCTCAACACGACGATCCCCCTGTGGTATCCGGCTCCTTACGCGGGTCGTGACGTGTCCCGGTTCATCTGTCCCATCGCCCTCGGACCCCAGGAAGGCGTCGATGTCGTCTACGCCTACGTCGACGCGGACAACGCGACGGCCACGGGCCTCTGGTCCGAGGCGGACGGTCGCACGTACGGTTTCGACTTCGCGATCGCCGTGATTGGGCGGAACGGGGCGATCGCCTCGAGCGGCCTTTATGCCTTCTCCCCCGGAGGGCAGACCCCATGGGCCTTCCTCGGCCCGATCGAGGCCCGGCTCGACGCCCATCGGATGGAGTTCTCCGTGAACGCGAGCGCTCTGGGTCTTGCGGCGGGATTCCAGGTCGTCTTCTTCGCGTCCGATTGGCGCCTCGGATACGACGTCGCCCTCCCCGATGCCGCCCTTGCATCGTTCCCGGTCGGCGTCCAGGCGACGAACAACCTCCTCATCAACGAGGTCTCCCCGCAGCCGAATCCCGAGTGGGTCGAGATCGTGAACCCGACGGCGGCTCCGATTTCCCTCTCGGGGTGGAACCTCGCGATCATGCGGGGGAACCGCCTCAGCGTGGTCTACACCTTCACCTCGGGGACGATCGGCGCATGGGGATCGGGAACGGAGTACGTGCGCGCCACGCTCTCCTCCAACTCCCTTCCGAACGGGAACGTACGGCTCCTCCTTCGTCGAGGGCTCGTGCCGATCGACGAGACGACGTATTCGCAGGACGTCGCGAAGGGCCAATCTTGGTCGCGGTTCAAGGACCCCTTGACGGGGATCCCGATGGACTCGGACAACGACGCGGCGGACTTCTACGTCTCCCTGTCCCCCTCCTCCGGTCAGGGGAACGATCGGCACCGCCCGACCATCGTGGTCGCGAAGGTTGGGAACCGTCTCATCGCGGCGCCCGGAGAGACGATCACGTACACGATCTACTACAACAACACGGACACCGGTTTGGCAAGGTTCGTCTGGGTGAACGATACGCTGCCGGCCGGCGTGGACTACGTCTCCTCGAGCGTGCCGTACTCCTCCGTCTCCGGATCCACGTATGTCTGGACGCTCACGAACGTCCTCCCCCTGACCGCGAACTCCCTCTCAATCACGGTCCAGGTGACGGCCGCGACCGTGGACGGGCAAGTCCTCGGGAATACCGTCACGCTCGACTACACGGACCAGCTCCTCCGCCCGCTCCCGCGAAGCCAGGGCTGGGCGAACACCACGATCTCCCGACCGATGATCACCGTGGCGAAGGTCGCCGCGCCCAACTCGGCGCAGCCGGGGGATCTGGTGACGTTCACGATCTACTACAACAACACGGGTTCCGCCGCGGCGGGGTCCGTCTCAATCAAGGACACTCTGCCCGGCGGCATGACATACGTCGGGAGCAGCCCCGCTTCCAGTTGGACGGATGGGCGAACCTTCTACTGGAACTTCACGAACGTCGTGCCAGGAGATCACAGCCTCACGCTCACGGCCCAGGTGAACGCGACGTTCAATGGGACCCTGCTCGTGAACTGGGCGTTTCTGAACTACACGACCCTGGGAGACTACGCGCTCTCGGGCAGCAGCGCTTCCACGGTCGTCGCCATCCCCGAGCTCACGGACATGATCTTCGTCGTCGCGGTGCCTCTCCTCATCCTCGGCCTGCGGCTCCGACGGAAACGGCACGAAAAGGAATAGGGAGTGGCTGACAGCGTTCCATGGATCGGCGGCCGTTAGAGCGGCACGGTTCGTCGTCCACCACAAGGATGGACGGCTAGCGTACCTAGGTCGCCGGCCCAAGCCCTCCTCAGAGGAGGGCAGGCTTCCCGCGGGCT
>Ga0209321_10000139_pt1 | contig 41705 bp, 40 predicted proteins | sample Rifsed16ft4_FD_184012 | JGI IMG/M metagenome (GOLD analysis project Ga0209321, IMG submission 184012) | Soil microbial communities from Rifle, Colorado, USA - sediment 16ft 4 - CSP-I_5_4 (version 2) | ecosystem: Environmental > Terrestrial > Deep subsurface > Rock core/Sediment | place: Rifle...
GACGAACGTGGACTGCACGAAGACGTTCGCGAACGCGGAGGTCGTGCGGTGCGGAGAGGACGAGGTCGACCTCCCGAAGCTCCTCGAGATCCTCCACGAGCGGGGCGTGAAGCGGCTCCTCGTCGAGGGCGGGAGCACGGTGAACTGGTCGTTCCTGCGCCATGGCCTCGCGGACGAACTCCTCGTGTTTGTCGGGAGCTTCGCCCTTGGCGGGCATTCTGCGCCGACCCTCGTCGGCGGCCAAGGGGTGGGCCGTGTCGAGGATGCGATTCGGCTTGAACTCAAGCGGTCGACGCCGCTCGGGGACGGCGTGCTGCTCGAGTACGCGGTGGTCCATTGAGGCCGTCGGACGACATTGTCACGCCCGAATCCTTCCTGCACTACCTTCGGACGAACCTGAAGGTCCCGCCTTCCGAGTACCGCCTCCCGAGCCGCGGCGTCATCGTCTTTGGGAGCACGGATTTTGAGACGTTTCGGCGGGCAATCCACGGGAAGCGAGCCTCGTGGAACCAATTGCAATGCGTCGGCCGCGCAGGACAGCGGCGCGTCTTCGTGGGCCGGTCCCAAATCGGCGGGCCCGCTGCTGGAATCGTCGTCGAAGAGATGGGCGTGCGGGGGGTTCGGGATTTCATCACGTTCGGTGCGTGCGGATCCCTTCGCAAGGACACGCCAATCGGCAGCTTTGTCGTCCCGACGTTCGCGTACCCGGACGAGGGGACCTCCCGGCACTACGGCGCGCCCCGAAGACCGCGACCCAGTCCCGCCATCCTTCGCGCGCTCAGCGGGGCCTGCAAGAGGCACGGGCTTCCGTTCAAGGAAGGCGGTGTGTGGACAACGGACGCACCGTACCGGGAATCACTCAAGAGGGCACGCGACCTTGCGAGGCGAGGCGTCGTCGCTGTCGACATGGAGGCCTCCGCAATCTACGCCGTCGCCCGCCATCGAGCGTACCGCGCGGGGAGCCTCATGGTCGTCTCCGACGAACTCGGTGGCAACGGGTGGAATCCTGGGTTTTGGAATCCGCGGTTCCGGCGCGCGAAGCAGAAGGCGATTCGTGTTCTCGTCGACGCCCTCTCGAGGCCATGGCCGTGAAGTTCCTCTGCGACCACATGCTTGGGACGCTCGCGAAGTGGCTCCGGTTCCTCGGGTACGACGTCGCGTATCCGGGACCCCTCGAGGACAACGACCTTATCGAAAAGGGCCGCGAGGAGGACCGGATCCTGCTGACTCGGGATCGGGAGCTCGCGGGTCGCGTGGCGGGCGCGCTGTATGTGGCGAGTGACAACCTCGACGAGCAGCTCATTCAGGTCATGCGTGCGTTCAACATCGAGCCCGAGGGCGCACTCTCCCGATGTTCCGTGTGCAACACACCGCTGCAAGAGGTTCCGAAGGCGGAGGTGAAGGACAAGGTCCCCCCGGGCGTCTTCGAACGACAGAACGAGTTCTGGCATTGCACGGGATGCGGGCGGTACTACTGGCAGGGCAGCCACTGGGGCAACATGGCATCCCGCCTCCGGAATCTCCAGGGGAAACTTCGAAATCCCCCGACGTGACCCCTTGGCCCCCCCGCCGATCGTCGGCGCCGCAGGCGGGGGCGGGCTCTTCCTAGGCTCAATTCTCGGCCTCGTCGGCGGCGTGATGAAGTTCCGCTTCGAAGAGTAACGACGCGTCCCGCTCTCTGACGATCATTCGGCGCGCGTGACCATCCAGTACCCAACGCCGAAAAGGAACAGACCGATCGGGAGAAAGAACAAGAGAAAGCCCCACAGGACCTGAACATCTCCGGAGAGGACATTCGGAATCACTAGCGTCGTCCCAACGACCAAGGCCAGAATACCGACGATGACCGGTGCCCACCCATAGAGCTGCGGGTTCGCGTAGTCCGCCTTCAACGAAAAGGGGCTTTTCACGGACTCCGGGATTCTCTCATCCCTCACGACCTCGATAAGCGAACCGCGGACGCCTATAGCTGTCGCACGACACGTCCCCGGTGCAAATCCTAATAAGCGGAGGGCGAAATTGGGTGAGGGTCTAAGGAATGAAAGGAACCCTGGTGGTCGAAGACGGAACGACCGCCGAGGGCGTGTTTTTCGGCGCGCAACGGAAAGTGTTCGGCGAGCTCGTGTTCAATACGAACATGACGGGCTACACGGAGGCCCTCACGGATCCGAGCTATCGCGGCCAGATTCTCATGATGACATACCCGCTCATTGGGAACTACGGCGTCGACCCCGCGTCGATGGAATCTCGCGAGATCCAAGTCACGGGCTTCCTCGTGAAGGAGGCATGCCCGACACCTGACCACCCGCGCGCGACGATGGGGGTCGATCGGTTCCTCCAAGATCATGACCGACCGGGCCTCAGCGGCGTCGACACGCGGATGCTCACGATCAAGACGCGCACGCAGGGCACGATGCGGGCCGCGATCATTCCCGAGAGCGGGGATGTCGAGGGCGCGATGAAAGAGGTCCGCACGATGCCGTTCCCGGACCGCCGGAACCTCGTCGCGGAGGTGAGCTGCCGAGAGCCCGTCGAGTGGCCCGGGGAGGGCCCGCTCACATTCGTCGTGATCGACTGCGGCGTGAAGCTGAACATCATCCGCGAGGCGCAACGGCACGGCCGCGTAATCCAGCTCCCGTTCGACGCGACGCCAGACGACATCGCCCGCTACAGGCCGAACGGCGTGATCATCTCGAACGGTCCCGGGGACCCCGCGCACCGCGACATCCTCGCGACGACCGTGAAGGCCACGAGGAAAATCGCGACGGAGTACCCGATCCTCGGGATCTGCCTCGGCCACCAGATCCTCGGCCTCGCGTTCGGCGGGACGACGTACAAGCTGAAGTTCGGCCACCGCGGGGGGAACCAGCCGGTGAAGGACCTCCGGACGAACCGCGTCCATATCACGTCCCAGAACCACGGCTTCGCGGTCGACGCGAAGTCGATGGAGGCGTCCGAGTTCGACGTCACGCACCTGAACCTGAACGACGGGACCGTCGAGGGGATGATCCACAAGGAGCTGCCGGTCTTCTCCGTCCAATACCATCCGGAAGCGCACCCCGGCCCGTGGGACAACAAGTACATCTTCCGTGAGTTCGCCGCGATGGCGGGGAGGTGACCGGGTGCCGAAGCGGCCGGACCTGCGGACCGTCCTCGTGATCGGTTCGGGTCCGATCGTGATCGGCCAGGCCGCGGAGTTCGACTACTCCGGGTCGCAGGCGTGCCGCTCCCTCCGGGAGGAAGGGGTCCGCACGGTCCTCGTGAACTCGAATCCCGCCACGATCCAGACGGACGTCGAAATGGCGGACGCCGTGTACGTCGAGCCCCTCACGGTCGAGTTTCTCGAGAAAATCATCGAGAAGGAGCGGCCCGACGGAATCCTCAGCGGGATGGGTGGGCAGACCGGGCTGAACCTCAGCGCGGAGCTCGCGGAGCGCGGGATCCTCGAAAAGTACGATGTCGAGCTCCTCGGGACCCGCCTCGAGGCGATCGTGGCAGGCGAGAACCGCGAGGCGTTCGCCGAACTCATGAAAAAGATTGGGGAGCCAATCCCGCGGAGCCGCGCGGTGAACTCCGTCGAGGATGCGAAGGATTTCGTCCAACGACTCGGGGACATCCCCGTCATCGTGCGGGCCGCGTACACGCTTGGCGGGACCGGGAGCGGGATCGCCCGCACGGAGGAGGACCTCGAGCGAATCGTCTCGATCGGCCTCGCGTACTCGAGGATCAAGCAGGTCCTCGTCGAGGAGAGCGTCGAGGGCTGGGCAGAATTCGAGTACGAGGTCATGCGCGACGGTGCCGACAACTGCATCACGATCTGCAGCATGGAGAACGTGGACCCGATGGGAATCCACACGGGCGAGTCGATCGTCGTCGCGCCCGCGCAGACCCTCAGCGATGTCGACCATCAGACGCTCCGGGCCGCCGCGATCCGGATCATCCGCGCCCTCAAGATCGAGGGTGGGTGCAACATCCAGTTCGCCGTCCATCCGGAAACGCGGGAGTACCGGGTCATCGAGGTGAACCCGCGCGTCTCCCGCTCCTCCGCGCTCGCATCGAAGGCGACGGGCTACCCGATCGCGCGAATCGCCGCGAAGATTGCGATCGGGATGACGCTCGATGAGATCCCGAACCCCGTGACGGGGAAGACGATGGCGGCCTTCGAGCCGACGATCGACTACGTCGTCACGAAGATCCCGCGATGGCCCTTCGACAAGTTCCCCACGGTCGACGCCCGCATCGGCACAGCGATGAAGTCGACGGGCGAGGTGATGGCGATCGGGCGCACGATCGAAGAGTCCTTCATGAAGGCCCTGCGCTCCCTCGAGGTCGGGAAGGTCGGGCTCGAGCCAGAGCCATGGGGCGAAGAGGACCTCATCCTGGAGCTCCGGGAGCCGACGGACAAGCGGATCTACGCGGTCGCGGAGGCGCTCCGCCGCGGGCACTCGGTCGAGAAGATCGCCGAGCTCACAGCGTGGACCCCGTTCTTCATCGAGAAGATGGCGAACCTCGTCGCGATGGAGGGCCGCCTGAAGGCGGGGCCGCTGACGTCGGACCTCGTGAACGATGCGAAGCGTCTCGGCTACGGGGACGAGTACATCGGCGTCCTCGCGGGCGTCCCGGAGCACGCGATCCGAGGAATGCGCCGCCAGGCGACGTACAAGATGGTCGACACGTGCGGCGGGGAGTTCGAGGCCCGCACGCCCTACTATTACTCGACGTACGAGTCTGGCAACGAGGTCGTCCCGCTACAGGGGAAAAAGGTCCTCATCGTCGGCAGCGGGCCGATCCGGATTGCACAGGGCGTCGAGTTCGACTACTGCACCGTGGCGGGCATCCTCGCACTCCGGGAGGCGGGGATCGGGGCGATCATCGTGAACAATAACCCGGAGACGGTCTCGACGGACTTCGACGTCTCCGACCGACTCTACTTCGACCCGCTCCTCCTCGAGGACGTTCTGAACATCATCGAGGCGGAGAAGCCGTTCGGCGTGATCTTGCAGTTCGGCGGGCAGACGTCCGTGAACCTCGCGATCCCGCTCCAAGAGGCGATCGAGCGCGACGGGCTCGAGACCCGAATCTTGGGCACACCGCCGGTCTCGATCGACATCGCGGAGGATCGCAGAAAGTTCGAGGCCCTCATGCGAAATCTCGGGATCGCGCAACCCGCCGCCGCGACCGGCTTCTCGTTCGAGGAGGTCCGCGGGATCGCCGCGGAGATCGGATACCCGGTCCTCGTGCGTCCCTCGTACGTCCTCGGCGGGCGTGCGATGCAGATCGTCCACGCCGAGGAGGAGCTCGCGGAGTACATGGCGTTCGCCGTAAAGGTGTCCCGCACGCACCCGGTCCTCGTCGACAAGTACCTCTCCCACGCAATCGAGATCGATGTCGACGCGGTCGCGGACGGCCGGGACGTGTTCATTGGCGGGATCCAGGAGCACATCGAGGAGGCCGGCGTCCACTCCGGCGACGCCGCATGTGTGCTTCCCACCCAGACCCTCCCGCCGGAGGTCCTCCAGGCGATTCGCGACGTCACCCACAAGGTGTGCCGCGAGCTCCGCGTCGTCGGCCTCGTGAACCTCCAGCTCGCCGTGAAGGACGGCGCCGTGTACATCCTTGAGGCGAACCCGCGCGCGAGCCGGACCGTGCCGTACGTGTCGAAAGCGATCGGCGTGCCCCTCGCGAAGGTCGCAACCCGCGTGATGCTCGGCGAGACGCTCGCGGACATGGGCTTCGTCGGCGAATCGAAGATTCCGCACGTCGCCGTGAAAGCGCCCGTGTTCCCGTTCCAGAAGCTCCCGGGCGTGGACACGATCCTGGGCCCGGAGATGAAGAGCACGGGCGAGGTGATGGGGATCGACACGACCCTCGGGCGGGCGTACTACAAAGCGATGCTCGCCGCGGGGAACCCGCTCCCCACGGAGGGCGTGGTGTACATCACGGTGCGGGACGAGGACAAGGAGGCGATCCTCCCCGTGGCCCGAAAGCTCGTCGAGCTCGGGCTCTCCGTCTACGCGACGAAGGGGACCGCGAGCTACCTCCGGGCGCACGGCATCGAGGTGACGACCGTGTACCGGATCAGCGAGCGGCGGTCCCCTGACGCCCTCGGCCTCATGCGACTGGGGGAGATCAAGCTCGTCATCAACACGCCGTCCGCGACGAGCGGCGCGCGGCGGGACGGGTACATGATGCGTCGCCTCGCGGTCGACATGAACATCCCGTTCATCACGACGATCCAGGGCGCGAGGGCTGCGGTCCACGCGATCGAGGAGTCACGGCGGGAACCGCTCGACGTGAAGCCGCTCCGCGCGTACCACGGAAGGAAAGGTTAAGCGGTCCCGGGGTGCATCCAATTCTCATGCGCGGGCTGCGATGGGGCGGGCTCGCCCTCTTAGTCCTCGGCATCGGCCTCATCGCGGCGAGCGTCGCGACGGGCGAGGGGCAGCTGTACCTGATCCTCTTCATCCCCGTCTTTACGAGCAGCGGACTCCTCGGTCTCCTCGGAGTCGTCGCCGTGTTCGCGGGACTGTTCGTCGCGATGGCGTCCGCCGTGCTGAGTCCGATTCGGCTCCGCACGGAACCGGAATCGCGAGAACCGGACCGACCGGCGGGCTCGCCGGCCGCAGCGAAGGCATCGACGTCGCGAAAGTTTGGCGGCGTCGTGATGATCGGACCGATCCCCATCGTCTTCGGGAGCGACCGCGGGATCACGCAATGGATGATCGTCCTCGGATTCGTCCTCCTCATTCTGACGATTGTCGCGTGGCTCGTCCTCTCGCTCCGCCTCCCGTGAAACCTTATCTACGGAGGGGCTCTTGCTCCGGCGATGCGGGTTCTCGTGACGGATGGTCTCGAGGCCGCCGCGATGGCGGAACTTCGTCGCAGTGCGGAGGTTGATGCGATTGAAGCGGATGCGAAACAGCTCCTCGACCTCATCCCGAACTACGAGGCGCTCATCGTCCGAAGCCGCACGAAGGTCACCGCCGAGGTAATCGGACGCGGCACGAAGTTGCGGGTCATCGGCCGCGCAGGAACCGGGGTGGACAACATCGATGTGCGAGCGGCGACCACCCGTCGCATCTCCGTCGTGAACGCGCCGACCGCGAGCACGATCTCCGTCGCGGAGCTCGCGATCGGCCACATGATCTCCCTCGCCCGCCATCTCCCCGAGGCGGATCGCACGATGAAGAACGGAAACTGGGAAAAGAAACGGTTCGAGGGCACGGAGCTTCACGACAAGGTCCTCGGACTCCTCGGCTCCGGCCGCATCGGCGCGGAGGTCGCGAAGCGCGCCCACGCATTCGGCATGGACGTGATCGCGTACGACCCGTATCTCCTGCCGAAGACCGCGGAAGAGCGAGGCATCCGCCTCGTGTCGCTTGAGGAGCTCCTCCGGGAATCGGACTTCCTGAGCGTCCACGCCGCCCTGACACCGGAAACGATGGCGATGATCGGCCCGGCCCAGCTCCGTGCGATGAAGCGGACCGCGTTCCTTGTGAACTGCGCCCGTGGGGAGATCCTCCAGGAAACCGCGGTCGCGAAAGCCCTCGCGGACGGCGTGATCGCGGGAGCCGCGCTCGACGTGTTCGAGAAGGAGCCCCCGACGGGGAGCCCGATCCTGTCCGCCCCGAACGTCGCGTTCACGCCGCACCTCGGTGCGTCGACCCGGGAGGCGCAGGCCCGCGCGGGAGAGATTGTGGTCGACCAGGTGGTAAAGGCCTTGCGGGGACAGAAACCCGAGTTCGCTGTGAACCCCGAGGTCTACGCCTGAGCGAGTCGCCGCGCGGCCTCGATCGGCGTGAGCGTCTCCTTCCGCGCGATGTCTCGCACGCCTACCATGATCCGGAGGTACTCATCGTACGTGCCGCCATGGCGGCGGACGATCCGGCCGAGGGCCCGCTCAATGGTCTCGCCCTTGTGGATGTCCCGGAGCGCCTCCGAGAGGAGCTCGCGCTCCGTCTTCATTCGCGGGCCTCGCAGGCCTTCAGGAAGTTCTTGAAGATCTCGGAACCGTACTGCGTGTGCTCGACCTCCGGGTGGAACTGCACGCCGAAGAGCGGGCGGTCGAGGGAGCGCATCGCCTGGATCCCGCAGTTGTCGGAGCGCGCGAGGGTCACGAAGCCCTTCGGGAGCGCGGTAACCTCGTCGTTGTGGTTTTCCCACACCTCGAACGTCTGCGGGAGTCCGTCGAAGAGCATGTCCGTGCGCTCGACGACGAGCCGAGTCTTGCCGAACTCCGGGAGCTCCGCGGGCTTCGCCTCGCCCCCGAGGTGCATCGCCATGAACTGGTGGCCCGCGCAGATCCCGAGGATCGGGAAGTCCGCGTGGTCGATGTACTCCCCGTTCCGGCCCATCTTCCCCGCGTCGACACCGACACTGGCCGCACCGCCAGAGAGCACGAGCCCGTCCACGTCGCGGAGCGCGTCGTATGGCGTGTCGTTCGGCACGATCTTCGTTTCGACGCCGAGGTACTTCAGGACCCGCCATTCGCGGTGGGTCCACTGCCCGCCATTGTCCACGACGTAGACTCGCATTGTGATGGTATAGAAGGCTCATCGCAAAAAGGGTTTCGACGCGGCACCAACGTATCAATCCGGAGAGAGGCCATCGTCGCCGGAACCGCCGAAGACGCCGGGGACGCGAGCCCCCTACTCCCACTCGATCGTGGCGGGAGGCTTGTTCGAGACGTCGTAGACGACGCGGTTCACCCCTTTCACTTCATTCGTGATTCGGACGGAGATCCGCTCGAGGACGTCGTGGGGGATCTTCACGTACGACGCCGTCATCCCGTCGACGGACTCGACCGCGCGGACCGCGATCGTCTGCCCGTAGACCCGCATGTCGCCGTGCACGCCGACCGTCCTCAGGGGGAGCAGGACCGCGAAGTACTGCCAGGGCAGGGCCATCTGCCCCGCCTTCGCCGCGGCCTCGATCTCCTCCTCAACGATGACGCACGCCTCCCGCAAGAGGGCGATGGACTCCGGCGTGACCTCCCCGAGGCATCGGACCGCAAGGGCGGGGCCCGGGAACGGCTGTCGTTCTGACACGGTGACTCCGAGGGCGCGAGCGAGCGTTCGGACCTCATCCTTGTACAGGTCCCGGAGGGGCTCGACGAGCTTCAGCTTCATCCCCTTCGGGAGCCCCGCGACGTTGTGATGCGTCTTAATCCGGTCCCGGAGCTGGCCGCCGCTCTCGATCCAGTCCGGTGCGATCGTGCCCTGGACGAGGTACTCGGCCCGGAACGCCTCTGCCTCCCGTTCGAAGATCTCGATGAACCTGTTTCCAATGATCTCCCGCTTCCGCTCCGGGTCCGTCACGCCCTTCAGGGCCGCGAAGTACTCGTCCGTTGCGTGGACGACCTTGAACGTGGACCCGAGCCCCTTCAGGGTCTCCGTGACCTGATCCGTCTCCCCCTTACGCATGAGGCCCGTGTCGACGTAGACGACGAGGAGGTTCTTCCCGAGAGCGTGGCTCGCGAGGACCGCGGCCGTCGTGCTGTCGACGCCACCCGAACATGCGATAATCGCCCGACCGTTCCCGACCGCATCGCGAATCGTGGCGACCTGTTCCTCGATGAAACCCGTCGCGTCGAACACCTACTCACCGAGGCTCTTGCTGTCCTCGTGCACCCACCGCTTCATCGCCTCCCGGTGCTCGACGAGCTTCTTCACGAGGGCCGCATCGTTCAGGGCGAGGATCTGAACCGCGAGCAGGGCCGCGTTCTCGCCGCGGTCGAGGCCGACGGCGGCTACGGGTACGCCCGGCGGCATCTGGGTCACGGATAGGATCGAATCGAGGTTGATTTTTCCGCCGACCGGCACGCCGATCACGGGCCTCGTCGTGTGCGCGGCGATCGTCCCGGGCAGGGCCGCGGACAGGCCCGCGATTCCGATGAACACCTTCGCGTCCGTGGACCGCACGATTTCCCGCAGCTCCTCCGGTGTCCGGTGTGCGGAGGACACGATCATCAGGTGGCTCACGCCGAACTCTCTGAGGATCTCCTTCGCCCGCTTACCAACCTCCGCGTCGGACTTGCTCCCGAGGACGATGAGGACGTCTGGCGCCATCGCTGGACAATTGACGGTTGGAGATAAAGCCTTCCCGGGGATCCGGGCGAAGCCGCGAGCTCAGCTCTTCATGATCGCCAGGAGGAAGAGCCCGATAGCGGCCGCGGCGCCGATAATCGCCGCGATCAGCACGACGATGCTCTGGACGACGACCTCCGTGATGTTCGCGCCAATCAGGTTCATGGGTCCCGCGGCGACGATCCAGAAAATTCCGACAACGAGGCCGCCGCCGAGGAGTCCTCCCCCGATTTTTCGGCTCTTCCCGCTCCCGAAGTAAGCGGTGAACGCCCCCGTGATCACAAGGAAGACGGCGAACGTCAGCAGCAGAATGGTCACGAACGTCCAGACATCGACCGCATTAAACGCCATGGTTAGCCTCCCTAGAACTTGATGCCCGTCAGCGTCTTCGTATCGATGACGCCCGGGATCGACCGAATCTTGTCCACGACAACCTGGCCGAGGATGTTGAAGTCCTCCGCCTCGATCTTCGCAATCAGGTCGTACTCCCCGAACAGCGGGTGTAGCTCGACGATCTCCTTCACCTTGAGGAGTTCGTTGTACACCTCGTGCTCCTTCGCGGGAGCCGTGCTGATGAGGACGAACCCGATGGCCATGGACTATCCCTACAGCCCGCGGAAACCGACTCGTTCCTTATAATGGTTTCTGATTTTTTATTCATGGAATGATATTTTTTCGTGTTAATGACCTCAGAACGACCCGTATCGGGAGGCCCGCGTCACTGCAGCGTTCCACGTCGGAGCGTTCGTTTGCGTTCCTCGACGCTCGATCACGAAGCTGGACACGGCGGCGCCGAGGAGACCGCAATGAAAAAGGTCGTAGCTACGCATGAGGCCCGCGTAGAACCCCGCGCGGTATGCGTCCCCCGCGCCCGTCACGTCCTCGACTCGCCGCGGACGCAGCGCTGGGATGCGCTGCGTGCCCTCGTCCGAGTGGATTGTGCTCCCCTTCGCGCCCCGCGTGAGGACGACGACGCGCACGAAGTCGAGGAGGTCCTGCGGCCGCTTCCGGCGGGTAAACGAGAGGGCTCGCTTCATCTCCGCCTCGTTGCCGAAGAAGATCTCCGCACGGCGGATCAGGTTGAGGAACGTGCGCGGCGTGTACACGTAATGGATCTCCTGCGACGGATCGAACGCAATTCGCTTTCTGAGCCGCGCAGCGAGGGCCGCGATGCGGGAATAGTACTCCGGCCGGCCCGTCCCGAGATGGATGAGCTCTGATGCACGCACGGTGTGCGTGAGGAGACGCAGGTCCGCCGCAACCTTCATCGGTCCCTGGTCGACGATCGCCATCTGGTTGCCGTGTCGATCGGAAAAGATCCACGCGGCCGGTGTGCCATGTCCGCGGACGGCGCGAAGATCCGCGAGGTCGACGCCCTCCGCCTCGAGGGCCGAGCGATATTCGACGGGAAAGTCCTCCCCCACGAAGCTCGCGAGGGCGGTCGGCACACCGAGCCGGGCCGCGACCCGCGCGATGTTCCCGCCCGTCCCGCCGAACATCCGCTCCCGGCTCAGAATCTGGATCGACGTGTTCGGCTTCGGCAGGTGTTCGAGGCCGATGATGTAGTCTAGGTTCACGTGGCCGTACACACCTAGGAAGTTTCGGGCCGCCACGCCGCCACCTCCTGCGCCACGTCCGTGAAGTCCCGGAACCGCTCGTAGGCGATGCCCTCCGCGTCACACAGCTCCGCGAGGCGACCCTTTGCGAACACGCGGTCCGCCTCGACCGCGGGACAGAGATCGGAATCCCCATCGCCGATGTACGCAACCTCATAACCGCACACGCGGAGTTCGAACACGCGGCGGAGCTTGCAGGTGCCGCACAGGGTGCAGTCCGGGTCTTGGAACGGATACTCGATCCGCACGCCGCCGTCCTCGAACACGGCGCGGTTCGTGCGGACGGGGAGGTCGAGGCCCCACATTTCCATCAGTTCGTGGACGTAGAAGTCGAGTCCTTCGCTCACGATCTCGACCTCGATCCCCCGCGCCCGGCAGAGACGCAGAAAGGCCGGGACCCCGGGGTCCATGCGGGCCTCCGAGCGGACGAAATCGAGAAGCGTCTCGCGATCGCCGGAAAGGAGCGCGAACTGGCGGGCCATCGTCTCCCGCGTGCCGATCTGCCGGGCGCGGTGGAGGATCTCGATTCGTTCCCACTCCGGCGGGGCGAAGCGCGCGAGGATCATCTCCGCGATGTCCGCCGTCGTGATCGTGCCATCGAAATCGCTCAACACCGCGAGACGCCGGATCATGAGGTGCCACCCGGAGACCGCGGTCTCAGGTCCCTTCGGTCCAGCTCTCGAGGTACCGCCGTTGCTCTGGCGATGTCGTGTCAAGTGACATGCTCATCGCCGCGAGCTTGAGGCGGGCGACGCGGTCGTCGATCTCCACGGGCACGGGGACGACCTGCTTTGGAAGCGAGGTGGCATGGCGGGCGAGGTGTTCCGCGCACAGGGCCTGAATCGCGAAGCTCATGTCCATGATTTCGACGGGATGGCCTTGGCCCGCAGCGAGGTTCACGAGGCGGCCCTCCGCAAGGAGGTACAGCCGCTTGCCATCGGGCAACGCGTACTCGTCGACGAACTCGCGGACCCGTCGGCGCTTGCCGATTCGCTCGAGGTCCGTCTTGCTCACTTCGTTGTCGAAGTGCCCCGCGTTCGCGAGGACGCAGCCGTCCTTCATTGAGCTGAAGTGCGGCTCCGTGACGATGTCCTTCACGCCCGTTGCGGATACGATGAAATCCGCGACCGTCACGGCCTCCGCCATCGGCATCACGCGGAACCCGTCCATCGCGGCCTCGATCGCCTTCACAGGGTCGACCTCCGTCACGATCACGTTCGCGCCCAAGCCCTTCGCGCGTGCCGCAATCCCGCGACCGCACCAGCCGTATCCGGCGACGACGAACGTCTTCCCCGCGATGAGGAGGTTCGTCGCGGTCATGATGCCGTCCATCGTGGACTGGCCCGTGCCGTAGCGGTTGTCGAAGAGGTGCTTCATCTTCGCGTCGTTCACATCGATGACGGGCAACTCGAGCTTGCCGTCCTTCGCCATCGCCCGCAGGCGGATCACGCCCGTCGTCGTCTCCTCGTTCCCGCCACGGATTCCGCGGAGGAGCTCGCGGCGCTTCGTGTGAAGAAGGTAGATGAGGTCCGCGCCATCATCGATCACAAGGTCCGGCTTCAGATCGAGGACCTTGTTCAGGTTCTCGTAGTACTGGTCCGTCGTCTCCCACTTCTTCGCGTACGTCTCAAGGCCGAACTTCTCGTTCAGCGCAGCGGCGACGGAGTCGTCCGTGGACAGCGGATTGCAGGATGCGAGTCGGACCTTCGCGCCCGCCTCCTGGAGGGACAGGGCGAGGACACCGGTCTTCGCCTCCGTGTGGAGGGCCATCCCGATCCTGAGACCCTTCAGGGCCTTCGAGGCGACGAGGGCCTCGCGGACCGCACGGAGGACGGGCATGTGGGCGCGCGCCCATTCGAGCCGAAGGACGCCACGCTCCACGAGTTCCGACACAACGCGTCTGATGGCCCCCTCCCGTAATGTGGTTTTCGGTATGTCGCGCTTCCAGCGTGTGGAATGCCTACGAGCGGCAGAGGACCTGCGAACTGGGGACAGCGAATATGTGAGATTGCGGTCTCAAGGACCGCCTGCTTCGCACAGAACTCCGCATGATGGCAGGCGACGGTCCTCAGCAGCTTCGCCACTACACCGATTGGAAGTCACGAGAGCATGGGCGATGGCCTTGCCTCTATCGCTCGCTGAGGTCCAGAAAAGGCGTCTCGTCTGCGCCGCTCCGGACCACGAGTTCAGACGAGGTCGGGACGACGGTGGGCAGGATATCGTCGGCTCGGAATCGGCCCAGGAGTCGCCTCAGCAGTGGAGGTGTGGTCAGCGTAGTGACGAGGGTCATGACAACGAGAGCCGAGTAGAGGCCCGCATCGATAATTCCCGCCGCGAGGGCGACCTGCGCGAGAAGCAACTCCATCATTCCCCGTGCGTTCAGACCCACCCCCAAGGCAACGAGACGTGCCCCCCGGAATCCCACGAACAGACCTCCGAGGACGCCGCCGAAAAGCTTACCGAAAAACGCGATCACCGTGATGGCGATGATTAGAGGCCACGATCCGAAAGAAAGGGTAAAGTTCAGGCCGACGAACCCGAAGAAAATCGGCGCGAGAAGACCGAACGTAACGACCGAGACGGCGCTTCGAATCTTCACGAATTGGGCGGCTCCGATCAGCTTCGGCGTCACGAGGAGGCCACCGTAGAAGACGCCCACTGCGAAGTGAATGCCCAGGATCTCCGCCGCTGCACCGAGGGCCAAGGCCAAGATGATGCCGAGCGCGAAGCCGCTCTCCTGGCCTCGGAGCTTCGCGAGGAGTCGCTGCATGTGCGACGAGCCGTCCGGCGCGGACCGCATCGTCATCTTCAGGAGCACGCTAACGGAAAAGACGAGGGCCAGAAAGGTGAGGCTCTTCCCCACGACAAACGCCACGGTGGCCATGTCGGGCGCGACCGAATCGAGTCGTGCGAACTCAAGGATCAGGCCGAGCATCGCAAAGGCGACGAGGTCGTCCACGAGTGCGACGGACACGATCGCACGGCCGATCCGGCTGTGGAGGAGGCTGAGGTCCATCAAGATACGGACGCTCACGGGGAGGGCAGTCACCGCTAGCGCCGTCCCGAGGAACAACGATTGCGGGAAGCTCATCCCAAGGGCAAGCGCAAGGCTATAGCCGAGCGCGAACGGGAGGAAGAACGCAACCATCGCCACAAGCATGCTCCGCTCTCGAAAGGCGCGCTGGAGCCCCTCCCTCCCGAGTTCCAACCCCGCGAGCAGGACGAGGACGAGAACTCCGAGCTGGGCGACGACGCTCAGCGAGGCGCCCGGCTCCGCGAGCGGGTTCGGGTCCACAAGGCCCAGCACTGTGGGACCGAGGACGATTCCCGCGAGGACCTCCCCGATCATCGGGGACTGGCGAATCTGCTCCATCGCCTCGCCCGCGAGGCGGGCGGCGACGAACAGGATGAGGAGGGCGACGATGAAGTCCATGGAAAACGGCCCGAGAAGGGGACGAGCCCGGCGGGCGCTATTTATTCATTCTCGCGTGATTATCTCGGCCGGAACCCGATGACGCTGAAGGACAAGCTCCGAATCGGGTGCAGCGGTTGGGGCTACGACGACTGGCTCGGCGGCTTCTACCCGCCAGGCACCCCGAAGTCGGACTACCTGAAGTTCTACTCGAGCGTCTTCGATTGCGTTGAAGTCGACTCCTCGTTCTACCGCACGCCGGGTCCCGCGATGACGAAGCAGTGGTACCGGAACACGCCCGAGAGCTTCCGGTTCACGATGAAGATGCCGAAGCGGATCACGCACGAGAAGAAGCTGAACGGAGTCGCGGAGAACCTCGGCTGGTTCTACGCGTCCGCGAAGGAGCTGAAGGAGAAGTGCGGGCCGCTCGTCGCCCAGCTCCCGCCATCGGTCAAGTACGACACACACTGGTCGCTGATGCAAGACTTCGTGAAGGGCTTCGAAATGAAGTACCCGCACGCGATCGAGTTCCGACACAAGTCGTGGTTCCGGGACGACGTATACTCGCTCCTCCGGGACCGCAACGTCGCGATGGTATGGACGGAGAACCAATACCTGAAGAGCCCGACGGACGTGACGGCGGAATACGTGTACCTGCGACTCGTCGGGGACCGCGACATCAAGGAGTTCAAGGAGACCCAGCGGGACCGTTCGACCGGGATGCGGGAATGGTACAAGGAGCTCGACGAATCGTCCGACTCGATCAAGGGCGCGTTCGTGTTCTTCAACAACCACTATGCGGGGTTCGGTCCCGGAAGCGTGAACGAGTTCCGCCGCCTGGCGGGGATGATCGAGTACGAGTTCCCCGCCGGAAGGGCGCAGGGCCAGAAAGGGCTCGCGGACTTCGGTTGAGGTCTAGTGGCGAACGCCTTCTACGTCCGCGCCGAGCGGGGGCAGAACCCGGGCCTCCTTGGCAAGCCCGTGTGTGCCGGCGCGCTGCCCAGCAGGACCTAGTGGGCAGAGGTCGCCACCACGGTCGCCGCGATCACGGCAGTATCCTGTGCCATCAGTACGACAAGATACCATCCCAGGAGTAGGAGGAGCGAGAGATGCTGCAACGTCCGGGCCTCGGATTCGACGTGCACCGTTCCCCTCTTCTTGCGCGAGTACCCGGGGAGGAACCGCACCAGGACCGTGCCAGCCTCCGAGGCAAACGCCCACTCCCCACCCCAGAAGCTGGTGTTCGCCCAGCGGTACCTGTGCCCGTCGGAGAACTGCAACACACCGCTGCCCATCCACCCCGGCTCCAGCGTCGCGACATCGGCTTCCGAGCCCTCTGCGCGCACGGTGACCCGGGGGCGCAGGAAGCCCACACGCTTGAAGGTCCAGCGCCCGTCGGCCGCCTCGGCCGTGGCGAGGGACCCGAAGGCCTTCTCCCAGCGGAGGGACGCCAAGGTCTTGCCGTCCGCGATGAGCTGGTACTCGTTCCTGAGGGCGCGGGGTTGAACCCAGGTGAGACCCCGGGCAACGACCTGGTCTATGGGTTTCATCAGTTCTGGGGTCCTATCCCATGGGCTCTATAAGATATGTCTCGAATCCGGCAGGTGACGCCTCAGGGGTCGGATTACCAAGGAGTCACTAGTTCCGCGGGACGAAGCTAATCTGAGGGTTCGCCATTTCAGGGAATCGTGGCTCGCGTGATCATGCACGTCGACATGGACGCGTTTTACGTGAGCGTCGAGCGGCGGCAGAACTCGGACCTCATCGGCAAGCCCGTGTGCGTCGGCGCGCTGCCGGAGGGCGGGAAGGCCCGCGGCGTCGTGATGGCAGCGAGCTACGAGGCCCGCGAACTCGGGATTCGGAGCGGGATGCCGATCTCGATCGCGTACCGCAAGGCGCCAGGCGCGATCTACATCGAGCCGAATTACGACCTGTACGGAGACGTGTCGGAGAGCGTGATGAACGTCTTGCGGGAGTTCGCGGACATCCTCGAGCACGTGTCGATTGACGAGGCGTTCCTCGATGTGACGAAGCGAACCGCCAGCGACTACGAGAAGGCCGTCGAGCACGCGAGGGACATCAAGAGGGCGGTGAAGGAGCGGGAAGGCCTGACGTGCTCAATCGGAGTCGCGCCGAACAAGAGCGCCGCGAAAATCGCCTCGGACATGAACAAACCGGATGGCCTCACGGTCGTGCCGCCGGACCGGGTCGCGGAGTTCCTCGCACCGCTGCCCGTGTCGAAGATCAGCGGAGTCGGAGCGAAAACGGAGGCGCTCCTCGTGTCCGTGGGCATCCAGACGATCGGCGACCTCGCGAAGTACCCTGGGAAGGAGCTCCAGAAGATGCTCGGGAAGAACGCCGTGTGGCTCTGGGGCATCGCCCGCGGGATTGAGGAGGCCCCTGTCGAGGAGCGGCCGGATCCGAAGTCGATCAGCGTCGAGCGGACGTTCGACCGCGACGTCACGGACTGGACCACGCTTCTCGAGACAATGGACTCCGTCGTTCACAATGTCTGGCTCCGCGCGAAGGGTCAGGGCGTGCGGTTCCGGACGATCGGCATCAAGATCCGATTCGAGGGGTTCGTCACCCACACGCGGGAGAGGACCCTCGGGACGCACGTCACGGAGGAGGACATCATGCGGACGACCTGCCGTGAGCTCATCGCGGAGTTCGAGAGCCGAAAAAGGCCGGTACGGCTCCTGGGCGCGCGCGTAAGTCACCTGCAAAAGGCGGTGGCCGCGCAGAAGCCGATCACGGAGTTCGGCGCGTAGCGATTGCAAGAGCCGAGGCTATTTACGCGCAACCCCGTTCGTCTCCTCTGGGAACGCCCGTGAAGTGTGCAGAGTTTCATCGGCAGTGCAATCGGCATGCGAACGGTGAGGTGCAGGTCGGCGAACTACCGCCATGGATGCACCTCCAGGGCCGGCGTGTTCGATTCGACTATCGCTTCCGCCGGCGTCCCGCCTTCTTCGCCCTTCGCTTCGCGGCCTTCTTCGGGGCCGGCCCGCGGGGCTTCGGCATGTTTTCGTACAGGGACATCACGGTTCCGCCCGGTTCCTGGAACACGGCCCACCAGCCCTGGCCTGGAATCTCTGACTTCGGGACAAGGATGCTTCCTCCTGCCGCCTGGATCTTCGGGAGCGTCGCGTTAATCGACTTCGACAGGACGTAGTTCATCACCGTCGGGCCGCGACCCTCTCCGTGTTTCTGGAGACCGCCGTGGGGTGGGCTCGGCGCCTGGAACATCGTGTAGTTCATCTCCGGGATCTCCTGGAACTTCCATCCGAAGACCTGCTGGTAGAACTGCTTCGTCCGTGTCGGGTCCGCGGAGTGGAATTCCACGTGCACAATGCTGCCTTCCTTCTGAGCCATCGTTTCGACCTCCCCCCGTCGAGGGGAGCCTGTGGATGGTGGGACGTGTATTAATGAGTTCTGCGGGAGTGCGGCGAAAGTGCCCGCTCGTCCTTTCTCGGTCTCGGAACGCCTTGATCGGAACTACGGCAAGATGAATGGCGAAATCGCCAGTCCGACGAGCAGGAGAACGCCCGTCGCCAGCGTCGCCACGATCATCCCCGCGTTCGAAGGAATCAGGGCATGCGGGTCGGCCCCTGCCCGCCTCAATCCGCGCACCGGTTTCACCGCCACGGGTAGCGCAAGGAGCGCGAGGAGTGTGAGGGGGGTGAGGCCCAGAAACACCCCGATCACGAGGACGGCGTACGCGGTCGCGACGATGCCGCCGAAGACCTTCGTCGCGCGCTCGACCCCGAGGCGGACGACGAGGGTGCGCTTCCCGACCGCGGCGTCCGCGGGGATGTCCGGCACTTCGTTGATCCACAGGATCCCGGCCACGAGAAGGCCGAGGCAGATCGAGAGGACGATCGCGGGAAGATCGAACACCCGTGTGAGGACGAAGTATGTCCCGAGCACCGTGACGGGCCCGAACTCGATGCCGACGGCGATCTCGCCGACGCCATGGTGCGCGAGCCGGAGCGGTGGGCCGACGTACGAGTACGCGACCGCCACCCCGAAGATCCCGAGCCACAACAAAGGCAGTCCGACCTGAGCCACAAGGTACAGGCCGATCAGCGAGCCGATTCCGAGGAACGTGAGGGCGACGGCGAGGTGCGTTCGGAGGTTCAGGACGCCGCGGAGCAAGACGCGACTCCCCCCCGCGAACGGATTCAGGTGCCGGACCGCGAGGTCGTTCCCGCTCCGGTAGTCCCACGCGTCGTTCGCCATGTTCGCGCCGAGGTGGATCGACATCGCGCCGAGGAGGCAGAGGAGGAAAAACGACGGGGTGAACGCGCCCCGGATCGACCACGCGGCGAGGGCGCCGACGAGGACCGGGACGATCGATGCGGTGAGGAACGGTGCGCGGAGCGCCTGGAACCAAAGCCTCCCGACGGGCACCCTCGTCGGCGGCGTGAGGGGCTTCGTCATCCCCATGAAACCGACCTGCTCCCCGTCGCGGGACACGGGCCGCACGGTGAGGACAGCGCGGAATGTGGAACCGTTCTTCCGCATGAGTGTGACCTCTTCCTCGAACTTCCCGTTAACGACCGCCTCGCGGAGGAGTCGCGGCACGAGCGTGGGGACGTTCTTCGGAAGATGGAACATCGCGACACTCATCTTTCCGATCACCTCGTCCCGAGACCAGCCGAAGAGCTCCGCGGCGTCCGCGGCGTACTGCTGGACGATCCCGTTCATGTCGCACGTGATCACGGACGTCTCGGCCGTGAATGGCTTGTCGCCGTCCGTCATTGCGGATCCTTCCCGACTACGGTTTCGTCGGCGGGGCGAGGGGACGGGTCTTCCCCATGTAGCCGACCTGCGCTCCGTCCTGGAACATCGGGCGGACGGTAAGGATCGCGGGGAACCGACCGCCGTCCTTCCGGACGAGGGTGACCTCCTCCTCGAACTTCCCGTTCTCCACGGCCTCCCTCAACAGACGTGGCACGAGGGTCGGCACGTTCTCGGGGACGTGGAACGCGGCGACACTCATCTTTCCGATCACCTCGTCGGGCCTCCACCCGAAAAGGTCCGCGGCGTCCGCGGCGTACTGCTGGACGATCCCTTCCATGTTGCACGTGATCACGGACGTCTCCGCCGTGAACGGCTTCTCCTCTTTCTGGGCCATCGGGCGCACCTCTTCGATCGGACACGAGGGGGCAGGGCTATAAGCGGCGAACGGTTTACCAGTCAACCGGTTCTCATGAAGCGGCTCGACCTCGTCGTGCCGATCCCCCTCCTCGAGGACCTCGGGGTCCTGAGCGAGCGGTTCTTCCGGAACAACGAGTCCCTTGATGTCCTCCAGTCGTTCGCGGTGCGACCGCAGGTCCTTGCAATCATCATCCGCGTCCATCGTCGCGGACCGTTCAAGGACCTCGAGGCGATCCGCCGCGAGGCCCGCGCGCTCGTCCGGCGGTATCGGCTCGTGCGGTTCGAGGTAATGTTTGCGGACCGAGAACGCGGGGAGTACGTCGCGTGGATTGAATGGAAGGTCCCCGAGCCCCTCCAAGAGGGACTCGCCACGGGTGGAGGGATCGTCCCCCTCCAAGTCGTCCGCGAGGACGCGGGAAGCGCACGGCTGTCCCTCCTCGTTTCCGACGCCGTCCTCCCGAAGTTCCGCGAGCTCCTCGACCGGTTCGACGGGCGGGCGTGGCTCCGGGCCGTCCGCAGTGCACCGGCGGGGACGTGGCAACCGCTGGCCACGCTCACCCACCGCCAGAGGGAGCTCCTCACCCTCGCGTTCCGACTCGGGTATTACGACACGCCCGCGAGAGTGTCCCTCTCGAGACTCGGGGACCTCGTCGGGATTTCGCGGGCCGCGCTGTCGAAGCACCTGCGGCTCGCGGAACGGAAGCTCCTCGCGACGGCCCTGGGCTCCGGTGGCGGATGATCAGTCCTTCAACACCTGGATCCTCTTCGCCCACGCGGTCAGCTGCGGAAACTCCTTCGGCACGTGCTCTCCGATAATGAAGAGCGGCGAGATGCTCCCATACACGCCGAAGTCCGCGAGGCTCGGCTTCCCGAGAAGCCAGTCACGGCCGTCGAGAATCGCCTCGATTCGCGCGAACTCCTTGAGCATGTCCTGGCGGAACTCCTCCCGGCGCATCTCGAGTACGTGCCAGGGCCCTCGGGAGCGGGTCTGCATCTCCTCGAACACCCACCGCTCGTGGTCGTCGTGGAGCACGGGCGGGACCTTCGTCACGACATACCGCCAGACCTTCTCCTCGACGATCGCGTGGCTCCACTGCTCGATCGCCGTCGCGAGACCCTTCTGACCCCACGGGTATAGCGTAGGTTCTGGCTTTTCCGCCTCTAAGAAGTCCGGAATCTCGTACCACATCACCGACTTCCCGTCCCACAGGAGCGTGGGAACGTAGTCCTGCCCTGTTGCAGCGATGAGCTCGCGCCTGTCGTGGTACGCAACATCCACGGTCTCGACCTGTACGCCCTTGAATGCGAGCATCCGGTCCGCGGACACGCACCAGTGGGAGATCGGCATCGAGAACAGCTTCGGTCGGGACGCCATGGCCCCGCACACCCGCCGGTTCGTAAAACGGTATCGCCGCGTATCGCTTGGGTATACGCGCAGGCGTGAAGCGCGTCCGCGGGGTCACCTGGAGCCGATGGGCGTCGAAGGGGTCCAGGGCGACCGGACCGCTTGGCGGCCCGCGCTTCGGGGAATCGCGTGACTGCCCGCCGTCGACCTAGGAAGCTTTGGGCGGCTCGCTCGGCGAAAGGGGCACGTCGATTGGGTCCGGCCCCTCCGATGGCGGGGAATGCAGCAACGGGACGGTGGTCGTCGGATTCGGCGGGCGACCCTGGCGCCGCTGCTTGAACGCGATGTACCCCACGACCGCCAAGGCGATCGCGAGGATGCTGACGACGGCCGCGAGCGTCTGGATCATCGCGAGGAGCTCGCTCGACTTGGGCGAGACGGCCTGGACCGTGATCGACATCGACTCCATGTCCGTGTTGCCGGCGCCGTCACTAACGGTCAAGGTTACCGCGTACGTTCCCGGGGACGCATAGACATGGCTGACGGACGCGGCCGCAGACATCGTCCCGTCTCCGAGATCCCAACTGTACGAGACGACCGCCACGTTGTCCGTCGATCCACTCGCGTCGAAGAACAGAGCCTGACCTTCGTCGACCGTTCGGTCCCCAACGCCTCGTGCGACGGGCGCGACAGTGTCCAGCACGGTAATCTGCACGGACGCTGAGGCGACGTTGCCGGAGTGATCCGTAATGGTGAGCGTGGCGAGGTACTGCCCGGGCGTTGCATACGAGTGGCTTCCCGCCGTGCCCCAGTATCCCGTGCCATCGCCGAATGCCCAGTAGACGGAGGCAATGCCGAGGTTGTCCGACGAGGATGAAGCATCGAACTGTACGATGCTGTCCTGATCGACTGTCCGGTCGAGGCCGGCGTTCGCTGTGGGGATTTCGACATCCAACGACCCGGCGTACACGTCCTGCCAAATCCGTTCATCGAACCACGCTGCGAAGACGTTGCCGGCGGCATCCACGGCGATCGTGGGGCTCAATTGGTCGTTCGTCACGAGCGTGTCGTCGTTCACCTTCAGGTTCGGGCTCCAGACGATACCATCCGTCGACGACGCGCGGTAGATGTCCAGTCCCGTGGAGCCAATCGTTCGCGCGTCCGACCACGCGATGTGCACCGTCCCTGCGCGGGCGGCGATCGCAGGCGTGAATTGCACCATCAGCCCGTTATCGTCGCTCACCGGCACGCTCGCTGCAAACGACACGCCACCGTTCGTGGACCGCGTCGCATAGATGTCGGGAGCCGTGTTCGCCGTTCGGGAGTCGACCCACGCGAGGTAGATCGCGCTTGCATCGACCGCGATGGCGACATTCGTCTGAGCGATGTTGCCGGAGTCATCGTTCACGATGATGTTCGGACTCCATGTCACACCGAGGTCGGTGGACCGGCTGAAGTAGATGTCCCGGCCCCGTGCGCCGTTCCGTGGGTCGTCCCACACCGCGTACACGGAGCGGTCCGCTGCAGCAGCAATCGCGGGGCGAGCTTGCTCGACCCCGGTCGCGTCGTTGTTGACCCGAAGGTTCACGTTGAACGTCAGCCCGCCGTCCGTGGAGTTCGCGTAGTAGATGTCGGGGCCGGTCGTAATCGCGTTCCGGTTGTCCGTCCACACTACGTGGATAAGGCCTTGGCTGTCAACGGTAATGGCCGGCTCAGTCTGGAATGAGGTCGTGATGTCGTTCACGCGAGGGTTGGCCGAGAAACTCAGACCCCCGTCGCTGGATCTGGAGAAGTAAATGTCGGTCCCGCCTCCTCGGCTGTCGACCCACGCAATGTAGATGTTGTTCGCGGAGTCGAGGGCGAGGGCCGGGTCACTTTGGGAAGCGCCGCCCGTATCGCTATTGACCCGCATCGGTGCGGTCCAAGTCCGACCACCATCCGAGGACTTCGAGAAGAAGGTGTCCGCCTGCGTGGATGATCCAGCCCAGCCCGCATAGGCGAGGTACGCCACGCCGTCGGTTCCGACAGCGATCGACGGCGAATAGGCGGTGTAGGCCGGGGGCACGTTGACCCTCGCATTCGCGCTGAAGAATGGCGGGCTCTCGGCAGCCACAGGCGTCGGCACCACGACGAGGGACGCGAACGCGATCACGAGGACGAGCTGGGCAGTCACGATTGCGCGGGCCACGATTGGATTGGCTTGCCGTCCGGTCCTTGACAAGGCAGATGCCTCCAGGAGAGGACTCCCGTTTAGGCCGGCGGTATTTAACCGGAACGAGCCGAGTATCAAAACGAGAACTTTTCAGTCCGCGGCGTACTGAGTAGAGTGACCCCTACTCCTTCCGCGCCTCCTTCGCCTTCGGTCGCAGCTCCTTGCTCCGGCACTTTCGGCAGCGTGTCGCGCGCGGCGCGTTGCGGGCGTAGCAATTCATACATATCATCTTAATTAGGAGCCGCCGCTCGGCCTCCGGAAAGCGAGCCATTAGTCAAGGCGAGATGCCCGAAGCATAAGAAGGCTTCGACTCACAGGATCAGAATCCGATAGGTTCTCTCGGACCCGCTCAGGCGGTAGGCCCATTTCGCCGTGCGGCAGTCATCCACCGCTCCTCCGAGGCCTATCCTCGCCTGGCGGCATCACCCCGCATACGCACCTCCCGTGCGGGATGAATTCTCGCCGACGTGTCTCCGGTTTTCCTTCGATTAAGAGGCGCGTCTTCCTCTGCGGTCGAGAAACGCTGGCCATCTCCAGACCATCCATTGAACGACCGACGGTCTAGCGGACCCGTTCCTGCGTGACGCCGAGACGGCGCGCGAGGTTTGCAGATTTCAGCGTGTCGAGGGGTTTTGGATTACGCCCGAAGGGGTGGATGCCCATCCTCCGGATGATACGGATGTCCAGCGCGTCCATGGAAAGGCGAGCCGCCAGGAGAGAGAAGAAGCTTTCCGCAGGCCCAATGATAGGCTACCAAGCTGGAGGATCTGCGGGGAGAACACGCGGATTGTGAGTGCACCAAGCCCGCTGCCAAGAAGAAAAGGCTCCATACAGATCATTTCAATCAGGAGGCGGCGTTCGGCCTCCGGAAATCGTGCCATCGGGCCGAGGAAGGGACGTGCCTATTCGAAGGCTTCCTGCCAGAGGCGCGACTGACAACGGCAATCCATTCGTGGCTCAGCGGAACGCAGACTATGGAAGGCAAGGCGGAGACGTAAGCTTGCCTTCCGGCCCTACGGGCGGATCCCTTCGATCGGCAGGTCGATGTAGGCCTCCGCATCGTAGAGCTTGCCTCGCAATCCGCGATGTCGCCCGCTCTTCCGCACGAGCCATGGACCCTCCACCTTCCGGGCGATGTAGATGATGCGTTTGGCTTCGATGCCGTCGCCAGACGCGCGAAGAATCGCCATTCAATCCCTCCCAAGCCGAGCCCGGCCCTTGTCGATGAGCTTCTGAGCCGCGGCGAAGGCGATTTTGGGCTCGAGCCCCAGCCGTTCGACGAACTCGCTAACGTAGTGGGTCCCAGGATTCCTCTGAAGGTAGCGATGGATCAGCTTCACCGCTTCCTCGATCGGGACCTCGCGAATCTCGGTGATGCCGGTCGTTTCCAATTCGTCCAACTTACCGAGGACCGCCTGTCGAATGAACTCACTCCTGGACGGCACGCCTAACAGTTCTCGCACCCGCTCAAGCCTGCCGAGCTCTGACCGGCTGAACCTTGTGGGGATTGCCGCGGATTCCTCACGCCGTCGAGGCGATCTCACCGTGGCCATGCCGTATACACGATTATACACGTATAAGGAGATTGCGGCTAACTGTACGATCCACTCTGGGAATTCGTCGCCGAGGCAGACAGTTTTCGGCCCTTAATCGGTCGGTGATGCCCGAATAGCTACTTCATACAGACAATGTTGATGAGAAGCCGGCGCTCGGCCTCGGGGAAACGGGCCATCGCAGCGAGCGGACGGAATGCAGATGATGAAGGAGTTGGGTCCTGCCGACGCGAGCCGCTTCGCACCTTCGCGCCGCCAGCGTGTCCTTTAAGCCGCCCGCGGTTGCTGCCATGGCAGAGGAGTTACATGGCCGTCGCCGCCGAGAGCCCGACCACACCGGCATTCGAACGATGGATCCCGCTCGCCCGTCAGGTCGTTCGCCAATCGCTGCGCCTGGGCTGGAAGGACGTATTCGAGATTTACAGCTACATCCCGACGATTCCGCTCGCTGAAGCGCTCGCCCTGGAGGCGCGGCGCTCCGGAAGCGACACCCACATCACCTTGATGACGGACGACTTGTGGTTCACGTCCATGGAGGAGCTGTCGACGAAGTGGCTCAGCCAGCCTTCGCCTGCCGAGTACGCGGTCAACGAGGCGATTACCGCTCATATCTACCTCGGGGGTCCCGCAGATGCACGCCGCATGCGGGATATCCCTCCGGACAAATTCGAAGCAAACGCAATGGGCGGCCAGAAGCAGGACGAGCCATTGCGGAAGCGGCGCGTCCGCCAGATCGACCTCCCGATTGGTCGTGTGACCCCGGAGCGCGCGGAGGCGTATGGGCTCAACTACGAGAATTGGTACCGCAGCTACAACGCGGCCCTCGCCGTGGACTTGAAGGCGATTCAGCGCGCGGGAACGTCCCTTGCCCGTTCCCTTTCAGGGCGCAAGAAAGTCCGCGTCACTTCGAGCGCGGGGACGGATCTGCGGTTCGTGACGAAACCGATGCGGCCCGCAGTGGACGACGGGATTATCAGCACCGTGGACGCGCGCCGCGGGTTCGTCAGCGCGGCCCTCCCGGCGGGCAAGCTCGAAGCGGCGATGCGTCCCGAGTCTGTCCAGGGGGAGGTGCACGCCACGGACCCGATGTTCTACGGGGGCCGAACGATTCGCGGCGTCTCGTTCCGAGTGAAGGCGGGCCGGATCGTGGAATGGCGGGCGGAGGAGCACGGGGACCTCTTGAATCGTACCCTGAAAGGATCGAGAGTCGAGACGGCGCGCCTTGGCTGGTTCACCGTCGGCCTGAATCCAGTAGCGGACCCATGCATGCTTGACAATAGCATCGTGAAGGACGACGTGGGCCTTGGGCTCGGACCGCACCCGCAACTCGAGCGGCGCGCGGCCCGGCCGGACGTCTTCTTCTACGCAACGATCGGGCCCGCCCAGATTGAAATTGGCAAATGAATCGGATTGCTACCGCATCGGTTGGCAGTTCATTCGGACCACCTCGTGTAGCTTGCGGGGTTCGGGCTCCGGGAAACGCGCGACTCGCGCAGGCCCCGAACCGGACCTTTAGGCGGACGTTGGCGCGGCTAGACACGACTATCTGGTGTTCATCGCCGCTGACCGCTTCGCCCGAGCCGTTTCCAATCCCGGAGGATCTCGCGGGCGGCGCTGTAACCAGGGGCGCCCGTGATCCCGCCGCCGGGATGCGCTCCCGAGCCGCACAGGTAGAGGTTCTCGATCGGCGTCCGGTACCGCGCCCATCCGGGGACGGGCCGCAGGACGAATTGCTGGTCCAACGTCATTTCGCCGTGGTAGACGTGACCGCCGGTCAGCCCGAACCGCCGCTCCAAGTCAAGGGGGGTCAGGACCTCGACGGCCGCCACCGCGGCCCGAAGGCCGGGCATATGGGTCTCCAGGATCTCGACAGTGCGATGGCCTAGGTCCTCTCGTGCATCGTCCCAGTTCCCGGGCCTCAGGTGGTACGGCGCGTACTGGACAACGACGGACATGACGTGCCCTCCGGGGGGCGCGAGGCCGGATTCCAGGATCGAAGGGATGAACACGTCGAGCATCGGCTCCGACGAAACCCTCCCGTACTTCGCGTCATCGTACGCGCGCTCGAGGTACTCAAGGGATGGGCAAACGCGGAGGTGCGGGGCACGCCCGCCATCGCCGTCAAGGGCGGGAATCCGGGGCAGCGCACGGAGCGCAATGTTGACCTTCGCGACAGCCCCTTCCGTGTTGAAGTTCCGGATCTTTCCCAGGAAGTCTGCGCTCAACTCGATCGGATCGACGAGTCGGAGGAAGGTCCTCTTGGGATCGGCGCTGGAGACGACGATCCGCGCGTCGATGCGTTCGCCGGAAACGAGTTCCACTCCCGTCGCGCGACCCTCGGAAATGACGACGCGATTCACCTCCGCCCCGGTTCGAATGGACACACCCAATTCCCTCGCGGCGGCCGCGAGGGCCTCCGTCAGGCTCGCCATCCCGCCGTGCACCGCGGTCCATGAACCGCCGTGCACCTCCGCGAGGTAGTGGTGGACCAGGCCGAACGCCGTGCCCGGTGAGTACGGTCCGCGGAAGGTCCCAAGGAGGCCGTCGATGGCGAGGCTCGCCTGTAGTAGCTCCCCTTCGAACCATTCGCCCAGGACATCGCGAAGGCTCATCGGGGCGAACCGAAGCGCTTGGTGCACGAAGTCCCGACCGAGCCGCCGGATCCGAACGGCTCTTCGAAGGAGAAGCAGCTGGTCCCCCGCGCTCGGCGCGGCGATGTCCGGGGGCGCGCGCGTCATCAGGGGATCAACAATCCCCGCGAACTGGACCATCCACGCGCGGAACCGGGGATAGGCGGCGGCGTCCCGCGGGGAGTGGGTCGCGATTTCGGCTTGCGCGCGCCGCTCTTCACGCCACAGACGGAGAACCTTGCCGCCCTCCCCGAGCGCGACCACCGCGGGGTCGAATGCAAGAAACCGGAGACCATGTCGTTCGAGTTCAAGGTCGCGGATCACCTCGGGGCGGAGAAGGCCGCACAGGTGCGCGCCGGTCGGGCAGCGGAATCCCTCATAGATCTCCTCGGTGACGGCCGCGCCGCCTACGACATGGCGCCGCTCGAGGACGAGGACCTTCAGTCCCGCCCGGCCGAGGTAGGCGGCCGCCACGAGACCGTTGTGGCCGCCCCCAATGACGATGACGTCCGTCCCGGCGCCCACGAATCAGACCCTCTTCACTTCCAGTCCTTCAGGATTTCGCGGGCCGCGTTGTACCCGGAAGCGCCCATGACACCGCCCCCCGGGTGGGCGCCGGAGCCGCACAGGTACAGGCCACGGATCGGCGTCCGGTACTGCGCCCATCCCGGCACGGGCCGGAGAAAGAACAACTGGTTCTGTGTGAGCTCGCCGTGGAAAATGTTTCCCCCCGTGAGCCCGAACTCCCGTTCCAGGTCCCGCGGCGTGAGCACTTGGCGGTGGACAATCGCGCTCGGCAGGTTTGGCGCGTATTCCGCGAGCGTGTCCACGACGGTGTCGCCCAGCTCCTCCCGCCTCTCGTCCCACGTGCCGTTCCGGAGATGGTACGGTGCATACTGGACAAAGATCGACACGACGTGCTTCCGCGGAGGCGCCAACGTGGGGTCGATCGTCGAGGGGACCACGACGTCCAAGTACGGCCGACGCGAGAAGTCCCCGTACTTCGCGTCGTCGTACGCGCGCTCGATGTAGTCCACGCTCGGGCTGATTGAAATTGCCCCCTGGAGGTGGACGCCGTCGCCGGGCAGGCAGGTAAAGTTCGGCGGCTCGTTCACGGCCAGGTTCACCTTGGCCGACGACCCTTCGAGGTTGTAGCGCTCGATCCCTTCGACGAAGTCGGGGGGCAAGTCGGACCGGTCGAGGAACGTGAGGAAGGTCCGCCTCGGGTCCGCGTTGGAGGCCACAACCCGCGCCGTGATCCGTTCTCCAGTGCTCAATTCCACCCCCACGGCTCGACCGTCCTGCACGAGGATCCGACGGACCTCGGCACCGGTCCGGATGCCGACGCCGGACTGACGCGCGGCCTCCGCGATCGCTTCGCTTACCGCACCCATCCCGCCGCGGACGAATCCCCACGCTCGGAAGGTGCCGTCGACCTCGCCCACATAGTGATGGATGAGCACATACGCGGTCCCGGGCGACCGAGGTCCCAGGAAGGTCCCGATGATCCCGCTCGCGCACATCGTCCCCTTGAGCACGTCGGTCTCGAACCACTCGTCAAGGAAGTCCGCGGAACTCGTCGTCATCAGGCGGGCGAAGGTGTAGAGCGTTTCCTCGTCCGCGTCCCGGAAGTGCCGGCGAAGCTCCAAGAGGCTCGCGAGATTCGACGGGGACAACGAGGCGACGTCAGGGGGCGTCGTCAGCAGCTGGGGCTTCACCAACCTCGCGATCTTCACCATCAGCTGACCGAACTTGGGGTAGGCCTCGGCATCCCGTTTCGAGTGCCGCGCAATCTCCCGTCGATTCGCTTCCGGGTCCCCGCCGCGCAGGAGGTAGTTTCCGTTTGGCATCGGCGAGAACGTCGTCTCCACGGGGAGGACCTGGAACCCGTACGAAGGCAGGTCAAGGTCGCGGATGATTTCCGGCCGGAGGAGGCTGCACACGTAGGAGCACACGGTGAACTTGAAACCCGGGACGACCTCCTCGGTGACGGCCGCGCCGCCCACGACATGGCGCCGCTCGAGGACGAGGACCTTCAGTCCCGCCCGGCCGAGGTAGGCGGCCGCCACGAGACCGTTGTGGCCGCCGCCGATGACGACGATGTCATATGCCGTTGCTGCCAAGTGGGTCCTCCCGATCGGAGCGCCCCGCCTTGTTTCAAGCGCCAACGCGGGGTAACCGAATCTCGGGGAACGTGTATTGTCCTTAATGCTTTAGCACATCCCTTCATCGGACCGTTCGATGCGGATTGCCAGCGGCACTTGAGGCATGGCTTTCGGAGCGGGTTTCCAGACTTGGTAAACCGCCACATCGCTCAATGACCGATCGGGTGGACGAGCGGCCACATGATCGCACGACTAAGAAACCGATGCGCCCGGCGGTTCCGTGGCGCGGCCAAACCTTTTACCGAGGCCCTCCTTCATCATGCCCCTCGACGATTCGTCGCCGTTCCTGTCAACGTTCCGGCAGGCACGTTCGCCGAGGTGGAAAGGCGTGCTCCGCAAGACCCCGTTCCATTCGAGGACGTCCGCGCTCTGCGAGAGCTACAATTGGCGGAACTGGGCCGGGTACGTTGTCCCAAGTTCCTATCAGCTCGTCCCCGAAATGGAGTACCACGCGATCCGTAACGCCGCCGGGCTCATCGACGTCTCCCCTCTTTACAAGTATCACCTCGCCGGGCGGGATGCCGGCCGGCTCGTCGACAAACTCGTGACCCGCGACACGACGAAGTGCCGGCCGGGACAAATCATGTACACCCCGTGGTGCGACGACGCGGGCAAGACCGTCGACGACGGAACCCTTTGGAACCTAGGCGACGGCTCGTATCGAATGACGTCGGCCGATTCGAACCTGAAGTGGTTCCAGGACAACGCGATTGGGATGGACGTCGACATTCGCGACGTCTCGGAGGACATCGGCGCGCTGGCCCTTCAGGGACCGACCTCCCAAGCAATCCTGGCGGACGCCGCGGACGGCGCGATTGCGAATCTCCGATACTTCCGGTTCGCAAGCGGTCGGATCGACGGGATTCCCGTGACGGTCTCCCGGACCGGGTACACAGGCGACCTTGGGTACGAACTCTGGGTCGACCGCGAGGACGCGGAGCGGACGTGGGACGCCGTCTCGGACCGCGGGAAGGGACACGGACTCATGCCCGCCGGCAACCTTGCCCTCGACATCACCCGCATCGAGGCCGGCTTCATCCTCAGCGAGGTCGACTACATCCCCTCACGGAAGGCAGTCATCGACGCCCAATGCTACTCCCCGTTCGAATTGAGCCTCGACTGGACCGTGTCCCTCGAAAAGGGCCCGTTTGTCGGCCGTCGAGCGCTCCTCAAGGAGGCGCGCGGGGGACCTCCCCGGCGGATCGTGGGACTCGAAATCGATTGGCCGTTCGTCGAGGGACTGTACGCGGCGGTCCGCCTACCGCCCGAGCCACCGCGGCTCGCGTGGAGGTCCAGCGTTCCCGTGTACCTCGGCAACCGCCAGGTGGGTCGGGCTACGAGCGGTTGTTGGTCGTCCACACTGAAGAAATACATCGCCCTGGCCACGGTCGCGGCCGAATTCGCGTCCGTAGGCATGCGGGTGGAGATGGAAATCACGGTCGAAGGGGAGCGAAAGCGGGCTCCCGCCGTGGTCGTCAAGAAACCGTTCTTCGACCCGCCGAGGAAACGGGCGTGAATCCATCCGCGCAGCGGCCGGCCCGATGACCTGCCACGTGTCGACGCATCGGAGTACCGCTTCTGAGCCTCCAACTCCTGCGGACTATGCCCTCGACCCGCTCGCCGGGTTTTCCGTCCCTGCTCTCCTGACGCACCGGCGAAACCTACATCGCCGTGTAGTGTGCGTAGTCCGCCCGGCCCGTATACGTGTACACATAGCCGATCGACGCCGCGCCCAGGTAGACGGCGGTGATCACGAATCCGAAGACCGCCATCCACGGGCTCGCTGACGTCGAGAGGGTCGACCCGATGATGAAGTTCGCGATGCTTCCGATAAGGAGGATCGACGACAGGCCCCACGTCCGGCGGAACACCAAGCTGAACACGGCGTTCGCGAGGAAGACGGAGAAGAAGAACACGCCGAAGAGGGCCCACCGGAACACGAGGAGGCTTGTCTCGTTCCCGCCTGCGAACGCGATGATCCGCTCGCTCAGGAAAAGCCCGGCGCCGAGGAACAGGAGGCCCGCGAAGAACACGGCGGCCATCATCCGACTGTAGAACGACGTGAGCCAGCGGTCGAACGTCTGCGGGCGCGTCACGGGGATCCGCCGAAGCGTCTCCCGCATCGAGTCCGAGAGCCGGTAGATGAAGATGAATTTCACACCCGTGAGGGGGATCAGCATGAGGAGGGCCATGTCGACGCCAATCTGGTACGCGGCGTTGTACTCGAGTCCGCCTGGCTGGGTCCACCACGACACGAGCCGGTCCGTGAAGAGATACACGAAGAACAGGGTGCCGTACGCGATCAGCGGGAGGCCGTCGTGCGCGAGGTACGCGAACCGCGGCGGCCGAACATGGCGGGGCCGCTCGGGGCGCGAGTAGAACGGCGGCTCCTCCGCCGACGGCGCGAGTTTCGGCTCCCGGTACACGTACTCGTATAGGAACAGGGCGCTCACGGCGATCAGCGCGTACAGGCCGAAGCTCTGGGAAGCGACCGTCGCGAGGGTCCGGGACACGGGGAGCATCTCGAAGATCCGCAGGCTCACGAACATGAATGCAAGCGCGATGATCGCGCTCAGGAAGAGCGGCAAGTACCGCTTCAGCGCATACACGGGGACGACGAGGAGCCGGAACAGTCCGATGAGGAGGAAATAGTACAGCGTGATGAGGGTCACGCCGAACGCGCGGGGGAAGACGAGCTCGTTGAGGACCGCGTACCCGGCGCCAACGACGAACAAAGCAAGGCCGCCCCAATACAGGCAGTTGTCGACGACGAACCGTGCGAGGGGCTTGTTGTCCTGGAGCAGGTAGTACGTCATTTTCCACGAGGCGAACTGCTGGAGCCCGCCCGTCGCTACGAGGCCAAGGATCACCCCGAGGCCGATGCTCGTCGCGATCTCCGGCGGGAGCCTCACACTCGCCCACAGGCTCTGACCCCCGAGGAAGAGGGCGACGAGCATGATGACCCACCACAGGTTGTAGAATAGACCCGTGAAGAACAGGACCGCCGAGCTTCGTGGCGGGGCCCCCATCGGGGGCGCCGCGGGCTCCGGGGCGGGCAGGTCCCCCCGCCGCACCCGCACATACGCTCTGTAGTACGCGCCCGCGAACAGGGCTGCCGGGACCAGGCCGAGCACGCCCACGAGGAGGAGCGGCCGCTCGAGGGCGAGGAACGCCTCGAGGGTCGGTGCTTGCGTGACGAACCACACGGAGGCAAAGGAGAGGAGCAAGTTCAGGCCGTACGCGAGCCACAGGAGGATGCGTCCGTCCCGCCGCTGGAGCCCGTACGTGAGGAGGACGGCCGCGAGCCCGGCGACGGCGCCGAGGAGGAACACCCCGCTCAAGGAGTCCTTGAGTGCCTCGAGGAGCGCCTCCGGCGGCGTCGCGCCGATCGCGAAGGCCAGGCTCGACCGGAATGATCCAATCACGAGTACAATTGTGCCGAGGAACCCGACGATCAGGAGGCCCGTGCCCACAATCACGTTGTCCGCGTACGTGCGCCCGAACGTGTTCCGCCCGAGAAAGAGGAGAATCGCCCCCGCGATCGAGAGAATCCCGCCAATCGCGGCGATGATTATGAACGGAATCCACCCGAGGAGCGCCCCGACGAGGAGGAGGGCGATCCCCGTCGTCGTCCGGTCGATGTCTCGCATCCGCTCCATCGAGGGCGGCGCGGGCCTCATCGGCATCGTCGTTTCGGAGGGACCGCGGTACAGCTCGACGAGAGGCTCGACGTCCCGGGCGAGCGCGAAGAGGTTCTCGTATCCATGGATCTTCGCGGTGTCGTCATTCACGCCGAGGACTTCGAGAATCACGGACACCTCGAGGTAGTCCTTCACGTTCGGCTCGATCTCGGCGATCGTGCGGGCGAGGGAATCGAGGTACGTCGATGTCGGCGAGCGGAGGTTCATGCGGCATACCTCCGGTACACGTCCTCGTATTGCTGCAGGAACGAGTCGATCGAGTAGCCGACCTGGACCCGGAGGCGCGCCTGGTTCCCGAGTCGGCCTGCGAGGGCGCGGTCCCGGAGCAGAGTTATGATCGCGTCCGCGAGGAGACGGGGTGACCGCGGCGGCACGATGAGCCCGCCATCCCCGAGGGCCTCCCGGACGCCGCCGACGTCCGTCGCAACGATCGGCTTCCCGACCGCCATCGCCTCGAGGAGCGCGTACGGGAATCCTTCCGAGATGCTTGACATCGCGACGACGTCGCCCGCGTTGTACGCGACCTCCGGCTCGCGTGTGTAGCCCATGAACTTCACGACGTCCTGGAGGCGGAGCCGCCGGACCGTCTCGAGGCAGAGCTGCGCGTAGTCGAGGTCCGGGGAGGGCCCGTAGATCAGGCACCGTACGTCCGGGACCTCCTGGCGCACATGGGACATCGCGACGATGAGATTCATCGCGTCCTTCAAGCGGTCGATCCGAATCACGGACGTGACCGTCGGACCCGGCTGAGGGCGCTCGACGATGATCGGCCGGAACTTCTCCGTGTCGACGCCGTTGTAGATCACGGAGATCCGATCATCGGGGACGCCGATCTCCCGCTGCCACCGGCGGTTGAACTTGCACACGGGGTACACGCCGTCCGCGAACCGGTAGTTCAGGCGTGCGACGGTCCGGAAGAAGTTCGACCACAGGACCTTCGTCGGGAAGTCCGGGGCGCGATTGATGAGGTCGAGCACGCGCTCTCGGTAGTACAGCCCGTGCTCCGTGAGGATGAAGGGCACGTTCCTCTTCATCTTCTCGACGACGCCCACGAGGCCTGCGATGGAGGCAATCGCAGAGTGGCTCACGTCCGCCGGGCCCGGATGGATCGTTACGACCTTGAGGTACCGGCTCAGGGTGCGGAGGATGTTCGCGGCCTCAAGGACGTTGATGTGGCGGTACAGTTGGTGACCTGCGAGGAACGACTCGAACAGGTCGAAGACCTGCTTGCTCTGGAACGTCTTCTTGAAGTCCCGGTCGCGGAAGTACATGTGCATCTGGTACAGGCTTTCCGCGACAGACTCGAGCCCGCCCCCGCCGTTGATGCTCCCCTCCAGGAACTCCTCGAAGTGCGGGAGGAAGTGCCGCCGGACGTGTCCGTCCCGCGTCGTGATCCGTCGGCTGAGGAACGAGCGGTACGTCTCCCCGTTGAATTCCTCCGGCCGCTCCTCGCCCCAGAGCGGGAGCGTCGTGATACCTTCGACGTTCGGCGGGAGGCGATAGCGGAGCTCAACGTTCGGGTTCGAGACCACGCTTACGACCTGGAACCGGATGTCCGGGAGGCCCCGGATCAAGCTGTCCGCCCAGGTCGAGACCCCGCCCATGTAATGCGGGTACACGCCGGAGACGAGGAAGAGGACCTTCATCGCAGCCCGTCCCTTTCAGAGGCGCTCGAGGAGCTTCTGGAGCTGGGCCACGTACTCCCGGGAGATCCGCACGCCCTTCGACGGGGTGGGCCTACCGGCCCGCGGAGGCTCCCGCACCTCGACTATGGGCCGGAGGAACACGTCCGGTACGCGGTCCGCCTGGTCCGGATGGAGCGCCGCGTTGAGAACCATGAACTTTGCCCGGACTTCCTCGATCTCCTCCCGCTGTTGACCGAGGGCGTAGAACGTCGCGGCGCGTTCGAGGGACCAAAGCGCGTCCCGGGGGGACGACTCGACGGCCTGGTCCGCGTGACGACGGAACTGCCGGGCTGCGCCGCGGTAACACACGGTCGCGAGGGGCTCTTCGCCTGCCTCTCGGAGAACAAACCCCGCCATCGCGAGGCTCAGCGCGCTCCGCGCCCGCTGGTCCCGGAGCACCTCCTGCCGCGCGTCCTCGAGATAGCGGAGTGCCGCCTCCCCGAGATCCCCCTGGAGCTGATGTTGGATGGCCGTGAGCCAGAGGTTCCGCTCGTCTGTGATCCGCCGGGCCCAGGACCCGGGCATTTCCTGCGGGACCGTGAGGTCCGGAGCCCGGAGGGCGTCCCGGACGCGGGTCCAGAAGCTTCGAGGCTTTTCGGGGACCGCGCCCGGCGTGCCTTTCGCTGATTCGACGCTACGCTCGCTCATTCGGCCTCCTTCGCGAACCCAACGCGCGATATTGGACGACCCGGTAATAACCGTTCGCGAAGGTGCTCCAGCGTTTCGCGACTTGATACTGATATATGGAGGGAACGACTCACTGCGATTCTGTCGGCTCCGCGATCACCGCGGCGTGGTCCGCCTGGAACGGCTCCAAGGGGACCACCGCGAGGACGTGCAGCCCCGCGCGCTCGAGCTGGGTCCGCACCTCCCGGTAGATCCCCGACGGCTTGCGCGCGACGTCGATGCTCCGCGCCTTCACCATCAGGATTGCGGCGCCGTCTGGGTCGAGGAACCGGAGGTTCTTTGCGAAAATCGGGACCTGGTCCCGCTGCGCGATGTCCTGGTACAGGAAATCGACGTTCGTGACGGTGTGCGCGTACGCGTCCGGCCGGCCCGCGTCTGCGAGGATCGGAAGGAGGTTGTGCCGCTTCTCCGCGAGAGCGATGAGGCCTTGGAAGGCGCGGCGGGAGATCTCGACCGCGTAGACCATCCCCTCCGAGGACAGGTCCGAAAGGTGGCTCACTGTCGTACCCGTCGCGGCGCCGAGATAGAGGACCTCCGAGGTCCGCCGAAGCGGGAGGATCGTCCATCCCTTTAGAAGGAGGGCGGCGAGCTTGCTCCGACGGGGATTCCACGCGCGGTACTCGACCCCGCCCTCGCGGACGAGCCGCTCGCCGTACACCGCGACTCCGGGGACGAGGTTCGGCGTGTAGAGGGAATGACCGTCCGTCATGATGTGGGAGACACCGAGGGGTCGGAGGCGGGCCATCATCCGACGCAATCCCTGGTCGGACTTGAACGTTCTCGGCCTTAGTGGCGGCGCCGGCGTTTCGCGGACGGCTTCGCCCTCGCGGGACGCGCCTTTCGGCGGGCCTTCACTACACGCTTGGTCGCCTTCTTCGGTGAGCGGGTCACGCGCTTTCCCGCCAACACCTCCGGTTGCTTGGGGCTCACGGCGAGGACGCGGGCGTACCTCTCCTGCGCGACCGCGGGCATCTTTCGCCCGAGCAGCGTGGCCTCGTTCAAAAGGACCCTCGGGTCTTCCGCGATCCGACGGGCCGCGCGAAGCTTTCGGAGCGCCTCGTCCGTCTTCCCCATCGCCGCGAGGACGCATGCGAGGTTGTTCAGGATCCCGACGTCGCGGCCGTGAATCGCGGCCGCACGCCGGAGCACGTCGAGCGCCTCCTTCCACCGCCCGAGCTTCGCAAGACACACGCCTCGGTTATTCCCCGCAACCGCATCCTCCGGATGATCCGCGAGATGGGACGCAAGCGCGGCCTCGGCCTCTTGGAACCGAAGGGCTTTCATGAGGGCCCGCGCGAGGCCGAAGCGGTTGTGGGTGAGGTCCGCGATCCGCGTGTGTGCGGCGATCGTCTCGTCCCATCGGCCCGTGGACTCCATGAGGGCGGCCCGATGGGCCCAAGCGCGGGTGTCGCCAGGTCGGTCCGCGAGGCTCCGGTCGATCTCCGCGAGCGCGAGGTCCGGTGCGCCGGCTCGCGTGAGCGAGTGTGCCTTGTGGAGCCGCGCCGCGACGTCCCCCATCTGGATCGCGCGGTCGAAGCATTTCACGGCCTCCTCGAGCATCCCCGCCCGCTCGTACGCGGTCCCGAGTCCGACCCAGGGAGCGGGGGAGTCGAGACTGATCGTCGCCTCCCAGAGCTTCACCGCGGCGTCCGCGAAGCCGAGGTGCGTGAGGAGGACCGCCTGCTCCGCCTTCCCCGGCCGCCACTCGGCCTCCTCTCGGGCCGTCCTCAGGTGGTCGAGAATCCGCTGCCGCACGATCGCGCTCCGACCCTTCGGGTTCAGCCCGAGGGCGCTCGCGACCTCCTTGAGCGCGGGCCATTCCGCGTGCTCGACCTCCGCCGCGCTCGGCAAGCTCATCGGGTCACCTCCCGGCACCGCCCCTGGATCTCGCACTCCTCGCACCCCGGATCCGTCGCATCGAACGTCCCGAAGCACTCGTACACGCCGCGGTACAGGTCGACGTGCGTCCGCAGGTCCCGTGCCTTCCGAAGGGCACCGCGGGCCTCCTTGAGCTCCGGGTCCAGTTCGAGTGCGCGCTCGAAGCACCGCAACGCGAGAGAACTCTCCAAGAGAGCGAGGTGGCTCAGGCCCTTCAGGTGCCAGAGCCACGGGGTCTCTCGCAACCGGAGCGCGCGGTCCGCGGCGATTACGGCCTCGCCGTGCTTCCCCTTCTTCTGGTACGCGAACACCTCGTTCACGTATGCGTCGAAGAGATCGGGATCGAAGTGGATCGCGCGGGCGAACGCCTCGAGGGCGCCGTCGAGTTTCCCGCGGCGCAGGAGCGTCGCGCCCTTGTTGTTCCACGCGGGCGCGTATTCGGGTCGCATCTCGAGGACCGCGTCGTAGCACGCCAATGCGACGTCGTACTTCCGGACCGCGTGGAGGGCCGCACCCTTGTTGATGAGGGCCTCGACGTTCCGCGGGTTCTGCTTCAGGATTTCGTCGTACGCCTCGACCTCCTCCTCGAAGCGGCGCATCCCGTGGAGGACGGACGCGAGGGCCATCCACGCCTCGTCGTTCTCCGGCTTCAGGACAAGGGCCTCCGCGAAGGCGCGGAGCGCCAGGTCGTGCGACCCCTGGAACTTGAGGACCTGTCCGCGGGCAATCCATGCGACGTCGTACCGCGGCTTCAGTCGAAGGGCCGCGTTGAAGTGGTCGAGGGCCTCCCCGAGGCGGCCCTCCGCGAGGCTCCGCTTTCCCGCCCGCATCGACTCCTCGAGCGTGACGACGCTCGGGAGGAATCGACCGTGCTCCGTCCCGGGGCCCGGCGCGCTCACGACATCGTCCCCTCCATCCGCCTCAGGCACGTCTGCCGCCACCTGTTCGCGAGCTCATGGTCGGGGCGGAGCAAGAGGGCCTTGTCGTAGCACACGAGGGCCTCCGCGTACATCTCCCGGTGTTGGAGCGCGATCCCCTTCCCCGTCCACGCGTCCACGGATCTCGGATCTTTCACGAGCGCCTGGTCGTAGCGTAGGATCGCCATCTCCGGGTCCCCGCCCTCGAGGGCCATCTCCGCGAGCAGCCCGAGCGTCGCGGCGTCCTCCGCTTCCGGCTCCACAGCCTCGATGAACGCCTTGAACTCCGCTGGGAGCTCCCCCCACGGCTCTGCCTCCGCTCCCTTGAACAACTCTGCGACCCATTTCACTTCCCGAGAATCCGGGTCGATCTGAATCGCGCGGTCGAGGGACGCCTTCGCGGACTCCTTGTCGCCGAGCGCCCAGTGGGCCTGCGCCTTCCCGAGCCACGCGTCGATCCGCGCGTTCGCGAACTCGAGGGCCTTGGTGAACGCCTCGAGGGCCTCCTTGTTCCGCCCCCGCTTCAGGTGGATCTCGCCTTTGCCGACCCACGCGTCCGGGTAGTTCCACGCGAGCGCGATCGCGCGGTTGTATAGCTGCAACGCCGCACCCCAACGGCCCTTCCGGTTCAGGAGCGTACCCTTCCGATACAGCGCGCCGGGGTTCGCGGGATCTCTTCCGAGGGCGCGGGTGACGAGGGACTCCGACGCGTCCGTGTCCCCGAGTGCTTGCATGCAGTCCGCGAGGCCGAGGATCGCGCGCGTATTGTTCGGATCCGTGTCGAGGACGCTCTGGAACAGGAACGCGGCCTCGTTCATCTGGCCACCGATCCGGAGCTGCTCCGCCTTCAGAAGAATCTCGATCGCCTTCGCCGGGTCGAGCCGCAGGACCTCGTGAAGGCAGTCCATCGTGTCCGAGTAGCGGCCCGCCGCGAACAGGAGGTTCGCCTTCGCCCACCACGCGACCTTGTTCCCACGGTTCAGGTCCAAGACGCGATTGTAGCAGTGTAAGGCCTCCGAGGGACGGTTCAGGAGGATCAGGAGCTCCGCCTTCTCGACCCACAGGGACTCGTCGTCCGGTCGCTCTCGGAGCGCGTCGTCGAGCACCCGCCGCGCCCCTTCGATGTCGCCCTCCTCGAGCATCGTATGGGCCTGTTCGCGGTAGCCCAGCGGGACTTCCTTCTCGTCGGGCGCGATGAGGGCGCGGATCTCCCGCGCGAGGGCATCCGTGACGCCCTGGCACTGCATCAGCGCCTTCACGTCCGCGGTCTGGAGCGAGTCGAGATCGGGGAACGCGTTCGTGATCGCCTTCGCGGTCGGGATCGTCATCCCGGGGACCGTGTCGAGGACCTCCATCACTGCGCGTCGCCTCTCGTCCTTCTCCGCCCACTCGATCTTCTCCCGCACCTCGCGCTCCTTCGTCTCGAGGTCCGAGACCTTCGCGACGACCTCCTGTTCTTTCTCCCGAAGCTCCGACGCCTTCTCCTCGACGGTCCGCTCCCGCTCGAGGATTTCTGCGGCGTGCTCCTCGATTCGCTTCGCCTCCCGCTGGACCCACGAACCGATCTCGAACTTGTCCCGCTCGATCTCCTCGCGGATTCGCGTGATCCGCTCCGCTTCGTCGGTGGCACGCGCGGCAGCTTCCTGTGCGCGGCGAGCCGCCTCCTCGACCGCTGCGGCGTCCTCTGGCGTCCACCCTGGAAGCCCCTCCGGCTCCTCCGGGACGTGTGGGCTTTCCTCCGGGGACGGTTCCGGCTCCTCGGGCTCGGGGGCGAGGAGGTCCACTTCCCCCTCAATCGCCTCCTCGATCTCCTCCGGGAGTTCCTCGGGTGCCTCCGTGGCAGGTGCCTCTACAGTTTCCGGGGGCGCCTCCTCTTCCGTTTCAAGGGGCGCGGGCATTTCCATTTCCGCGGGAGGCATCGGCTCCACCGGCGGCGGGGCCACGGGAGCAGGCTTCGTGAGGGATCGCGCGCGGGCCGCGTACTCATCCGCGAGGTGTGGCGGCATCGAGGGGATGCTCGCGATATGGCGGAAGAGGGCCGCCGAGGCCTCCCGGTGTCGCGGATCGCGGGGGGATTTCGTCTTCGTTGCGCTCAGGAACGCGTGGATCCGCTCCGCATCGCCCTCGGAGAGCAGGACCTGTCCTTGGCCGAGGCCGAGCGTGTCGACGATTGCGATCGCGGGCGTCGCGGGATCGCCGTCGCGGGCCTCCCGCCATTCGAGGTCCGCGTTCGGATCGATGGAGAGGAGCGCCTCATCGCGGGGCGCCACGGCGGCGAGGATCGAGGGGCCGGGGAGGAGACTCGGATCGAGCCACAGCGGGTGATACCCGCTCAGATATCGCACGCACGCGGTACAGAGCGCATCCCGGGTCTCGGCTCCACACCTCACGCATCTCGAGGGGGGCACGCCAAGCGAATCGGGACTCCCGTGATAAGAGTCTTTTGGCCCCGAGGCTTTTCCCAAGAACAGGAAACCTCGCCGACGATCCGAGCATCCGGCGTCGAAGTCTTTACGCTCCCGCCGCCATCGCCTCTCCACGGAACCGATCCGAATCGACGATCGCGACGCCGTGCGCACGTTCCTCGACTAGGATCCCGTCGGAAGCTCCGTCGTGTGGAACCGCGTATTCCAGCAACCGGACTATCGTGAGCTCTTCG
>Ga0209321_10000140_pt1 | contig 41513 bp, 36 predicted proteins | sample Rifsed16ft4_FD_184012 | JGI IMG/M metagenome (GOLD analysis project Ga0209321, IMG submission 184012) | Soil microbial communities from Rifle, Colorado, USA - sediment 16ft 4 - CSP-I_5_4 (version 2) | ecosystem: Environmental > Terrestrial > Deep subsurface > Rock core/Sediment | place: Rifle...
GAGGGGTGAGGGGTACCCCTTACCCCTCACCCCTCACGCAGTCATCCCCCGGGCAGGGTGGGGAGGTGCGGTTCAGCCCCCTGCCCGCAGCCGGACCACCGTGGAAGCACCCTGGCCGCTCTGGCTGAGCAGGAAGATTTGCAGGGAGACGACGTCGCCTTGCTTTACCGGCTCCATCGCCTTCTCGAACTCGTCCACGGTGCGCACCCGCTGGCCGTTCACGTGAGTGATGATCACGCGTGGAAGCAGGCCTTTCTCCGCCGCCGGCCCGTCCGGGTCTACGGCCGTGACCAGCAGGCCGCGATGCTCCTCACCGATCCGCGTGTCGCGAACGGCCTCGCTCGGCATGGGCTCGACCGTGAGACCGAGCTTGCTCTCGGACGCTGATCCCCGCCTGGGCTCCCGGGAGGTGTTCGACGCCACCTGCTCCTGGGCTTCCTCCCGAGCGGCCAGCGTCACGGAATAGGTACGCCGCTCGCCGCCCTTCCGCACCACGGTCACCTGCACGTTGTCGCCCGGCCGCTTGAAGCCCACGATCTGCTGGAGCTGGGCTACGTACTCCACCGGCTGCCCATCCAGAGCCACGATGACGTCGCCAGGCTGAATCCCCGCTTTCTTGGCCGGGCTGTCCGCATTGGAGTAATCCTGCACTACCACGCCGCGGATCGCGTCCAGGCCCACGTAGGCTGCATCATCCGGATCGGCGTCGCGAATCGCGACGCCCAGGACGGCGCGCGTCACTTTGCCGGTGGCGATGAGCTGCTCGCTCACGGTGCGGGCCAGATTGATCGGGATGGCGAACCCGTAGCCGTTGTACAGGCCCGTGGGGCTCGCGATGGCCGAGTTGATTCCGATCACCTGGCCCCTGAGATTGACCAGCGGGCCGCCGGAGTTGCCGGGGTTGATGGCCGCGTCGGTCTGGATGAAGTCCTGGATGCGGTATTGCCGGTCGGCTTGCAGTCCCGCGAGCGGCCGCCCCTTGGCGCTCACGATCCCGGCGGTCACCGTGAAGGCGAATTCCTCTCCCAGCGGGTTCCCCACCGCCAGCACCCACTCGCCGATGTTGGTCTGGTCCGAGTTCCCCAGCGGGACGCTCGGCAGGCCTGCGGCATCGATCTTGATCACCGCGACGTCCGTGTCCGGGTCGCGTCCCACGACCTTGGCGTTGAAGGTCCGCTTGTCGATCAGCTTCACCTTGAGCTTGTCGGCTTCATCCACCACGTGGTTGTTGGTCAGGATGTAGCCGTCGGACGAGATGATGAAGCCGCTCCCCTCTCCGCGCCGCACCCGGGGTTGCTGCGGTACGTCGTAGTCGGGGAACATCTGGTCGAACGGCGGTGGGAGTCGTGGCCGGGCGCGGGGGCTCGACGGCGCCTCGCTCCGCTGCTCCGCCTCGATGAAGACGACCGCGGGCCGCACCGCCTGGGCCACCGCCACGAATGCCTCGCTTAAGTCCACCGCGGGCTTCGCCGCGGGGATCGAGGGAAGCTGGGCGGGTGCGACGTTCGCGAGCGCCTGCTGCGCCTCGGAGCGGCGCGGCAGGTTCACCGCGCCGGCAAACGCCAGCGCCAGCACCAACGCCAACGCCACCAGTCCGCTCAATTTGATCCAGTCACGAGTGCGTGTGGTCATGTAAACGACTCTGCTTTAACTGTGAGGGTTAAGGTTCGTTGCCTCTAACAATAACACCTGAAGCCTGTACCCGTTCCGCTGCGCCGGTTTTCAGTTATCGGTTGTCGGTTGTCGGTGAATGCTTTCTGACAACCGATAACCGATAACTGACGACCTTCTCAGGTCACTTCTTATCCTCGTCCACGATCTCGTAGTCCGCCTCGACCACGTCCTCTTTCTCCTTCTTGCCGGCCTCCGGGCTGCCCGGCTGCGCTCCGCCGGACTCGCCGCCGCCCCCGCCGGTTCGGCCGGCCGCCTGGTAGAGTGATGCGCCCGCCGCGGAGTAGGCCTGCGACAACTCCTCGAGCGCGCGCCGGATCTCATCCGCCGCGCCGGAGCGGAGCGCCTTCTTCGCCTGATCCACCGCGCCGTTCAACCGGTCACGATGGCTTGCCTCCAGGCGGTCGGCCCACTCCTTGCTGTTCTTCTCCACCTCGTAAACCATGGCGTCCAGCCGATTCCGCTGCTCGATCTCCTCGCGGCGCTTCTTGTCCTCGGAAGCGTGCTCCTCCGCGTTCTTCACCATCTTCTGGATCTCCGCCTCGGACAGCCCGCTCGAGGCCTCGATCCGGATCTTCTGCTCCTTGCCGGTGGCCCGGTCCTTGGCCGAGACGTGGAGGATGCCGTTGGCGTCGATGTCGAAGGTGACCTCGACCTGCGGCATGCCCCGCGGTGCCGGCGGAATGCCCGTGAGCTGGAACCGGCCGATCGTCCGGTTGTCGATCGCCATCTCCCGCTCACCCTGGAGCACGTGGATCTCCACCGTGGTCTGGTTGTCTTCCGCGGTGGAGAAGATCTCCGACTTCTTGGTGGGGATCGTGGTGTTCCGCGTGATCAACACGGTGGTCACCCCGCCCAGGGTCTCGATGCCCAGCGACAGCGGCGTCACGTCGAGCAACAAGACGTCCTTCACCTCGCCCGCCAGCACGCCACCTTGAATCGCGGCGCCGATCGCCACCACTTCGTCCGGGTTGACGCCCTTGTGCGGCTCCTTGCCGAAGAAGTCCTTCACGATCTCCTGGACCTTGGGCATGCGGGTCTGGCCGCCCACCAGGATCACCTCGTCGATGTTCTTCGGGTCCAGCCCGGCGTCCTTGAGCGCTTGCTCCATGGGCGGGATGGTGCGTCGCACCAGATCGTCCACCAACTGCTCCAGCTTGGCCCGGGTCAATGTGAGGTTCAGATGCTTGGGGCCGGCCTGATCGGCCGTGATGAACGGCAGGTTGATCTCCGTCTGCATCACCGTGGACAGCTCCATCTTGGCCTTCTCGGCCGCCTCCTTGAGTCGCTGGAGCGCCATCGGGTCCTTGGCGAGGTCGATGCCCTGATCCCGCTTGAACTCCGCCACCAGCCATTCCATGATCCGTGCGTCGAAGTCGTCGCCGCCCAGGTGGGTGTCGCCGTTGGTGCTCTTCACCTCGAAGACGCCCTCGGCCAGCTCCAGCACCGAAATGTCGTACGTGCCGCCGCCCAGGTCGTAGACCGCGATCTTCTCTTCCTTCTTTCTGTCCAGGCCGTACGCCAGCGCCGACGCCGTGGGCTCGTTGATGATCCGTACCACGTCCAGCCCCGCGATCCGGCCGGCGTCCTTGGTGGCCTGGCGCTGCGAGTCGTTGAAGTAGGCCGGGACCGTGACGACCGCCTTCTCGACCTTGTGACCCAGGTAATCCTCGGCCGTCTGCCGCATCTTCTGGAGGATCATGGCCGAGATCTCAGGGGGCGTGTAGCCCTTGCCCTGCACCTCGACCGACACCAGGTCGTTGGAGCCGGCCGTCACCCGGTAGGGGACCCGCTTGATCTCCTCCGGGACCTCGCCCAGGCGCCGGCCCATGAACCGCTTGATGGAGAAGACCGTGTTCTTGGGGTTGGTCACCGCCTGCCGCTTCGCCACCTGCCCCACCAGGCGCTCGCCATCCTTGGTGAACGCCACCACCGAGGGCGTGGTCCGGCCTCCCTCGGAATTGGGGATCACGACGGGGTCGCCACCCTCCATGACCGCCACCACCGAGTTGGTGGTGCCGAGATCGATCCCGATGATTTTCTGCGCCATACGGCAGGCTCCTCATACAGAAGTAGTAGATGCGAAACTGGGGCACTTGGTCGCAGGAGCAAGCGCCGTACCAGCTCGCAGTGCCAAAATGGCAGCGTGTCGCTACATGTTGTTGCTCAAAGACTTACACCCTGGTACATTGGGACATGTTCCCGTATAGAGACGAGAATCCCACCTATCTTACGCCCTTCGTCACGGTCGGGATCATCATCCTCAACGCGCTCGTGTGGGTGGTGGTTCAGGGGGCGGGGACCGATCCCGCGCTGGCGCGATCCGTATGCGAGCTGGGTGCCATCCCCGGCGAGCTGTTGCAGACGGTTCCCGCGGGTACCGAGATCCCGGTCGGCCCGGGGCTCCACTGTCAGCTCACCGGAGAACCGGCCTGGTACACGGTCCTGAGCAGCATGTTTCTCCATGGCGGCTGGGTTCACATCATCGGCAATATGTGGTTCTTGTGGGTGTTCGGGAACAACGTGGAAGACTCCATGGGGCACGGGCGCTACATGGGGTTTTACCTCCTGTGCGGCGTCCTGGCCGCGCTGGCGCAGATCTTTGCCAGTCCCGGTTCGCCCGTGCCGATGGTAGGGGCATCGGGAGCCATCAGCGGGATCATGGGCGGTTACCTGGTGCTCTACCCGCGGGTCCGGGTGCATACCTTGGTGTTCCTGGGTTTCTTCGTCACGAGGATCGCGGTCCCCGCGTACTTCATGCTGCTCTACTGGGCGTTCTTGCAGTTCGTCTCCAGCGTGTTCAGCGCCGGCGCCGGCGCAGGCGAAGGCGGCGTGGCGTTCGTGGCCCACCTGGGCGGCTTCGTGGCCGGCGCGGCGTTGATCCGGTTGTTCGCCAAGCCTGAGTTCGTCTCGCGACACCGGCGGCCGCGGATCGTCGTCGCCTCGCCGCTGGATCGGTTCTAAGGTCAAACTCATGCCTGGCGCTTCCTCGCGGTGTTCGGCACGCTGGCCCGCAACCACTACGGCCAAGGCGGGGGCGGCGCTCCGCGCGGCGGACTACTACAGCGATTCCCGGAGCATCATCCCGCCCGAGGCGAGGGGGCGGATGTGGCGCGCATCCGGCGCAGGGCGATGAGCGGGCCGGTGCGCATCTTCGTGGACGGACGCCCGCTGGCGGTCCCGGCCGGAGCGACGGTGGTCGCGGTGGTGGCGGCCGGAAACGCTGACTTGGGTGCTGCACTGGCGGATGGGCGAGCGCATGTGACGGATGGCGTGGGGAGGCCCATCGAGCCCGACACGATCGTGTTCCCCGGCGCGATCTTCCGCGTGGTCCGCTCGGCCCGCAGGCCCGCGAGTCGCTCCGAGCGGTGACCCTGACGAAAGACCTGGTCCACCGCCTGCCCAAGGTGGAGCTGCACGTCCACCTGGACGGCTGCCTGCGACCGCAGACCATGCTGGAACTAGCGCGGGAGCAGGGTGTGCGGCTGCCGGCCGCGGATCCGGCAGGCCTGGCGCGCGCCGTCTACGTCCGCCACGCCAAGAGCCTCGAGGAGTACCTGGAGCGCTATACCATCACGTTGTCGGTCATGCAAACGCCCCAGGCGTTGGAGCGGATCGCCTGCGAGTTCGTGCTGGATTCGGCCGTCGAGAACGTGCGGTACGTGGAAGTCCGGTACTGCCCGGCGCTCCACACGCCCGCACTGACCCTGACCCAGGCCGTGGAAGCGCCCCTGGCCGGCCTCAAGCGCGGGGAGCGGGAGTCCGGCACCGTGGCGCGGCTCATCGTCTGTGGGCTCCGCACGCTGCCGCCCAGGGTCTCCCTCGACCTGGCCCGCCTGGCCGTGGACTACGCCAGCGACGGCGTGGTGGCGTTCGACCTGGCAGGCGCCGAGCGGGGTCATCCGGCCAAGGACCACGCCTCGGCGTTCGAGCACGCCCGAGCCCACGGGCTGGCATGCACCTGTCACGCGGGGGAGGGGGACGGCCCAGACTCCATCCGCCAGGCGCTCGACCAGTGCGGCGCGCAACGCATCGGACACGGTACGCGGTTGTGGGAGGATCCCGCGCTCGAGGAGATAGTGCGGGAGCGCCAGATCCCGCTCGAGGCGTGCGTCACCTCGAACGTCCACACCGGCACGGTGCGCGAGGCCGCGCAGCATCCCCTGAAGCGCTATCTCGGCCTAGGCTGTCTGCTGACCCTCAACACGGACAGCCGCCTGATGGACGGTATCACGCTGAGCGACGAGTATTGGCTGGCGCACCGGGCGTTGGGCCTGGATCGCGCCGGGCTGGATCGGCTGGTGCTCAACGCGGCCCGGAGCGCGTTTCTTCCCGAGGCCGAGAAGCAACGGTTGGTGGAGCGCGTGACCCAGGAACTTGAGGAGACCACGTGACCGGGTGGTTTGCGCTGCAGACCGCGGCCGAGCGCCTCGTCGCGGCGCGCGAAGGCCTTCAGACGCCGCTTCCCGAACGGCTCATGGGCCTGGTGGGCATGGCCGCGATGCTCGGGATCGCGTGGGCGCTTTCGGTGGACCGGAGACGGGTGAACTGGCGGCTGGTGGGCATGGGGGTGGCGCTCCAGGCGATCTTCGGCTTCCTGGTGCTCAAGACCGGCGCGGGACGGGCGCTGTTCAACGGCGCCAACATCGCCTTCACCAAGCTCCTGGGCTTCACGGAGCAGGGCGCGCGGTTCCTCTTCGGCAACCTGGTGCGCAACAACGTGCCCGTAGGCATCCCGGGCGGCGCGCCCACCGACATGGCGCCCATCGTGGAGCCCTCCGGCTGGGCCGCGACCGGTGCCTACTTCGCCTTCAGCGTGCTGCCCACGATCATCTTCTTCTCGTCGCTCATGTCGGTGCTCTATTACCTGGGCGTCATGCAACGGATCGTCCGAGGCATCGCCTGGGTGATGCAGCGCTCCATGGGTACGTCGGGCGCGGAGACGCTGTCCGCGGCGGGCAACATCTTCGTGGGTCAGACCGAGGCGCCCTTGATGATCAAGCCGTTTGTGGGGCGCATGACCTATTCGGAGCTCAACACCGTGATGGTGGGTGGATTCGCGACCATCGCGGGCGGGGTGATGGCGGCCTATGTCGGGATGCTGTCGCCATACTTCCCGGATATTGCCGGCCACCTGCTTACGGCGAGCGTGATGAACGCCCCCGCCGGCCTAGTGATCTCCAAGCTGCTGGTTCCCGAGGTCGCCGAGCCGGCGACCAAGGGCACGCTCAAGCTTGAGGTGCCGCGGCAGGAGGCCAACGTGATCGAGGCGGCGGCCGGGGGCGCCGCGCAGGGTTTGCAGTTGGCGCTCAACGTGGGCGCCATGCTGCTCGCATTCATCGCGCTCATCGCGCTGCTCAACGCGGGACTCGGGTGGATGGGGGGATTGGTGGGCCGGCCCGACCTGTCGCTCCAGGTGTTGCTGGGCTGGGTGCTCGCGCCGCTGGCCTGGCTGATGGGTGTGCCGTGGGGGGACGCGGGCGCCGTGGGGTCCCTGATCGGGGTGAAGACGGCGGTCAACGAGTTCGTCGCCTACTTGCAGTTGGCGGGCCTGCTTCAGGCCGGCGCGCCCATGTCGCCGCGTGGCGCGATCATCGCCACCTACGCGTTGCTCGGCTTCGCCAACTTCTCGTCCATCGCGATCCAGATCGGCGGGATCGGCGGCCTGGCCCCGGAGCGGCGCGGCGAGCTTTCGCGGCTGGGACTGCGGGCCATGATCGGGGGGAATCTGGCCGCGTTCACGAGCGCGAGCCTGGCGGGGATGCTCCTCTAATGCCGGGAAGGGGGAACGGGGAAGGGGGAAGGGTTGGCGAGGCTGCCGACTTCCTGCGGGGGCGGCTCAAGGACTTCGGGCCCCGGGTCGGGGTCGTGCTGGGCACCGGGCTGGGTGGCCTGGCGGAGAAGGTCGAGCGGCCCGTCATCGTCCCCTACCGCGAGATCCCCGGGTTCCCGGAGACGGGCGTGGCCGGTCATCGCGGGGAGCTGGTGCTGGGGCAACTGGAGGGCGTCCCGGTGCTGCTCCAGAGCGGGCGCTTTCATCTCTATGAGGGTCACGATCCCGAGACGGTCGTGCTCCCCACGCGGGTGTTCCACGCGCTGGGAATCGAGACCCTGATCGTGACCAACGCGGCGGGCGGTCTGCACCCCACCTTCAAGCCCCCGGTCCTCATGCTGATCGCTGATCACGTGAACCTCATGTTCCGGAGCTTCCTGGCCGGGCCGGTGGTGCCGCCCGAGGAACGCTTCCCCGATATGTCCGAGCCCTACGATCGCGGGTTGCGGCGGCTGGCGCGGGACGTGGCGTTGGCAGCAGGGATTGGGCTCGAGGAGGGCGTGTACGTGGGGCTCCTCGGCCCCAGCTACGAGACGCCGGCCGAAATCCGCATGCTCCAGCGCTTCGGGGATGCGGTGGGGATGTCCACGGTACCGGAAGTGGTCGCCGCCCGGGCCCGCGGGATGCGGGTGTTGGGCGTCTCGATCATCACCAACCTGGCCGCCGGTATCTCGCCTACCGCGCTGTCTCATCACGAGGTCCTGGAGGCCGGGCGCGCGGTGGCGGGGGACCTGGAACGGCTGGTCCGCGGGGTGCTGCGGCGGCTCTAGCGCCGGCCCTACCTTCCGATCTGTAACCCTTTGCGCCAAGTCGTTGTCAGAGTCAATGGCGGGCAGCGAACCCCAAGGCAGGAGCCTGGTGGACGAGCGTGAGTTGATCGCCAAGGTCCGGGTCGGGGACGCCGTGGCCGAGCGCCAGTTGTACGAGTACCACGTGGACCGAGTGTACCGGTTGGCATATCGGTTGGCCGGCGACGATGACCTGGCCCAGGATTTCACGCAGGAAACGTTCATCCGGGCCTTCGAGCGGATCGAGGGGTTCCGGGGAGAAGCGGCTTTTGGGACCTGGCTCTACGCCATCGCGACGACGGTCATCCTCAATGGGCTGCGCAAGGTGAAACGGTTTCGGACGCGTGAGGCGGAGCTGGACGACGCGGCGGCGATCGGGGTTTCCCGCGGCGACGCCGATCCCGACCTGAAGGAAGGACTAGCGAACGCGGTGGATGATCTGCCGCTCAAGTACCGGACGGTGTTCGTGATGCATGACGTCGAGGGATACACGCACGAGGAGATCGGAGCCGCGTTGGGCGTCCCGCCGGGCACGTCCAAGGCGCGGCTTTCCCGGGCGCGGGCCCGCTTGCGCGAGGCGCTGGCCCAGTTCGCCGGGGAGTGGGCCTCATGAGCGATGATCGGTTCGAGGACTTCGTGCAGCGGGCGGCGCAGGAGTACCATCGTCCGCCGGAGGTTCCGCGCGAGCAGATGTGGGCGCGGATCGCCGCTGCGCGGGCGGAACGCAAGCTGGCGCGGGCAAGCCAGCCGTCGCCGCAGCAACGCTGGGTCCGCTGGGGCCTGGCCGCGGCGGCGGTGCTGGCGGTGGGGATCGGTATCGGGCGCACGATTGGCCCGCGCCCCACGCCGCGCCCGTCGGGGATGCAGATGGCCGAGGGACCGGCGGGCGCCGGCGAGCAGGTGCCGGCGGCATTCGAGATAGCCGCGCGGGATCACCTTCGGCACGTGGAGACCTTCCTCACCGTGTTCCAGTACGAGGCGCGGGAGGGGTTGGCCGTGGAGGAAACCGCGGGGCTTGCCAGGAATCTGCTGATGAACACGCGGTTGCTGATGGACTCGCCGGCGGGGCGAGACGTGCGCATGGCGGCCTTGCTGGACGACGTCGAGGTGATGCTGGCCCAGATCGCGAGCTATGCGGACAGCCCTACGCCGGCCGAGCTGCGACTGATTGACATGGGGCTGGAACAGCGCGGTCTCCTCTTGAAGCTGCGCGCGGCCGTTCCGGCCGAAAACAGCGCCTTTCGAGCGCAAGGAGTGTTGTGATGTCGGGACTGAGAGCAGCGCTGGTCACGATCGGGGCCCTGGCGAGTCAGGCCTACGCGGCATCGTCGCCGCAGGCCGCATCGGCGCGGGCACAGCTCGAGCAGGCGCGCGAAGCGTTGGAGCTCTCGAAGCCCGCGCTGTGGGCGCTGGGGCCGTCGCTAGAGGGGCTCAAGAGTCTTGAGGGACTCAGAAGCCTCGAGACACTCAAGCGCCTCGAGGGACTCAAGGGCCTCGAAGGCCTGAAGGGACTGGAAGGGCTCAAAGCATATGAAGGGATCGGCTTCTGGTGGCTCGATGGGGCGACCCAGCAGGGTCAGGCCGATTCGCTCCTCTACCGCGTAGCGCGCGAAGCCCTCAACGCGGGCGACTACCAGCGCGCGGCGGCCGGGTTCCAGCGCGTCTGGGAGCGCTACCCCCAATCGGAAGCCGCAGGTGAGGCGACCTACTGGGCGGCGTTCGCGCTCTCGAAGATCGGCGGAACGCGCAACTTGGAGAGGGCGCTGCAGCTCCTGAGCCATCAGAGTGAGGCGTATCCCAATGCCCGGACGCGGCGCGACGGGGAAGTGCTTTCGACCCGGATCCGCGGCGAACTCGCCCGGATGGGGAACGCCGAGGCAGCCGAGAGCGTGTTCGTCCGAGCCGCGCCGCCCGCGCCGCCCGCGCTGGCCGCCCCGAGGGCGCCGCAGGCCCCGCGGGCAGCGCTTCCCCCGCGAGCCGCTCCCGCCGCCCAGGCGGCCCGCGCGGGCCAGGGGCCCGAGTGTCGCGACGAGGACAGCGAGCTTCGGGCGGCCGCGCTCAACGCGCTGCTCCAGATGGACTCGGAGCGCGCACTCCCCATCCTCAAGCAGGTGCTGGAACGCCGCGACCCCTGCTCCCTGGAGCTGCGTCGGAAGGCCATGTTCCTCGTGTCGCAGATGCGCGGCCCCGAGGTCGAGGACATCCTGCTCAATGCGGCACGCAGTGACCCGGACCGCGAGGTCCGCGCGCAGGCCATTTTCTGGCTCTCCCAGGTTCACACCGAGCGGGCCGTGAACGCGCTGGACTCGATTCTGCTCCGCTCCACGGAACCGGAGCTCCAAGAGAAGGCGATCTTCGCGCTGTCGGAGCAGGAGAGCGCCCGAGCCCTGGAAATCTTGCGGCGCTTCGTGGAGCGCACGGACGTGTCGGACGAGCTGAAAGGCAAGGCGATTTTCTGGATCGGCCAACGCAGTTCGCCGGAGACCCTGAAGTACCTGCAGGAGCTCTATCCCAGGCTCCGCAGCGAGGACCTGAAGGACAAGGTGATCTTCGCCGTCTCGGAAATCCGCGGACCACAGGCCCAGCGCTGGCTGATGGACCTGGCGCTCAACGCCAGTGAGCCCATGGAAATGCGGAAAAAGGCCCTGTTCTGGGCGGGTCAGAACCGCGACGTACCCGTCGCGGATTTAGTCCGGCTCTACGACACCATGAACGACCGGGAAATGAAGGAGCAGTTGATCTTCGCGTACTCGGAGCGTCGGGAGCCGGAGGCGGTGGACCAGCTGATGGCCATCGCGGAAAACGATCCGGACAAGGAGCTCCGGCGCAAGGCCATTTTCTGGCTGGGGCAGTCCAAGGATCCGCGGGCGGCGGAGCTCCTGCTGAGGCTTATCAACAAATGATGCGACGCTGGATCCCTCGGGTCTGCACCCTCCTGGTCCCGTCGGTGCTTGGGGCCCAGAGCCTCGCGAGCCGGATCGACGATGTCGGCAGCGGGCTCGTGAGGTTCAGCTTCGACGCACGCGCGGGCGTCTGCGGGAACGGCCGCAACATCTCGACCAACCGGAGCACCTCCGATTGGGAGCCCTGGTGCGAGCCCGGACCGGTCCGGGTGGTAGTAGAGCTGCGGAACGGGCAGGCGGTTGACGTGGATACCTACGTTGGTGGCCGGTGGCGCACGCGCCAGGATCCGTTCACCGACCTCGGCACCGTCGAGCCGGCGGATGCGGTGGCGTACCTGCTGTCCGTGGCCCGTGACGGCGGGGGAAGCGCCCCAGAGCACGCGGTGCTGCCCATCGCCCTGGCCGATCTCGAGACCTGGCCCCACTTGCTGGGGCTCGCGCGTGACGGCGCCCGCTCCCGCGCGGTGCGTCGCTCGGCGGTGTTCTGGCTGGGCCAGGCGGCTGGGGAAGCCGCGGTGCAGGGTCTCACGGGTCTCATCGCTGAGCCCAACGAAGACCTGGAGGTCAAAGAAAGCGCGATCTTCGCCCTGTCGCAGCTCCGGCACGGTGGCGGGGTCGAGCCGTTGATCCAGATAGCGCGGTCCAATCGCGATCCGCGGCTGCGGAAGAAAGCCATCTTCTGGCTGGGGCAGAGCGACGATCTGCGGGCGCTGGCCCTCTTCGAAGAACTGCTGACCAAGCGCTGACTGCTGATTGCTGCTTCTCGCTCTTGCGCGCTAGAATAGTCGCATGAGCAGACGGCCTCTCCTTCTGCTGCTGTTCGCCGCCGCCGGCTGTGCCGTCAACCCCGCCACCGGCCAGCGCGAGCTGATGCTGGTGACCGAGGGTCAGGAGATCGGCCTCGGACGTGAGGCCGACCCCGACATCGTCGGCGCCTACGGCCTCTACCCCGACTCCGCGCTTCAGGTGTACGTGCGCGGGCTGGGCGAGCGGCTCGCCGCCATGTCGGAGCGGCCCAATCTCCCCTGGACCTTCCGCGTGCTGGACGACCCCGTGGTCAACGCCTTCGCGCTCCCCGGCGGGTTCAACTACGTGACCCGCGGCATCCTCGCCTACTTCAACTCGGAAGCCGAGCTGGTGGCGGTCATGGGACACGAGCTGGGCCACGTCACCGCCCGCCACGGCGCCCGCCAGATGACGCAGCAACAGTTCGCGCAGATCGGGCTCGTGGCCGGCGTGATCCTGGTCCCCAAGTTTCAGGACTTCGCCGGGCTGGCCCAGGCGGGCCTGGGGCTCATGTTCCTCAAGTTCGGCCGGGACGACGAAACCCAGGCGGACGAGCTGGGCCTGCGGTACCTGTACCGGGCGGGGTACGATCCTCGCGAGATGCCCAGGGTGTTCGCCATGCTGGACCGGGTGAGCCAGGTGGGTGGCGGGGATCGGCTCCCGCAATGGCTTTCGACCCACCCGAATCCCGAGAACCGCCAGCAGCATATCGGCGAGCTCATTGCCCAGCTGCCGCAGGATTTCTCGGGCCGCGTGGTCCGGCGTGACGAGTACTTGCGGCGCCTCGACGGCATGACGTTCGGTCCCAATCCTCGGGAAGGCTTTTTCCGGGGCCAGTTGTTCCTCCACCCGGACCTCCGATTCCAGATCCGCTTCCCGGATGGTTGGAAGACCAGCAACCAGAAGCGGGCGGTGCTGGCCCAGAGCCCCGAGCAGGACGGGCTGATGCAGCTCACGGCGGTGGACGATGCGTCACCGGACGCCGCGCTGCGGGCGTTCCTGGGGCAGCAGGGGATCACCGGGGGCGCGATTGCCAGCCACAGCGTCAACGGCCTGCCGGCCGCCAGCGCCGGCTTCCAGGCGACGACCCAGCAGACGGTGCTCGCCGGGCAGGTCACCGCGGTGCGGTACGGCGGCGCCACCTATCGCTTGCTGGCATACGCACCAGAGGCTCGCTGGCCGGCGTACCAGGGTCCGGCGCGCGCCTCCGTCCAGAGCTTCGAGCGCCTGACGGACCCTGCGGCGCTCGCGGTCCAACCGCTCAAGATCGCCATCGTGCGGGCCGATCGCGCCATGACGCTGGAACAGTTCCAGCAACGCTACCCGTCCCGGGTGGACGTTGCCGCGTTGGCGCGCTTGAACCAGGTCGAGCCGGGCGCGCAGCTGGCCCAGGGACAGCTGGTCAAGCGCGCTGTGGGAGGACCGCTGCCGTGATCCCGGGCGTCCCCGCTCAAGGCAGCGGTCCCGAGTGGAGCGCGCGCAGTGTCTATCCTGGGGCGCACGCCGTACTGACGGTCAGCGCGATCGCGATCGTGGCCGTGTTCGTCGCCGTGGCGCGGACATTCCCGCCGTCCGCCCCCGAGCTCACAACCGTACTCCGGGTAGCCGGAGCGCTCGAGTTCCTGACCGTCGTGGTGGTGATGAAGCTGCTGACTGGACAGATCGAGCCGCTCGGCGCCGGCGGGGACGTCGCCCTCTGGTGGGCCACCCACGGCCCCCGCGCCCTGGTCGTCTGGGCCCTGGCAGAGGGAACGGTGGTCGTCGGGAGCGCCTTCTGGTTCCTCGCCCGCGACCTTGCCTTACTGATCCCGCTGGCGGGCTTCGGGATCGGCGCGCTGCTCTGGATGCGGCCGGGACGGTTGGTCTCCGGCTGAGAGGCGAGGTTCGAGAAGCTCGTTATCCGTTGTCCGTTGTCCGTGTGCTCCGCCGCCGCGGCGGGTCTCCACGGAAAACGGACAACGGATAACGGACAACGCTTCTAGTCTCGCTCGCTGGCGGCGTGCATGGCCGGGATGTCGGGATCATGCGGCAGGCTGCCGCGCGGCGAACGCAGGTAGGCATGCGGCGTCTGGAACAGGAAGTTCGAAACCCGTGACATGTAGATGTCCGCGTAGCGCTCCACCTGCCGCGTCAGGTAGCTCTTGTCGTTTCCCGCCCGCATCAGCAGCCCCCAGCGCGGGTTGCTGGTGGTGCCCGCAGACTCGGCCAGCGGCGCGATCCGTTCGTCCAACGACGCGATCCGGGCCCGCAAGTCGCCGATCTGCTTCTCGAGCGTGGCGGCGCTCTCGCGGGGCTGGGGGCCGTAGTCCCCCCGCTTGCGCTGGAGCCGGATGCGGAGCTGGCAGTAATCGAACTCCAACTCTTCCTTTTCCTCCATGAGGCGCGCGAGCCGATCCTGTCGCGGCTGAAACCCTTCCAGCGCCGCCAGCTCGGCCTCCAGTTCGCGCAGCACGATCGCCGTCCGCCAGCGCAACAGGTTCTTGGACACGTGCACGTCGGCGTGGAGGTGATCGCCCACGTACAGGATCTGGTCGCCCGAGACGCCCAGATGGTCCTCCACCAGAGAGGCGTTGCCTCCGAGGAACACGCCTCCGTCCCTCAAGTTCCGCACCGGCTTGAGCAGGCCGGACTCCTCGACCACCTCGAACCCGGGGCTTCGGCTCTCGAAGAACGCCGGCTTCCGGGCCGACACGATCACCAGATCGAACAGGTCCCGCCAGGTGAGTCCCCGGGGCAGATGAGGATCGAACGCGTGGCGCATGAGCGCGTGGGTGTAGCCCCAGTCGGAGTTGGTAATGAGCAACAGCTTCTTGCCGGCCCGCCGCTGGTCCAACAGCGCCAGCGCCGCTTCGGGATCGGGCTCGACGAAGCGATCGGGCTGGGCCAGGATCTCCGCCTTGAGCTGGCCCTCGACGTGAGCCTCGTCGATGGACGCTCGCACCCGCCGGTAGAGGCCGTCGTAGCCGATCACCTCCGTCAGCCGGCGCTGATCCAACAGGTCCACCAGCTGCGCGTACATGCATCCTTCGGACAAGGTGAACAGCGTGTTCAGAAACACCCAGCGCTCTTCGGCGAGATCCACGATGGTGCGCGCGTACATCGCGCGCTGCTCCTCGAAGTCCAGCTGGCGGGTGCCGTGATAGGCCCGCTTCACGTAGCCGAAGCGGTTCGCCTTGAGGACGTTGCCCAGCTCGAGATCGAGAATCAGGCCCCGGATCATGAGCTGCGGATCGAAACCCAGCTCACTCACCGGCCAGCCCTGATCCAGCAGCTTCTGCTGCATGTACTCGTAGGCCCGCCGCTCCCACTCCTCCACCCGGTAGTGCACCAGCGTGTAGTCCATGTCGTAGCCGATGGCCCGGATGGAGCGCAGGTTCAGCGTGCGGTTGCAGAAGATCTCTCGCTGGCGCGGAGGGCGGGGAACGCGGGATCGCGGCGCGTTCATGTTACCTCGGCGGGTCCACGAAGTGGTTCAACGGCCCGTGTCCCGAGCCCAGCCCCGGCGCCCACCGGATCGCCCGGTGCACGAAATCCAGCGCGCCGGCCACGGCCTGATCCAGCGACGCACCCCGCGCCAGACCGGCCGCGATCGCGGCGGACAAAGTGCAGCCCGTGCCATGCGTGGACGTGGTATCGATCCGTGGGTGCCGGAACGGGCGCACGGCGGCGGCGGTGACCAGCACGTCCACCACCTCGGTCCCGTCCAGGTGCCCGCCCTTCACCAGCGCCGCCTTGGCCCCCAGGCGCACCAAAGTCCGCCCGGCGTCTTCCAGGTCCTGAGGCGTACGCAGGTCCCGCTCCACCAGGATGCGCGCCTCGTCCAGATTGGGGGTCACCACGGTCGCCAGCGGCACCAGGCGCTCGGCGATGGAGCGTTCGGCATCGCGGTCGAGCAGCCGGTCCCCGGAGGTGGCAACCATCACGGGGTCCAGCACGTATCCGGGGAAGCCGTGCTCCCGGATGCCGTCTGCCACCGCCTCCACCAGCGCGCGGGTTGCCAGCATGCCCGTCTTGGTGCCGTCGGGCGGCAGGTCCTCGGCCAGCGCCGCCATCTGGGCGCGCACCGTGTCCACCGGCACGGCATGGACGGCCCGCACGCCTCGCGTGTTCTGCGCCGTGATCGCCACCAGCACGGAGGTGCCGAAGACCCCGAACTGGTGAAAGGTCTTGAGATCGGCTTGGATGCCCGCGCCGCCGCCCGAGTCCGAGCCGGCAATCGTGAGCGCGATCTTGATGCCACCTTGGCGAAACCAGGGTCGTTTATCCACATTCAACGCTCCCATGACCTCTAATCTCGTCTCCTTGGTGCGCGATCTACAACGGCGCAAGGGTCGCCGCCGGCGTGGGCTGGCGGTCGCCGAAGGCGTGCGGCTGGTCGAGGAGGCCATCGCGGCCGGCGTTCGGCTGCAGGGCGTCGTGGTGGCGAACGATCTGGATGCCGGCGCCCGCGGGGCTGCTCTGCTCGAGACTCTGGGCAGCCACGACGTCCCTGTGGTCACCGTGACCCCGCGCACCCTGGAGCAGCTGGCCGACACGGACACGCCGCAGGGGGTGCTCGCGGTCTTGGAGCCGCCCCGCTGGACGCTGGCCGACATCCGACCCGCCCACCGGGCTCCGGTGCTGGTGCTGGACGCCGTCCAGGATCCGGGGAACGTAGGAACCTTGATTCGCACAGCGTTCGCGCTGGGCGCCTCGGGCGCCCTGCTGCTCCCCGGCAGCGCCGAGCCCTCCAACCCCAAGGTACTCCGTGCCGCCATGGGGGCCACCTTCCGGCTGCCCTGGGCGATGGCGGCGGATGGCGAGTTTCGCGCCTGGGTGCGAGAGGTGGGGGCGGACCTCTGGGTCGCCGCCACGGATGGCACGCCGGTCCACCGGCTGTCGGCGCCGGAGCGGCTGGCGCTGGTGGTGGGCAACGAGGGGGCGGGGGTGCGGCCGGTGGTGCGGGAGATGTCCCGGGCCAGCGTCGCGATTCCCCTCGCCCGCGGGGCCGAATCGCTCAACGTGGCCGTGGCGGCCGGGATCGTGTTGTTCGAGGTCACCCGTGCCTCTTGAGGTCCTGGGGATCATCGCCGCCGGGGTTCTGGGCTCCATGATCGGGAGCTTTCTCAACGTGTGCATCGTCCGGTTGCCGCTGGAGCAGTCCGTGGTCCGGCCGCGGTCCCGTTGCGTGCGCTGCGGTCGCTCGATCGCCTGGTTCGACAACGTCCCGGTGATCTCCTGGCTGTTGCTCGGCGGCCGGTGCCGCCACTGCCGCGAGCGCATTTCGGCGCAGTACCCCCTGATCGAAGCGGCGGTGGCCGGGGTGTGGGCAGCCGCCGCTTGGTGGTACGGCGTCACGCTCCACGGACTCGCCGCGGCCCTGTTTGGGACGATCCTGCTCGGGATCGCCGTGACAGATGCCCGTCATTACCTCATCCCGGACGAGTACACGTGGGGTGGACTGGCTGTGGGGTTGCTCCTGGCCCTGCGCGGCGGGTTCGGGGGGCTTCTCACGGCGGTGATCGGGGCGGGCCTCGGGTTCGCGTTGCTGTACGCCATCGCATGGGCCGGTGAGCGCGCGTTTCGTGAGGAGGCCATGGGGGGCGGGGACATCAAGATGATGGCGATGGTGGGGGCGTTTCTGGGCTGGAAGGGCGTGCTGCTCACCCTGTTCGGCGGGGCGCTGCTCGGCACGCTGGTGTTCGTCCCGCTGACACTCCGCAAGCGCCGGCTGGTCCCGTTCGGCGTCTTCCTCGCCGCCGCGGGAGGCCTCACGTTCGTGTTCGGAGAGGCCATCGTTCGGTGGTACGAGGCCTTCCTTCGGGTCTAAGGCCGGCCTTTCGGGGAGGGTTCACCGCAGAGAGCGCAGAGAGCGTAAAGAGAGAACGCAGAGGGGAGATGCAGAAACGAACTGAAGCTCCCTCTGCGATCTCTCTGTTTTCTCTCTGCGGTGAAATCGCGCGATGACAGGGCCGTGTCAACCTTCTGGGCCCCCGTGCCATCCAATCGAGTGCATGAGCGCCGGAACAGCCGAGGCAGCGATTCTGCGTAACCGCCCGGAGACGATACCTGAAGATGCCGCGGATGTGGCGCTCGCCCAGAGCGGCGATGCGCAAGCGTTCGAGCGGCTGTACCGCTCGCAGGTGGCCAGAATCCACAGCCTGGCCCGCCGCATGGTGGGTCCGGCAGAGGCGGACGAGCTGACCCAGGACGTGTTCGTCCGGGCCTGGCAGAAACTGCACACGTTTCGGGGAGAGGCGGCGTTTGGCACGTGGTTGCACCGGCTCGGGGTCAACGTGATGCTGGCGCACCGGGGGGCGCAGGCAGCCCGCCGGCGCTACTTGGACGAAGACGCCGATCCCGCCCTGGTCGGGAAGACGCGACCCCCGTCGCTGGAGTTGACGCTGGATTTCGAGACGGCGATCGGGCGGCTGCCGCCCGGCGCCAGACAGATCTTCGTGCTGCACGACGTCGAGGGGTACAAGCACGAGGAAATCGCCGGGATGCTGGGGATTACGGCGGGCACGTCAAAGGCCCAGCTGCATCGGGCGCGGATGGCGCTCCGCCGGCATCTGGCGGCATGAAGGAGTTGGCCCATGACTGATCACTGGACGCACCGGCTGTCCGAGTATCTGGACGACGAGCTTTCCGCGACGGAACGACTCCAGATCGAGGAGCACCTCGGGGCCTGCTCGGCGTGCCGGCAGACGCTGGAAGAGCTCCGAGCCGTGGTGGCCCGCGCCGGGTCGCTCGAAGATGGGACACCGGAGCGCGACCTGTGGCCCGGGGTGGCGGAGCGGATCGGGGCGGCCCGGCCGGAGGTCGCGCAGGCGGTTGGAAGCCGGTGGCGCCGGCTGCGACTGACGCTCACGGTGCCGCAGCTGGCCGCGGCGGCGTTGGCCCTGATGGCGGTGTCGGCGGGCTCGGTGTGGCTGGCGAAGCCGCGGCGACCAATCATGCAGCAGGCGGCGGTGCCGCCGGCCGCCGGTGCGGTCATCACCGGGTCGCCGGTGGCGATGGTGGAAGGAGCCTATCAGTCCGCCGTGCGCGACCTGGAGCGGGTGCTGGCTCTGGGTCGGGGCCGTCTCGACACGGCGACGGTGCGCGTGCTGGAGCAGAACCTGCGGATCATCGATGCGGCGATCGCGGAGTCGCAGCGGGCGCTGGTGGCTGATCCCGCGAGCCCGTATCTCAACGCCCATCTCGCCAATACCATGAGGCGGAAGCTCGAGCTGTTGCGCCAGGCCTCGCGCCTCGTGGCGGCGCGGACCTGAGGAGGCTGGCATGACGCTGACGATGACCCTGGGGCTCCTGGCGGCGCTGGCCCAAACGCAGGCTGAAGGCACCGACACGACCCTCGCGGTGCGCGCGGGGACCCGCCTGGAAGTCCATAACCTGAGTGGCGACATCATCGTGCGCACCTGGGATCGGAACAGCGTCCGGGTCCAGGCCGAGCACTCCAGCCGGGACCGGGTGGAGATCGGCTACGGCGGCGTGGTGCTCAAGATCAGCGCCTCGAGCCGGCGCGGGGCGCCGCGCGGCGTGGATTACATCCTGACCGTCCCGGCAGCCATGGATCTCAACCTTTCGGGGACGTACGGCGACGTCTCAGTGGACGGCAGCGCGGGTCGGATTAATGTCGAGAGTGTGCAAGGCGACGTGACGGTGCGGGGTGGTCGCTCGCTGGTGACGCTGCATTCGGTGGGCGGCGACGTGCGGGTCGGCGAGGTGAGGGGCCGGCTGGAGGCCAGCTCCACCAACGGCGAAGTCACGGTGGAAGACGTGGAAGGCGAAGTGTACGCCGAAACCACCAACGGCGACCTCATGCTTCGGGATATACGCTCGGACAACGTGAGCGCGACCACGGTCAACGGCGACATCGTCTACCGGGGCACGGTCAGCGACAACGGGCAGTACCGACTGTCCACCCACAACGGCGACGTGACCGTAACCGTGCCGACGGGGACCAACGCCACGGTGGCCGTGTCCACCTTCAGCGGGGACTTCGAGTCCGATTTCCCGGTGACCCTGAGCGGCCCCCGCCAGGGCAAACGCTTCAACTTCACCATCGGCACCGGCAAGGCGACGCTGGAGCTGGAGTCGTTCCAGGGGAGCATCCGGTTGGTCCGGCCCTGACACCCGGGACGGGCCATCACAGAGACAGATTCACCGCAGAGGTCGCAGAGATTGAAAAGAGAGAACGCAGAGGTTGTTCTTGTGAAGGACCCCAGTCCCTCCTCTGTGCTCTCTCTGTTCTTCCTCTGCGCTCTCTGCGGTGAACAATCACGAGGAGCACGAATATGCACGCGATAGCGGTCGGAATCGTGATGGTGAGCATTGGGTCGCTCTTCCAGGCGGGACGCCTGGCGGCGCAGCAGGACGAGTTCCACTGGCGGGGACGGCTGGCACCCGGTGAGACCGTCACGATGCGCGGCGTGAGCGGGGACATTCGGGCGCTGCCGGCTTCGGGCGGCGAAGTCGAAGTGTCCGCGGTCAAGCACGCCCGCCGGGACGATCCCGAGGAGGTGGAGATCGAGGTGGTTCCCCACCAGGGGGGTGTCACGATCTGTGCCGTATACCCGGCGCCCCGCCGGCGGGCACCCAACCAATGCCTGCCCGGCGGCGAAGGGCGGAATAACACCAGCGACAATGACGTCGAGGTGGACTTCACGGTGCGAGTGCCCCGCGGCGTTCACTTCACCGGCAAGACCGTCCAGGGTGACGTCACGGCCGATTCCCTGGGCGGCAACGTGGAGGCGCGCTCCGTGAACGGCGACGTGGAGGTGTCGACCACGGGCTACGCCGAGGCCAGCTCCGTCAACGGCACGATCCGGGCCACGTTGGGACGGGCTGACTGGGCCGGCTCGCTGGAGTTCAGCTCCGTGAACGGCGGCATCACGGTCCTCCTGCCCGCCGACCTCAGCGCGGCGGTGGAAGCCTCCACCGTGAACGGATCCATTGATTCCGATTTCCCGCTCACGGTGCAAGGTCGTTTCTCCGCCCGGCGTTTCAGCGGCACCATTGGGGGTGGAGGGCGCCAGCTGCGGCTGGAGACGGTGAATGGGAGTATTCGCCTGAGGCGGAGGTAGCGGCAGATGCGGGAGAGGTGGCAGAAGCGGCAGGGGGACATTTCGTCCCGCTTCGGGGTATCCACCCAACGCCATGGTGCCGTCTCGCGGTCTGCCGACCGGCCTGGGAGTCACAGTCCTCGCGTTGAGCGCGCTGGGTTGTGGCGAGACCCGCAAGCTGAGAAGCGATATTCCCATCGAATCCACCACCGCGGAGCTGGTGCCCGCGGTCGAGCGGGCGGTGGGCTTGCCGTTCAAGCGTCCGCCCGGCATCGCGGCACGCTCGCGTGAACAGGTCCGCTCCTATCTGCGACACAAGCTGGACTCGGACCTTCCCCCGGAGGAGTTGCGCGGGATCACGCTGGCCTACCGCCTCTTTGGCCTGATCCCCGACACGCTCGACCTGCGGGCACTGCTCCTGGCGCTGTACACGGAGCAGGTCGTCGGCTACTACGATCCGGACTCCAGTACCCTGTACGTCGTGCAAGGGACGGATCCGGCGCAAGCGCGCCTGGTGCTGGCGCACGAGCTGGTCCACGCGCTCCAGGGCCAGTACCTGCACCTGGACTCGCTGCTCACGCAGCCGCACGAAAACGACCGGCGCATGGCCGCGCAGGCGGTCATGGAGGGGCAGGCGACGCTCGCGTCGCTGACCGCGTTGGTACCCCGCCAGGAGTACGACAGCATGCCGGAGTTCTGGCGCGAGTTTCGCCGCAGCGTCCGGGAGCAGCAGTCCAGCATGCCGGTGTTCGGCGCCGCGCCGCTCATCATTCGGGAGGACTTGATCTTCCCGTACCTCGCCGGCGCGGACTTCGTGCGCTGGTTCGAACGAACCTATCCCGACACGGTGCCGTTCGGGTCCCGGCTCCCGCAGTCCACCGAGCAGATTCTGCACCCAGATCGGTATCGCGAGCAGGATCCCCCGGTGAGGCTCCGGTTCCGCGGCGGCGAAGCGGTCTATGAGGACGGCCTGGGAGAGTTCGAGACGCGGGTTCTGCTCACCGCGATGAGTGGTAGCGAATCGGTCGGGGTCGCTGGGGCTACCGGGTGGGCGGGGGACCGCTACGCCGTCTTCCCGGCCGGGCCGGACCACGCCCTGGTCTGGTGGAGCGTGTGGGACACCGAGAAAGCGGGGCGACGCTTCGCCCAGCTGCTCCAGCGCGAGTGGTCCAAGCGCGAACGCGGCGGCCGCCGTTGGGAGGTGAACAGCGGGACCGTGGGGTCGCTACCGGCGGCGCAGCTGGTGGACGCGCCGGTCCACTGGGCGGGGTGGAAGCAGGTGCCGGAGGTAGTGGTGAAATAGAGCGTGGTCGGTTTTCGGTTGTCAGTTGTCGGTGGTGTTTTGCGGGCCTCGGAGCACACTGACAACCGATTACCGATAACCGACAACATTGTCTCACGGCAGCGCCAAACTCACGCCCCACGCTGCAAGCCCGACGATCGCCCCGAGCACGTAGCCCAGGCGCACGATCAGGTCCAGCTCCCGCTGCGTGGTGGCGCGCACCAGCTCCTCTATCCGCTGGACCGAGAAGCCGAGCACCTTTCGCTCGACCTGCGCCTCGATGTCCAGGTGCTCCACCACGGCGGGAACCTGCTCTTGGATCCAGCCCCACAGGGCCGGGCTCAGGGCCTTGACCAACCGTTCCCGAGCGCCGGGCGGCAGGCCGTCGGCCGGCCGCCGGATGGGCCGGTCCAGCAGGGCCTTGAAGGCGGCCTGCGTGCCGTCGGTGAGCCAATTCCGCACCTCGTGCGCTTGGGCGGCGCGGGCCACCAGCTCGGCCGCCTTGTCGGGCGGCAGATAGCGCAGCACGTCGCCCAACGTCCGCCGCTCCGCGGCGGCCAGCGCCGCGTCCAGGCGGTCGATGGCATAGGCGCGGGTGGCCGGGTCTCGCAGAGCGCCGGTGACGTACCCGGCCACCGTGCGACGGACGCCGGCCAGCCGCTCGGGGCCGAGGTTGGCTAGGTGCTCCGCGATCGGCTTGCGGAGGAAGCTCACCACCGCGTCGTTCACGCTGCGCGCCACCTGGCCCCGCAGGGCGGGTTCGTCCAGGAGTTTCGCCAACTGGTCCACACCGTCCCGCTCGAACGCATCCAGCAGGCGCGCGATGGTGCGTTCGGTGACCACCAGGCGGGCGACGATCCGCTCGTGCAGCAGGAGATCTCGCACGAAGCGCTGGAACAGCTCGTGGAGCGTGCGCTGCAGCCTGGAGCGGGCTTCCGGGTCGGCGAGCACGCCGGCCAGGCGATCCAGCGCGATGGGCAGGTACCCCTGAACCGCCCGCTCCACCGCCGCGACCACCCCGGGCGGCAGGATCTCCAGCAGCGGCGTGGTGTCCCCAGCGAGGCGCGTCGTCTGTCGCTCGAGCCAGCCTTCGATGGTGGCCTGCAGCTCCGGGCTGGCGGCGGTCCCCGCGATCCACTCCTCGAGCCGCTGCCGAAGCGCCGCCCGCCGGGCCGCCGTCAGCACGTCGCTCAGCGGCCGCTCGGCAATCTCGTCGGTGGCCCGGGCAAGGAACTGTCGCGTGGCCTCGCGGAACTGGTCCGTCGCGGCGAACGTCGCCAGGCGGTCCGCCAACACCGGCGCCAGGGACTCAAAGGCCAGCTCCAGCTCCGCCAAGACCGCCGGCGGTAGCTCCTGGCGCAAGGAGCCTCGCTCGGCGTCCAGTAGCCCGCTCACGAACCCTTCCAGTGCCCGCTCGAACGCCGCTCGCACTTCCGGCGCCGTGAGGCGGCCGGCCAGGTCCTCAGGCACCAGGAGCCGCTGTCCCACGGTTCGTCCTACCGTCTTCGCCAAGCGGGCGCGGTTCTTGGGGATGGCACCCTGGAGGGTGAACCAGCGCGGCCCCTTGGGCTCGTACGGATGGAACAGCATCCAGATGGCGACCGCGTTGGTGATCCCGCCGGCCAGCGCGCCGAAGAGCACGGTGACCGCGCCCTGGAGGAGGTCGGGCGGAACGCTCATGCGGGGGCGCAGGCGGGCAGCGGCATGGTGCGGCAAACGCTAGCAGCGCGCAGAACCCCGCGCCACGGTAGGGCGCGGAGGGGCTCCAAAGGGTGCGTTGGTGCGGGCGTGGTCACGGCGCGCGGGGCGCCAAGGAAGATCTCAGGCGATGAGAACCCCGGTGGGTCCCTCCGGTCGCTAGCAGTACCGGCGGACCGGCGCCACCGAGGGCCATCATTCCGCAACACGGCGCTCTGTGGCGCCGAGACCGCCGGTCCTGACGCTCCCTCTGGGACCCACCGGGGTTCTCATCGCCCATGCCCTCACCGCGCCCAAGCGTCGAGTCCACCCCGCACCACGAGCGCCCGGCGGAGCCCTCCGCGCGTGCCGAGGCGCAAGATGGCGCGGCACCATAGCGGGCAAGGCCATCACCCATTTATAGTTATTGGCTTTATGTTTTCCACCCTCTCCGAGCGCCTCTCCGCCGCGCTCAGGCAGCTTACCGGCCGCGGGGTCCTCACCGAGGACGACGTCCGAGAGGGGCTCCGCGAGATTCGCCGGGTACTGCTCGAAGCCGACGTGGGCTTCGACGTGGCCCGCGCCTTTACGGAGCGCGTGCGTGAGAAAGCTGTCGGCGTTCTCGCGCTCAAGGCGGTGAGCCCGGGTCAGCAGCTCGTCAAGATCGTACATGATGAGCTCACGGCCCTATTAGGCGAGCGGCAGGCGGGGCTGGAGTTCGCGTCGCTGCCGCCCACGGTGATCCTCCTGGTGGGGCTCCAGGGGTCGGGGAAAACGACGACCGCGGTGAAGCTTGCCGCCCGGCTCAAGCGGGAGCAGAAAGCCCCGTGGTTGGTGGCGGCCGACGTCTACCGGCCGGCAGCCGAAGAACAGCTGCGGCAGCTGGCGGCGCGGGTCGACGTGCCGGTCTACGGACCGTCGGACCGCCCGACCGCGGACGTGGTGGCGGTGGTGGAGGCGGGTATCGCGGCAGCCCAGAAGGCTCGTGCCCGCACCGTGCTGGTGGACACCGCCGGCCGGATGCAGCTCGACGTCGAGATGATGCAGGAGCTGGTCCGGCTGAAGGAGGCCGTGCGGCCGCACGAAGTGCTGCTGGTGGCCGACGGGATGACCGGCCAGGACGCGGTGCGGATCGCCAGCGGCTTCCATGAGGCCGTGGAGCTCACCGGCGTGATCCTTACCAAGCTGGACGGCGACGCGCGCGGCGGGGCAGCGCTCTCGATGTACGGGGTGACGCGGACGCCTATCAAGTACGTCGGCACCGGCGAGCGACTGGATGCCCTGGAGCCGTTCGATCCGGCGCGCATGGCCGGTCGGATTCTTCAGATGGGCGACGTGGTCGGGCTGGTGGAACGGGCCCAACAGACGGTGGACGAAGGCGAGGCCAAGCGGTTGGCCTCGCGGGCCACGTCGAAACGCGGCATGGACCTGGAGGATTTCCTGTCGGCGCTGAAGCAGGTCCAGTCCATGGGGCCGCTCGAGAGTCTGGTGGGCATGCTGCCCGGCGTGAACGCGAAGCTGATGAAGCAGGCCAAGGTCGACCCGCGGAGAATCAAGCACGTCGAGGCGATCGTCCTCTCGATGACGTCCGACGAACGCCAGCGCCCAGACATTCTCAACGGCTCGCGGCGCGCCCGCATCGCGCGCGGGTCGGGGCGGCCGGTGCAGGAAGTGAACGCCTTGCTCAAGCAGTTCGAGCAGATGCGGACGATGATGCGGGGATTCGGGGCCCTCGGACGGCGTAAGGGGTGAGGGGTCGGACAACGGACAACGGAAAACGGACAACGGACAATGCCAACGCGAATTCGTTTACGCCGCACGGGTCGGAAGGGCCAGGGGTACTTCCGGATCGTCGTCGCGGATCAAGAGATGGCTCGCGACGGCCGGGTGGTCGCCACGCTGGGGCACTACGACCCGCGGGCCAACCCGGCGGTCATCGAAGTGAACGCCGAACAGGCGCGGGCCTGGCTGGGGAAGGGGGCGACGCCGACCGACACGGTGCGCTCGCTGCTCCGGAAGGCAGGAGTGCTGAAGGGCGGGGCCGGCGGCGCTGCCGCCTCTGCCGCTGCTCCAGCCCTTCCTGCGGAGTAGGAGAGCCGGGTGGGGGAACCCGCCCATCTGGTCGTAGCGCGCTTCCTCAGGGCGCATGGGTTGAAGGGCGACGCGCTGGTCGCGTCGCTGACGGACCAGCCCGACGCGGTGCTCGGGGTAGGGCGGCAACTGATCGAAGTGAACGAGGGCGGCGACGCGATCGGGGCGGGGCTGACGGTGTCGCGGAGTCGCCAGACGGGGCGGGGTTGGCTGCTCGGGTTTTCTGAGATCGACACCCGGACCGCCCTGGAGCAGCGGGGGCTCAAGTACCTGGGAGCGCGCCGTGAGGAGCTCCGGCCGCTCGGGCCGAACGCCATGTACCTGCATGAGATTCCGGGGGCGCAGGTGGTAGAGCGAGGCGAGGTCATCGGCGTCGCGCGCGAGGTGGTGGGGGAGCCGGGCGCCGAGTTGCTGGTGATGGAGGCCGGGGGGAAGGAGCACCTCATTCCGTTTCGGGCGCCGATTCTCCGGCGTCTCGACCGGGCCGCTCGGCAGATCGAGGTGGAGCTGCCGCCAGGACTGCTGGAGCTGTAAGCCGTGCTGCGGATCAACCTGGTGACGCTGTTCCCGGAGGTCTTCCGGGTGCCGTTCAGTACCAGCATCCTGGGCCGCGCGCAGGAGCGGGGGCTGGTGCAGTACCGAGTGGTGCAGCTGCGCGACTACGCGCACGACCGTCACCAGACGGTGGACGACTACCCCTACGGGGGTGGGGCCGGAATGGTGCTCAAGCCGGAGCCGTTCTTCGAGGCGCTGGACCACCTGGCGGCGCGCGCGCCCATCGTCCTGCTCTCGGCCCGGGGGCGGCCGTTCCGGCACGACGACGCGGTGCGGTTCAGCGTGTCGGAAGCGCTCACGGTGCTGTGCGGGCATTACAAGGATGTGGACCAGCGGGTCGCGGCGCGGGACGGGGTGGAGGAGCTGTCGGTGGGCGAGTTCGTGCTGTCGGGCGGCGAGTTCGCCGCGCTGTGCGTAGTGGACGCCGTGGTGCGCCTGCTGCCGGGGGCGCTGGGGGACCACGAGTCCGCGGCGATGGATTCACACTACGACGGCGGCCTGCTGAGCCCGCCGAGCTACACCCGCCCGCCAGTGTATCGCGGGCACGCCGTTCCCGAGGTATTGTTGAGTGGCGACCATCAGCGGGTCGCGGAATGGCGCCGGGCCGAAGCCGAACGGTTGACCCGCTCTCGGCGCCCGGACTTGTGGATGCGCTACAAAAGTGAGACGTGAGAAGGGAGACGTGAGGGGTGAGACGTGAGGAGGAGCGGGACCGTCTTACATCTCACTTCTGACATCTCACTTCTCACCGCCTATTGACGAGAGGTTGGACGCCATGGAGAGGCTGGACGCGGTGCGCCGCGAGGGACTCAAAGTAAACCTGCCGGACTTCCGGCCCGGGGACACCGTGCGGGTAATGGTCCGCGTGCGCGAAGGGGACAAGGAACGCCTGCAGGCGTTCGAGGGCGTGTGCATCGCTCGGCGCGGGGCCGGCGTGAGCGCCACGTTCACCGTGCGGAAGGTGTCCGCCGGGGTAGGCGTGGAGCGCATCTTCCCCCTGCACTCGCCCAGCGTGGCGGAGGTCGAGCTGGTGCGCAGAGGGCGGGTCCGCCGGGCCAAGCTGTACTACTTGAAGAAGCTGTCCGGCAAGGCGGGGCGGATCAAGGAGCGGCAAGAAGCACTCGGTGGCGGCTCGCCCGACGCTACGGCGTGAGCGCGCGCTGTGGGCGCAGGGGCTCCGGTATGTCGTGGGGCTGGACGAAGTGGGCCGGGGACCCCTGGCCGGCCCGGTGGTCGCGGCGGCGGTGGTGTTCCCGCCCGGCCAGCGAGCCATTCGGGGGCTCCGCGACTCCAAGGAGCTTAGCCCGAAGCAGCGCGAGCGCCTGGGACTCCTGATTCGCCGCGCAGCGGTCGCCTGGGCGGTAGCGGCGGCGTCGGTCAAGGAGATTGACCGCGTCAACATCCGCCGCGCCACGGCCCTCGCGTTCCGGCGGGCGCTGGCCCGCCTCTCCCTCCCGGTAGACTACATCCTCCTCGACGGCACCGAGGTGCCCGAGCTGGGCCGTCCCCACGAGGCCATCGTGGACGGCGACGCCTGCTGTCACTCCATCGCCGCTGCCTCCGTCCTGGCCAAGCTGGTGCGCGACCGCCTGATGGACCGCCTCGCGCCGCGCTACCCGGCGTTTCACTGGGAGGCAAACAAGGGCTACGGCACCGCGGGCCACCTCGCAGCGCTGGAAGCCGGCGGGCCCACGCCGCACCACCGAAAGAGCTTCACGCCGGTGGTGCAGCTGCGGATGCTCTGAGAGACGTTGTCCGTTTTCCGTTGTCCGAAATGTTCCACGTATCCGTAAAGTTCCACGCCGGGACCGGCCCCCCTGCTGTGGAACCAGGCTCGTTCACCTCGAACAACGGACAACCGAAAACGGACAACCGACGCGGGAGTAGGGCGGAGCAACAAAACGGGGCCGGCGAGCGCGCCGGCCCCCGTGGGGCTGGATCCGCTGTACTGCGTGCTACTTGAAATGACGATTGACCAGCTTCGTCATCTCGAACATCGACACCTGCGACTTGCCGTTGAATACCGGCTTCAGATTCGCGTCGGCGTTGATCATCCGACGGTTCTTCTTGTCCTGCAGACTTCTGCGCTTGATGTACTGCCAGAGCTTCTTGGTGATCTCGGTCCGCGGCATCGCCTTGTCGCCCACCACCGCCGCAAGCTTCTCGTCGGGGTGCATGGGTTTCATGAACGCCGCGCTGGGTTTCCGCTTCGATTTCTTCTTCTTCTTAGCCATTCGGACCTCGGCTGTGGGATGAATGGTGAGGGGTACAACCCAGCCCCGGACGCCCCCAAAGTACCATTTTCCCTCGGGAGAACAAGGGTTTTCCCTCGGAAATGGCCCCGCCAGCCCGCCACCCTGGGTCAGCCCGCGGCCGGTGGCGTCCTCACGATTCTACCGATACGGCCGCGACTTGGTCCACATCACGATGACCCCGCAGGCCGCGTTGGACCCGGCGAACTGGCCCGGGACCTCTCCCACGCCGCGGTAGATCTCAATCCCGTAGATATCGCGGATGGGCGTATTCTCGTGGAAGGAGCGCACCTCCACCCCGTCGATCCACCAGGTGGGCTGGCATTGGGGGGTGCGGGTCATGACGGCGAAACATTCGAATGTCTGCTGGTTGCACTGGATGCGGACCCCGCGGACGGTGCGGAGGGCATCCCCCACCGAGCTGGATCCCTTCTTGACGAGGTCGTCCCATCGAAGGTAGGCACCCAGCCCGCGCTGCCGCCGTTGTTCGAAGTCCACGTAGCGCGGCATGAGTCGGTCGACGCGGGCCCGCACCACCTCCTCCGGCAGGTTGGCTCCCGTGAAGTCCAGGGCGAAGTCCTGAGAGACGCCGCCCGAAGGAGGAAGGTAGAGCGTAAAGACACCTTGAGCGTACCCGAACAGCTGGATGGTTACCTCCGCATTCCCGGCGGCGAGCTCCCGCGCCTCGAACCGTCCGAGGCTGTCCGTGGTGACCGGAGGGGGGCCTCCGCGGATCCGGACCGTTGCCCCCACGAGCGGATGGCCCATTTCGCTGTCGATGACGCGACCCCGGAGCGTCGCCTGGGCATCCGATGTGTCCGGAACCATCGCGACGGCGAGCACGGCCAGCACAGCTCCCGTCAGGATACCACCTTGGGCGGTGTGGTTCGGCGGTCTGGGGATCACGGCAACCCTCTTTCGGGCCCGCAAGGCCTGCCGGGCCACCGTATACCGGGCCATTGTATACATAGTAGGACGCTCGGCCTTAAGGACCTATTGCGCGATCTTCACCAGGGGATAATATGGTGCAATTGCGCCAGTCCCATAAGGGAGTGGTGGCTCGCCTTCTGCCAGGAGGAGATAGATGATGCGCATTCCATGGTTTGACCGACGTCCCGTCGGCAGTGTCGCTGCCGCACTCGCGGTCCTCATCGCCAGTCCGCTCCCGGCGCAGGTCATTACTGGCCGCGTCACCTCGGAGCGGGGCAATCCCCTGGGCGGCGCCAGCGTCACCGTCGGCAACACCAACCTCAGCACGGTGACTGCCGCGGACGGGACCTACCGACTCACCATCGCCGCTGGGGCGGTGCGGGGTCCGCAAGTGACGCTCACCGCGCGATACATCGGCCATCGGCCGGGCATCCAACCCGTCACCCTCGGGCCTGGCACTCAGACGGTGAACTTCCAGTTGGCGACCGACCCGTTCCGGCTCGACGAAGTGGTCGTCACGGGTACGGCGGAGGCGGTGCAGGCCCGGAAGCTGAGCTTCGCCGTGGCCAAGGTCAGCGATGAGCAGCTGAAGGAAGTCCCGGGGTTGAGCGCCCTGGTGGCCATCCAGGGCAAGGTGGCCGGCGCGCGTCTGGTTCCGACCTCGGCGCAGCCCGGCGGCGAGGTGGCGATCCGGCTGCGCGGCGCCACCAGCATCGGGGGCCGGCAGGACCCCCTCTACATCGTGGACGGGGTGATCACCCGGTTCGGCCTCGCGGACATCGCGCCCGAAGACGTGGAGCGCGTGGAGGTCATCAAGGGGGCAGCGGCGTCCTCGCTGTACGGCTCCGACGCCGCCAACGGGGTCATCCAGGTCTTCACCAAGCGGGGCCGGGCCCTGGCCGAAGGCACGCTCCGGGTCACGGCGCGGACCGAGGCCGGGGTCAACAACATGCCGAGGCGGATGCAGTTTTCCGGGTCGCACTACTGGAGGCTGTGCGGTACCACGGCCGGCGCACCCTGCGACGCGGCTGGGGCCTATGAAGTGACCGGGGCCGGGGGCCGGATCACCGAGCCAGACCAGATCGTGGACAACCCGTTCCCGGTGTACTACGACCCCTGGGATGCAATGGTCCTGACCGGCAAGTTCTGGACCGGGTACATTTCGGTGGGGCAGCGGCGCGCCACCACCAACTTCAACGCTTCGTTCCAAAACACCCGGAACGAGGGCGTGCTGTACGGGCTGGGCGGGTACACCCGGCAGAATCTCCGCCTCAACATCGACCAGCAGCTTCGCCCCAACCTGGACGCGTCGTTCAGCGCGTTCTACGCGACCTCGACCAACGGCCGGGCGGAGGAAGGTCAGGGGGGGCCATTCTTCGGCCTCATGTTCGTCCAGCCAGACGTGGACATCACCGAGCCCGATTCGGTGTGGGGCTTCCAGTGCACGGTCCCGCTGAGCGGGGACGTGGCCAACGACTTCAACCCGCTCTGCGAGCTGGAGAACCGAAAGATCACCACGGACCGGAACCGGTTCACCGGCTCGAGTCGCGTGCGGTGGCGGATGTTCGACTGGTTGTCGGCGGAAGGAAGCTTCGCGTACGACCAGGAGGCTCAGTCGTATAAAGACGTCATTCCGTTCGGCTTCCCCACGTCCTCGGGCACGCCGACGCAAGGGAGGCTCATCAAGCGGGCGATCAACAACTACCAGTACAATACCACCGGTACGCTCACCGGCACCTGGACCTTTGGCGCCATCACCAACACCACCAAGGCAGGCGCGGTCTACGAAAAGCAGAAGAACACCTCCCTTGAATCCAGCTCGGGCACCCTGATCGTGGCCCGCGTACCGGAGTTTGCCGGCGCCGACCCGAGCACGATGCGGGCCGCCTCGCGCGAAGAGGATATCCGGAACGTGAACTACTTCGGCATCACCACGTTCGATATCAAGGACCGGTACATCGTGGACGCCCTGGCGCGGCGTGATGGCTCGTCGCTGTTCGGGCCGCAAAGTCGGTGGTCCACGTACTACCGCATCTCCGGGGCGTGGCGGGTCACAGAGGACGTGAGGATCCCGGGTATTGACGAGCTGAAGTTCCGGGGCTCGTACGGCACGGCGGGTCTTCGGCCCAGATTCGACGACCAGTACGAAATCCTCAGCGTGACCCCTGGCGGCTTCACCAAGGAAACCTTGGGCAATCCGCTGCTCAAGCCAGCCCGCTCGGCTGAGCTGGAAGTGGGCACCAACATCGAGCTCGCGGGCGGCCGGGTTAGTGTCGAGTATACGTACGCCGCCAAGAAAACCACGGACCAGCTGCTCCAGGTGGACCTCCCGGCGGCGGCTGGCTTCAAGCAGCAATGGCAGAACACCGGCACGCTGGAGTCGAAGACGCACGAGGGGACCTTGGCGATGCGGGTCATTGACGCCCGCAACACCACGCTGACCCTGAACCTCGTGGGCGACCGGACCCGCCAGGTCATTACGGAGTGGGACCTGCCGGAGCGGTTATACAGCTTCCAGCAGATGCCTTCCGCGTTCTTCCTGGGCGAGGGCTCGAACCTGGGCGTCATCTACGGCCACAGCTGGATCCGCAACATCGACGACCTGTACGACGACCCGACCAGGTTGCCGGCGTGTCCAGGGGCTTGGTGTCGTGACTCGGTCATGGTCAACGAAGACGGCTACGTGGTTCGGAAGAGCGCGTACGGCACCATCAACGAACGCGCCATCAAGTACACCTACTGCAAGCGCCAGGACGCGTCGGGCGCGTGCCTGGAGACTTCGCAGGTCGTGGAAATCGGCGACGCCAACCCCGACTTCAACCTGAGCTTCGGCGCCACGTTGAATGTCAGCCGGTTCGTGGTGAACGGATTGCTCGACTGGTCCAAGGGCGGCGATCTGTACAACGGGACCCGGCAGTGGGCCTTCCAGGCGGTCCGCGACCGGGTGCAGGATCAGTCCGGCAAACCCGATAACGCTGCTACGTGTAGCACCGTGGGGTCGTGCCCCAAGAAGGCGGCGCCGTACTACTCGGTGGGATTCTACAACGGCCTCGACCCGAACGACTTCTTCGTCGAGCCCGGGTCCTACGCCAAGCTCAAAGAGCTCTCGGTCAACTACACGTTCGTGGGCGACCAGCTCCGGAGCATCGGCCTGGGTGGGCTGCAAGAGTTGCGGCTCGGCCTGATCGCCAGGAACCTGTTCACCATCACCGATTACTCCGGGTTGGATCCGGAGGTGTCGGGCCTGTTCGGCGATCCGTTCCAGGTCAAGATGGATTGGTTCCAGTATCCGCAGTTCCGGACGTTCACGGCCGTCGTTGAGCTCACATTCTGAGGAGGCGGCCAACATGAACTCGAAACGGGAGATTCCCATGCCGCGCTGGTCGTCCCTGGCCGCTACGCTCGCGGCGGCAATCCTGGTGGGCGGGTGCGAGCTAGATGTCGAGAATCCGAATGCCCCCGACGCGAACCGGGCGTTCCAAGACCCGGCCGGCCTGGCGCAATTGCTGGGCGGCGCGTTTCGAACCTGGGTCGACGCCCGCAGCGGTTACTACACCATGCCCATGACCGCGATGGCCGACAACTACACCGCTTCGTGGAACAACGCTGCGCTCCGGTTCTACAGCTCCGTCGGCTCCGACTGCCCGCAGCGGTGCGGCTGGACCAACAGCGCCACGGCGCCCGAGGCCGCGGGCGGGGGCGGGCCCATCGAGAACCAGTGGTACGGGTACAATACGGTGCTCTCCTCGGCCAACGACGTACTCACGGCCGTCGCCGACGGTCTGTGCTTCGACGACGACTGCACCGCCGACAACACCGAGACGTCGCGCAACACGGCGATCGCCAAGATGCTGCAGGGCATGGCCCTGGGCGGCCTCGCGCTGGTCTACGATCAGGGCTTCCTGGTCGATGAGACCACCGACCTGAGCGACATCCGCAACCTCGCCTTCAACACCCGGCAGGAGCTGCGGGACGCGGCCCTGACGAAATTCTCGGAGGCGTGGACCGAGGCTGGTGCCAAGAGCTGGTCCACGCCCAGCGAGTGGATGGGCGTGGGCGCCGGCACGTCCTATACCAACGCGCAGATCCGCCAGGTCATCCGGACCATGCAGGCCGAGCTGATCGCCATGTGGCCGCGCAACGCGGCGGAGAACGCCCAGGCCGCGTGGGGCCAGGTGGCGACGTTCGCCTCGCAGGGGGTCAGCGCGGCGCCGGCGTTCAACTGGGAGTTCTACATCGACACGGACTCCCGCGAATGCGGCATCGAGTGCGTCAAGACCTGGGGCAACTCCATCGGGACCATGCGGGTGGACACTCGGGTGGCCGCCCTGATCACCACCAACCACCTGCACCCGTGGCCGGAGCCGAACGGCAATCCCTGCCCCACGGTATCCGCCGACAGGCGGGTGGGGGACGGTTCGTGGGGGCCCTCGGACAACTTCAACGGATACGCCACCAAGAGGGCGACGGCCACCGCGGGCACCGACTACGCCTGCTCCGGCGTGGTGGTTTTCCCGCCGGCGCGCGGCCAATACCACCAGAGCAACCTGGTGCACATCCGCTACGAGCGCCTGGCGTACCGGGGCGAGAACCTGCCGACCTCCGACGGCACCGGTCAAGACCCGTTCTACACCCGGCAGATGAACGACCTGCTGTGGGCCGAGGGGCTGATCCGGAGCGGCGGCAGCACCGCGCAGGCGGCTCAGCTCATCAACAACAGTCGCGTCACCCGTGGCGGGCTGACGGCGCTCACCGGGGCCGAGGGCACCGCGGCGTTGCTGGCCGCGCTGCAGTACGAACAGGAAATTGAGTTCATGGGTCAGGGCCCCACCGCGTTCTTCAACCGCCGCCGGATCGACGGGCTGCAAGCGGCCACGCCGAGGCACATGCCCGTCCCGGCGAAGGAGCTGGACGTGCTGCTGCGCGAGATCTACTCGTTCGGCGGGCCGGGCAAGCCCGACATGTCGGTCGTCGCCGGCAGCGCGGGCGCGGACGGCAGCAGCCAGAGTAAGGTGCGGTCGGTCCGGGACATCTGGAAGGACTACCAAACGATGGCCCGGGCGGCGACCTCTAGAAAACGCTGAGGTCGGAACGCCCGAACATCGGGCTTCCGATAGTCGGACCGAAGAGGGGCGGGATCATCGATCCCGCCCCTCTTCTCTTGCCTGCCGACTCGCTGCAACTGGACTCCGGCGCGTTAGGGGCATTGTCAGCCGGTCTCTCCCATCATATGCTGGAGTAGGGACACGCGACAATCCGTCGCGGACGCAGAGCCTCGCCGAGGTGCGCTTCATGCGGTACGGGCTCACGATCTGGGCGGCGGCGGGTCTGGTAGGCAGCGGGATTACCGCCTTGTTGTGGGCCCAGACTCAACCACGCCAGCAAGTACGGCTCATCGGACGAGTCTCCGATGAGGCGCACCGCCCGGTTGAACGGGTGGAAGTCATCGTGGACCGCCGGGAAGTACGGGCGATGACCGACGGTGCCGGTATCTTCCAGCTCGACGTGTCTCCGGGCGATAGTACCGTCGGCTTTCGGCGGATCGGGTACCGGCCGATGCTCCTCACCATCCATCCGCTGCCGCCGGCCCGCGACACCATCCTGGTCGAGCTGCTGAGCAGCGCGGTTCAGCTGCCGGAGGTGATCATCTCAGGTTCACCTAGCAAGCCCCTTCGCTACGCGGGGACAACGAAATACGACGAGGTGTTCCTCCGGCGGAAGGTGGGCCTGGGCACGCTCATCACTCGCGGGGCCATCGACGCTCAGTTTGGCGTTGCCACGCACGAGCTGCTGAAAGGCATTCCCGGTATCCGAATCTGGAATGGCCCGCCCAAGCGGATCCGGTTCGCTCGTTGTCAGGAGCCTGGGGGGGTGAGCGTCTTTATTGACGGAGTCCGGCAAATGATTGGAGCTTCTTCTGCCGGTGTCGCCGTATCGGCCAATAGGGGCTCCGGCAGGATACCGCAAGCCGGCGCAGCACGAGCCTCGCCCGGGCTTGCTCCAGGCCTTACACAGGATGAGCCCGAGATTGAGATGCTCTCGCAAATCAACCCGGCGGACATTGAAATGATCGAGGTGTACCGCGGGGCGAGCGAGATCCCGGGGGTATTTCATTGGGACGGCTGCGCCGTGATAGCGGTTTGGACCAGGTGGAACCGTTGACGCGCCCTTAGGGGATGCGCACCGTAACCTCCGCCTGCCCCGGTGCCAGCGGAACCACCTGCTCCCGCCCGCCGGGCCACCGGACCCATAGCGCCGTGGGCTCCCCGGCCCGGCCCAGGACCTGCACCGCGCCGTTCTGCGACCAGTACCCCGAGCCCGCCTGCACCTCCCGAACCGGCCCGTCCCGGTCACCGTAGCGCAGCCGGACCTGCGTGCCCACGGCCGTCGGGTTGCCCGGCGGCCCAACCAGGCGCACGCGCAAGCCGGGTGTGGCGCCGGCGTTTCGGAACAGGCGCGTGGCGGCCCCGTTCTGGCTGATGGCGAGATCGAGCCGCCCGTCATCGTTGAAGTCGGCGTAGGCCGCCCCGCGCTGCTCGCCGTAAACAAACAGGCCGGAGCGCTGCCCCGGCACCGGCTCGAGTCCTCCGGCTCCATCGCCTAAGAGCAGAAGGCTCCGGCCCGCATCGTACCGCGGCGTCGCGACCTCCGTGGCAAAGAAGTTCTGGCTCAGGAACAGGTCCTCGTTCCCGTCGCCGTCGAAGTCGGCGACGCCGGCGTAAAAGGCGGGCGCTAGCTGGGCCTCGAGGGGCAGTGGCCGGGTCTCGAACCGATCCCCCCGGTTGAGGAATGCCGTATGGTCCATCGTCGTGGCGCCGAGCCGGATCGCGCCGGGGGCGAACCGGCCGAGCACCTGATCCATGGTGGCATCCGCGTACGCCCCGAAGGTCCGGAGCCGCTGCGCCACACCCGGCAGCGCTACGCCGAGCCGGGTGAACGTGGTGAGCGGCGCTACGTCCCCAATCCGAGGGTCCTCCTGCGCGAGCAGCACGCCGGGACGGCCGCGTTCAGCGAAGGAACCGAAGTACAGGAACAGCGGCCGGGTCTCGCTCGCGTGATAGCCGGTGTTCCGGCCCCAGCTGGTGGCCACGATGTCGAGCCTGCCGTCGCCGTCGAGGTCGCCGGTGGCAAGTCCGTTCCACCGGCTGTACCGCCCCGACAGGCCCGGCAGGTCCGGCGCGGGGCGGAAGCGGCCGCCCTGGTTCAGGAAGATGCGGATGGTGCCCCACTCGATGGCCACGAGCAGGTCCGGCCACCCGTCGCCGTTGATGTCGGCGAACGAGGCCGCGGAGACCATCCCCATGCTGGAGAACAGCGAGTTGTTCGCCGAGTCCGGCGCCAGCTGCCCGCCCTGGTTCCGGTACGCCCTAGAGGACGGCGATAGCGGGTAGGCTCCGGGGTGGATCCGCCCGCCGACGAACAGGTCGAGGTTGCCGTCCCCGGTGTAGTCCGCCAACGCCAGCGGGCCCACGCTGGCGATGTCGCCCGGCACCAGCGGGGTCATCGCTCCGGTCGCCGGGGAGTAGCCGACCACGCTGGGAGCGGCCAGTGCCTCGCTGGTGGTTCCCATCTCGTAGCTCGACACTCCCGCGATCACCATCCGCCTTCCTTGGGCCTCGGGCCAGCCCAGGATGGTCGTGAGGTCCCCGTGCGCTGGCGGGACCCGCGCGGTGGCCGGCCTCAGGCGGCCGCCCTCGTTCCTGAACCAGGCAAGCGTGCCGGCGCGACCGGCGCCGACGATCAGATCTTCACGAGTATCCCCGTCCAGGTCGTCCCAGGCGACGCCCGGCCCGAGCTGGCTGAAGGCGTTGGGCAGGAGCAGCTGGCGAGCGTAGTCGTCGAAGTAGGGCTCGGCGTGGTGGTGGCCGCCAAGCTGGTCGGAGACGTCCTGAAACAGGGTCGGGGCCGGCTCCTGTGACGGATTCGATTCCCGCTGCGCGGAAGTCTGATCGATCTCGTAGAGCCGGTTGGGACGGGCGCCCTCGATCACCGTCCGGCGGCCGTCGCGCCAGTCTACCTCGATCGTGACCTCGTTGGCCGTTCCGGTCGCGAAGGTGAGCAATGCTTCCGAGCTCGAGAGATAGAGCCCGCCGGCAATGACCTCCCGCTGTTGGAGGGGCACCGCGCCGCCGCGCACTCGCACTCGGCTCCCGATGCCGGAGGTGTTCGGCGATGTGCCACGGAGCCGGATCGCGATCCGCGGCGCGGTGGCATCGCTCCGGAGCACGGCGGCCGGCTCGCGGAGCCGGTTGATGACCACATCCAGGTCGCCGTCGCCGTCCAGATCGGCGACTGCCATTCCGTGGGAAACGTCCTCCCCCAGGTCGAATCGCCAGGCCCGGCTCGCGTCCTCGAAGGTCAGGTCGCCGCGATTCCGGAACGCTACGTTGGGCAGCGGCAGGGGCGGGAACTCGAACAGCATGCGTCGCCAGTCGATCTCCTGCAGCCGGTTGCGCAGCCGATACTGGGTGTCACCATCCATCTGGTCCCACACATGGCCGGTCCCGACGAGGATGTCCTCCCACCCATCGAGGTCCACGTCGAGGAACAGGGTGGACCAGGACCACCCAGAGGCCCCCACGCCGGCGAGTCGCGCGATCTCCGCGAAGGTGCCGTCTCCCCGGTTCAGGTGCAGGGTATTCCGCTGCATCTGGGGGCGGCCGTCTCCCAGGCCGGGACGCTGGGGCACCGCGGTGTGGGTCGGGATCTGGGTCTTGAGGCGGCGCGTGTCCTGGCTCAGCATGTCTACCTGCAACAGGTCCGGTTGGCCGTCCCGATTCACGTCTCCCACGTCCACCGCCATGCTCGAGTTGCTGGTGGAGCGCACCGCGTACCACGGCACCAGGCGGAAGTTCCCACGGCCGTCGTTGCGCCAGAACTGGTCGGGATCCTCGAAATCGTTGGCCACGTACAGGTCGGGCGCGCCGTCGCCATCCAAGTCCGCGAACATGGCCGCGAGGCCGAAGGCCTCCGGCTCCTCCGCCAGCGGGCGGCCCTGCTCGTCTACGAAGCGGGGATTCCGGGCGATGGGCTCGCGGATGAACCTGCCGCCGCCCGCGTTCCGGTAGAAGAGGTCGGGGTCGGCGCGCTGCTCGAGGCTGATGCCCCCAAGATCCTCGCGATCGACCACCCTGTAGTCACGGCGGTACCGTTCCCGCACCTCGTAGCGTCGGGGACCCAACTGGCGGACGACCTGGTCGAAGGCGCGCTCCTGCGGCGAGATGTGGTCGAGGGTGGTGTAGGCCTTGTAGTCGGCGATGTACAGGTCGAGCCAGCCGTCCCCGTTCACGTCGGCCGCGGCGATGGTGGTGCTCCCGGCGGACGACTTGAGGCCGGCCTCTTCCCCCTGCTCGGTGAAGCGACCAGTGCCGTCGTTTAGGAACAGCGCGTTCGGCCCGCCGAGGGCCACCAGGATCAGGTCCAGATCGCGGTCTCCGTCCACATCAGCCAACATGCATCCGGTGGAGTACCGGTCGGGGGCCGCGACGCCGGCGCGTTGAGCGATGTCCTCGAATCGCCACCCGCCGACGTTGCGATACAGCCCGTTCGGTCCTTCCGTGCGGGCCAGGAAGACGTCCACCAAGCCGTCGCCGTCTACGTCGCCGAAGCACACGCCGCCGCCCTGGGCCAGAATCCGATTCCGGACCAGGAGTGAGTCGCTCACCGTGTTGGCGAAGGTGACACCCGTGCGCGAGGGATCGAGCAGGTTGAAACCCGGCGTGCCGCGGCGCGGGACGTCGAGCGCGCGCCAGCGGTGCCCGCCTCCCTCCTGCCAGGTCGTGTCAACGGCGCGGCCGCAGGCCGCGATGAGCAGGGCGAGAACCAGGAACCGGAGCCCGCTCACGGGGCCGGCGCGGCCCGAGTGGGCAGGCGTTCCAGCACCATCCGGCCGACGCAGCGCCCCAGCGCCTTGCCGTTCTCGTTCCCCATGGGGAAGTGGATGCCCGCGTAGAGCCGGGACTCGGCGGCCTCGTCGGCGGCAGCCTGGAACGACGGGTACCGGCGGACGGGGTGCCCGAGCGCCAGGTTGGTGCTGTCCTCGAAGACCTGGGGCCCAAGCAGCGCGGTGAGCACCGTGGCCGCCGCCGCGGACTGGCCCGAGTGCCCCGATGGATATTCCGGGAAGGGCGGCGTGACGATCGCGGGCGTCCACGTGGTGTCGATGTAGCGCCGGATGTAGGTGTATGGCCGGATGAGGCTGAGCCGGTACTTCTCGTGCCAGATGGCGGTGAAGGCGTCGGCCTGGGCGAGGGTCACGAGCACGAACACCTCCGCCGCCTGCTCCGCCGAGAGCCCGAGCTGGGTCACGAGCTGGCTCCCGATGGCCAGCCAATGGCCCACCGGTGTGCCCGTCTGTCCGGGGTTGTCCGCCCAGTAGAGCACGGTCTGGCGCTGCTCCTCGGTGAGGGCGCGGCCCACGTCGTACACGCGCTTCGCTTCGGCGTAGAACTCCGAAGCGGGAGACGTAGACCAGGCCGCCGGCGGTGGCGTCGGGCACTCGTCGGCCGCGCGGAGCGCGAACGGGCGCAGCGTGCCCCACCACGGCTCGGTCGCTCCTGTGGGGTTGACCGCCTTCAGGGTGCGGATATCCGCCGCCTTGGGGCGGGTGAGGGCCAGGGCCCGCTCGCTGGCTTCGCCGGCCCGGAGGGTTGCCGCTGGGTTGTCGAGTGCCACGAACTCCCGCACTGCGGAGAGGTTCTGCGCCGTGTACTCGTCCGCGCGGGAGTCGTTGACCCAGAACTGAGGTCCGACTGGGGGGCGGAACGGTTTCGTGCGCGTCTCGTCGAAGCCGTCACGGGCGGCCCAGGCCAGGATCGCCGTCCCCAGACGCTCCCCCAGTTCCCGGGAGTCGGCTCGCACCGCGTTGGGGATGCCCATGGCGAGGCGCGCGGTCTCCAGGGAGTCCGTGAGCGTGGCCAGCGCGGCCCGCGTGGCCGGCAGGCCCTCGACGAAAAGGGAGTCGAGCACGGCACGCTCAGCAGCCAGGGCCACGAGGATCGGGTCGTAGCGTCGGTCCGGGTCTGGACGGGGAAGCGAATCGAGCCCATTCAGCCGGCCGGCCAGGGAGACCAGCCCTGGCGACGCGGCTGCCAGGCCCTCATAGAGTGCCACCGCCGCGTAGGCGAGGACGCGCGAGGCCATCGGCGGAGAAATCCGCTCCGCCCGGATGAGGCCGTAATAGTTGCGCATCCACTCCGAGACGAACTGCGGGTCGGCGGGGGCAATGGATCGCGCGCAAGCTGCCGAGACGAGGAGCACCGCCGCGATCAGGGGGCCTGCTCGACGGCGACGGTGTTCGGCTCGGCGTGGCATGGCGACCAATCTACGACCGCCACGCGGGCCGCGGCCAGGGTTGCCGCGCCGAGGCGGTCGAGCGTGCCGCCCAGTTGTGCCGCCGCCGCGTCCACGCCAAGTTCCCAGGGTGAGTTGACGCGACCGGGTAGCTCAGTTGGTAGAGCAACGGACTTTTAATCCGTAGGCCCCGGGTTCGATCCCCGGCCCGGTCATCTTCCCAGCGACACCCACCACTCAATTCCGGCGCACGAGGGGCTACTTCCGGCGGCTCATCACCCGCCACACCCCCCGCACACCCCGGTGCAGGTACAGCGCCGGCAGCAGCGCCTTGCCCAATCCGGAGCCGCCCACGCCGTAGGCCTGGAGCATGTACGCGGGAGATGGTAGGGCGATCTCCTTGAGC
>Ga0209321_10000144_pt1 | contig 41384 bp, 32 predicted proteins | sample Rifsed16ft4_FD_184012 | JGI IMG/M metagenome (GOLD analysis project Ga0209321, IMG submission 184012) | Soil microbial communities from Rifle, Colorado, USA - sediment 16ft 4 - CSP-I_5_4 (version 2) | ecosystem: Environmental > Terrestrial > Deep subsurface > Rock core/Sediment | place: Rifle...
CCTCGCGGAGCGGGTCGTGCATGGGCGATACGAGACGATCGACCTAGCGCCGTACGCGCCGGATCGGTTCGCGAGGGGACGAGCGCTCACGTCCTTGTTCTCCATGAGAATCCTCGCGTGAGCCGCGCGACGTGGGATCCGCACCCTCGTGGGTCCTCGTCCGACCGACTCCGCGCCGCGGGCTCCGGGATTCCCTGGTAGCCGACGAGGCGAAGCCCGTCGATTCGGGAGAAGGGGCGCGCGTTCCGCGTCACGACAGGCCCGTTCCTGGCGAGAGCCGTGGACCCTAGGATGACGTCTGCGGGATCGATGGCCTCACTCCGGGCGACGAGCTCTCCTTCGATCCGGCCGGCCTGGGCCGCGACGTCCTGCGTCAGACCGTACGTGGCGATCCCTTTCAGGGCGCGCTCGATGCGGTCGACCTCGGGCGAAGGGACCGCCGATCGAGACACGCCGTGGTAGAGCTGCATGACCGTGATCGCGCTGACTCAGGGCGCGGCACCTGACTCGGGCCGTCGCGGGTCGCCCTACCCTCCGGAGGTCTTTCGCCTCCGTTGGCGCCGGAGGAACAGGGCCACGGCCAGCGCGCCCGCGCCCACGGCGGCCCCGCCGAGGAGCCCGACGAGGAGCGGGTCCGGGCCTGGGACGGGCGGCCCCGGTCCGGGGAGGGTCACCGTCACGGAGAGGGCGGCCGTGGCGATGTTGCCGGACGTGTCCGTCGCGCGCGCGTAGATCGTGTTGGGTCCGTCCGCGAGCGTCAGGGTCCCTGACCAGGAGGCTGTGCCCGAGGCAAGGGACCAGTTCGCCCCGTCCGTGCTCACCTCCACCCGCTCGAGGCCGACGTCGTCGGAGGCGGTCCCGGAGACCGTCACGATCAGCGAGGTCAACGTGGAGCCGGCCGCGGGCGAGCCGATCGAGACCGTGGGGACCGTCGTGTCCGGGGGCGGAGCCGGCGTCGCCGGGATCTCTGCGGACCGAGGGCCGTCGCCGACCGCGTTGAGCGCGTTGACCGCGTAGTAGTATGTAACCCCGTTCGTGAGCCCCGTGTCCGTGAACCCGAGGACGTCGCCGACCGCGACGAGGGGGACGAGGCCGCCCGGGGCCGCGCCGCGGTGGACCCGGTAGCCGACGATCGGGGAGCCGCCGTCGGCGGCGGGCGGCTGCCACGTCAGGGTGACCTGCGCGTCGCCCGCGGTCGCCTGGAGGCCCTGCGGCGCGAGAGGCACGGAGACGGGTGTCGCGGACGCCTCCCCCGAGGGCGGTCCCTCCCCGACCGCGTTCACCGCGCGGACCGCGTAGACGTAGGCCACGCCGTTCGTCAGGCCCGCGTCCTCATGCGTGAGGACGTCGGCCAGGGTGGCCACGAGCGCGAGGCTGCCGGACGCGGTACCTCGGTGGACCGTGTAGTTCGTGACCGGGGACCCGCCGTCGGTGGCGGGAGCGTCCCAGACGAGGACGACCTGGGCGTCGCCCGCGACCGCCCGGAGATTCCAGGGGGCCGCGGGCACCCCGGCAGGCCCGGCGGAGACCTCGTTCGACGGAGCGCCCTCCCCGGCCCCGTTCACCGCGGCGACCCGGTAGTAGTACGTCGCGCCGTCCGTGACGGCGGAGTCCACGTAGGCGTTCGCAAGACCCACGGACGCGTGCGCGACCTCCTCGCCGGGCCCGTCGCCCCGGTAGATCGCGTAGCCGACGATCGGGGTCCCGTAGCTGCGGGGCGTGCTCCAGCCCAGGGTCACGGATCCGCGGCCGCGCGACGCGTTGAGGGCGGGCGCCTTCGCGAGCTCACCCGCATCGATCCCGCGCAGCCAGGGCCGGTCCGGCACCTCGATCCCCCGGACAAGGGTCTCCGTCGTCGCGTTGTACACCCAGATGCGCTGCTGGGCCCAGTCGGCCACGTAGAGGGAGCCGTCCCGGCCCATCGCGATCCCCTGGGTCGTGGACTCGGGATGGGGCATGAACCCCCTCCAGGCCGCGGTCCCGAGGTCGAGCCGGCCGAAGCCCGCCCACCACTGGAATTGCGTGTGGAAGGCCTTCGTCCCGTCGGGCGCGAGGACCGCCTGGGACGCGAACCCGGAGATGGGGAGCGCTTCGACGACGACGTACGTCGCGGGGTCGAACCGGAGGAGGACGCTCGGGGAGCCCTGGGTGCTGATGACCCCGGAGCCCCCGTCCGCGGCGATGTCGACGTCGCCGAGGGCGTAGCCGGGCGTGTCGATCTGCCCCACGACGGCCATCGCGTCCAGGTCCACGACGCGCACGCGCTCGTTCCCCGGGCTCGCGAGGTAGGCCGTGCGCCCGTCCGGCGACACGCCGAGATGGGGCGGCCCGCTGTCGTCGAGGAGCGGGATCGCGCCCGTGAGGACCAGGCTCGTCGTGTCGATGAGGTAGAGGCCCTCCTCCGTCCCGGCGACGAGCCGGTCCGCGTCCGCCGCGGCCTCGATCCCGTCGATGTTGAGGTGACCGGAGAAGGAGAACCGCGCGACCTTCCGGCCCGTGGCCGCGTCGAAGCAGGTGACCGCGCTGTCCGTCCAACCCGCGCGGGTGGCGTTGTAGGCGGTGTACCCGCCGCCGCAGACGGTCCGCTGGTCCCGGGAGACGGCCACGGCCATGGGGAACGCGACGACCGTGTCCTGCGCCTCCAGGCGGACCCGGTAGAGCGGGTCCCCCGTGTCCGCGTCGAACGCCGCGACGTAGTTGCGGAACTCCGCCGCGACGAACGCCATCCGGGAGACCTCCCGGTGCCGGTACGCGAAGAGGTAGAGGCCCCAGGAGTGCAGGACGCCCGGCACGCTGGGGACCGAGGAGACGTGGAGGGTCCAGGTCCCGAGGCTGCGCTCGCCCCGGAACTGCCACAGGGCCTCGGACGGGGCCTCGTCGTACCCGAACACGGAGGAGAACCCGGAACGCCACGCCGTGCCGGTCACATCCGTCGCGAGGATCTGGTCGAAGACGAGGACCCGCCTCCCGCTCGGGCTCTCGAGCTCGAGGCGGACCCCATCCCAGTAGTACGGCGTGTGGGACACGTTCGCGTGGACGTAGAGGTCCATGACCGCGAAGTCATCGGCGATCGCGAGGGAGACGTTCAGGGGGGTGACGCCGTCGAACGCCGACCCGATGTCGGCGGCGGCGTGGCCCGCCGTCTCGAAGCCATTGACGAGGACGTCCCGGTCGCCGTCCGGGTTCGTGACCTCGACGTCGTACACGCCCAGGGGGAGCGGCTGGACCGTTGCCGCGATCGTCCGAGCGTCGACGACGGTGTAGCTCGCGCACTCGATCCCGCCGAACGCGAGCCTCGCCCCCGCGACGAAATAGTCGCCCTCCACGGTGACGTTCGTGGCGCCCGTCGTGGTCCCGAAGTCCGGCGTGATCTCGAGGATCCGCGGGGGGAGGGCATCCCCCGTGTACGCGAACCCTCCGAGGAGGGAGCCCTGGACGACGAGGTTGTCGGCGTTCGGCGGGACCTGGATGACGACGTCGACGGCCCCGGGGACGTTCGCGGGGGTCGACGCGGAGATCGTCGTGGCGTCGAGGACGCTGACGTTCGCCGCGTCGTACGCCCCGAAGCGGACCGTGGCTCCCGCGGTGAAGTTGAACCCGACGATGCTCACGGCGGTCCCGCCCGCCACGGGCCCGGAGGCCGGACTCACGCCGGCGATCTCCGGCCGGGGCAGGACGTACACGACGAGGTCGTACCTGCCGTACTCGCCGAGGGGGAGGGGACTCTCCGAGGCCCGGAAGGCCCGGATGAAGTACGACCCGGAGGTCGCGACGGAGAAGGCGATCAGGGAGGAGCGCGTCGAGACGTCCCGGTCATCGTTCGAGGCGAGGAGAGTGGTCCCATCGGCCGCATACAGCTCCAGGACCGTGTCCGCGCCGTCCAGGAGGCCCGTGGTCTTGATCACATACTCCGTGCCGCCCGTGCCGGAGAACACGGACCAGTCCTCGTCCCCCGCGGGATAGAAGGTGTGGTGGTACGGGCTCCCGTCCGTCGCGGCGGGGACCGCGAGGGAGGAGGCGTCGTCCGCCTCGTACGCGTCCGCGGCGAACTCGATCCCGTGGGCGAGGAGGATCTGCGCGAACTCGGACGCGTAGCCCGGGTGGACCTGGAGCCACTGGTCGTGGAAGGTCTCCATGGAGATCGCCTTCGAGAACCCGGTCGCGTTCTCGCGGATGGAGACGAGGACGTCCCACACGAGGCGGTCTCCCGCGAGCCCGGGGAGGTCCATCGGGTCGTCCTCCACCCCCGGCGTGCCGTCCCGCGAGGCCGCGCCGTCGGCGACGTCGTTGAGGGCGTGGGCGACGGCGACCTCGTTCGCGGACGTCCCGTCTGTGAACGCGCCGTTGGCGTAGGACGAGGGCGTGTCCGTGTCGTTGGAGAGGGAGAAGCCGAACCAGTTGAGCGCGGTCCCGTTCGTCTCGATGTAGATCAGGGGCTGGGTCAGGTTCAGGAAGTCCCGCACGACGCCCATGAAGTACGAACCGAGCCCTTCCGTGTAGGACAGCCGGATGTCCACGGTGCCGGCGAGGCCGTGGCTGCCGTAGAACCCGGCGTCCGCGGAGTAGCTCAGGGCGATGTAGTGCCCCACCTCGTGGAGGATGATGTTGTCGTCGTAGGAGTCGTCGTCCGCGCTCGATCCCATCAGGTAGATGTGGCCGTTGAGGTCGTAGTACTTCCCGTCGTCCGTCCCCCGGGACCAGTGGACGGTGAGGTTCGTGGGTGGGTACGCGGAGGTGAGGTTCTCGACGTACCCCTCCGCGCTCCGCGCGAGGTCGAAGATGTGGAAGGGCCCGCCGACGGTCCCCTTCGTCGCGTTCACGGGGTCCGCGGTGAAGTCGAGGTCCGTCCCCGGCACGTGGTCCCGGAACACGGGGGACGATACCTCGTAGGGCTGCGCCCCGAACCTCGGGAGCGTGAGCACGGAGACGTTGAACAAGCTCGCCCGGTATTGCGAGGTCGTCCGGGCGCGGACGGAGACGTTCCGGATCATCTCATCGGAGACGAGAATCTGGAAGCGGCCCGTCTCGTCCGTGGAGCCCGTGCCGAGGACCTGACCCATGTCGACGTCGTAGAACTCGACGTCCGCCCATCGGACCGGGGCCATCCACGTCACCCCGGTGAATCCCGTTTCGTCGAGCTCCCGGTCCTCGAAGAGGAACCGGCCCTCGACCGAGTACGCGGCGAAGGGGACGATGGCCGAGCCCGACATCGGCCGCGCCTTGGCCGACGCCGTGGATTTCGAGTCCTTCGTCGCGAGCGTGGAGATCCCGTCCGGCGCCTTGTTGACGCCGGCGAGGAGCCACGCGAGCTCCGAGGCGGTCCCTGGCGCGGGCGGAGGCGACACGGGATACGTCCCCTCGTGCAGGGACGGGAGGGGGGAGGGATCGGGTCCCTCGTCCGCGAGGGCGATCACGGTCGGTCGTCCGGGGATCCCGGGGCCCGGGGCGTCCGGGGATGGGACCCCGTCGCGAGCCGCGTCAGGAGCTCGTCCCGTCCCCTCGTGCGCGAGGCCTGAGGAGGCCGAGGCGATGACGAGGAGTACCACGAGGAGCCCCCGCATGGCCAACCCATCGCGTCCCTCGCTTCCCATGGCGCCGGCTCAGCGGTTCCGCTATAAGACCCCTCCAACCCCATTCCGGGAATTGAGAGAGCGCGAGAGTCCTAGCGGACGCCTACGGTCGTCCATCGCCTCGCGGCATCCGGCTTCCGGGTGTCCACGGACCTGCACGAGGGACTCCTGAGGGACCTACGCGAGCCAGGCGAATGATCGCGGCGGTCCCGCCACCCTTATGCGGGGGCGCACCCTTGCCGCGCACGACATGCGCTACGCGGCCCTCGCGGACGCCTACGAGAGGCTCGAGGCGACGACGAAGCGGCTCGAGATGACGGACGTCCTCGTGGCCCTCCTCCGGGTCGTCCCACGGGAGCAGATCGACCGCGTCGTGTACCTGACCCAGGGCCGCGTGTTCCCGGACTACGCGGGGATCGAGCTCGGCCTCGCGGAGAAGCTCGCGATCCGGGGGATCGCCCTCGCGACGGGCCGCCCCGACGCGGAGATCACGTCCCTGTGGAAGGCCTCCGGGGACCTCGGGGCCGTCGCCGAGGCGGAGCTCGCGAAGCGGACCCAGACGACCCTGAGCTCGGAGCCCCTGACCGTCGCCCGCGTGTACGAGAACCTCAAGGAGATCGCGACGGCCGCGGGGACGGGCTCCCAGGAGCGGAAGCTGCGGCTCTTCGCGGACCTCCTCAACGACGCGAGCCCGAGGGAGGCGCGGTACATCGCGCGGACCGTCGTGGGGAAGATGCGGCTCGGGGTCGCGGACATGACGATCGTGGACGCCCTCGCCGCGACGTTCGCGACGAAGGAGGAGCGGGACCGCGTGGAGCGGGCGTACAACGTGTCCTCCGACCTCGGGGAGGTCGCGAAGGCCCTCGCCGCGGAGGGCCTCGCCGGCCTCGCGGGGATCCGCCTGCGCCTCGGCCGGCCCCTCCGCTCCATGCTCGCGGAGCGCCTCGAGACCCTCGAGGAGATCCTCGAGCGGCTCGGGACGGCGGCCCTCGAGTACAAGTACGACGGCTTGAGGGTCCAAGCCCACGTCGGGCGGGACGGGATCGAGCTCTTCTCCCGGCAGCTCGAGCGGATCACGGGCCAGTTCCCGGAGATCGTCGACGCCCTCCGGACGGCGGTCCCGGGCCGGGAGGCGATCCTCGAGGGGGAGGCCGTGCCCGTCGACGCGAACACCGGGGAGTTCCTCCCGTTCCAGGAGGTGAGCCGCCGACGCGGGCGGAAGACGGACGTCGAGCGGATGGCGAGGGAGTTTCCCGTGAGCCTCTTCGCGTTCGACTGCCTCCTCCTCGACGGGGAGGACCTCACGACCCGCCCGTACGCGGACCGGAGGAAGACCCTCGAGGGCCTCGTGCGGGAGACGGACGGCGTGCGCCTCGCGACGGTCCGGACCACGGCGGACCCGAGGGAGGCGGAGGCCTTCTTCGACAAGGCCCTCCAGGCCGGGTGCGAGGGGCTCATGGCGAAGTCCCTCACGTCGACGTACGAGGCCGGGGCGCGGGGGTTCCAGTGGATCAAGTTCAAGCGGGAGTACAGCGCGGCCCTGAGCGACACGATCGACCTCGTCGCCGTGGGGGCGTTCGCGGGGCGGGGGAAGCGGGCCGGAACGTACGGGGCCCTCCTCATGGCCGCGTACGACGCCCGGGCCGACGTGTTCCGCACGACGTGCAAGCTCGGGACGGGATTCAGTGACGAGGTCCTCTTCGGTCTCCCGGAGAGGTTCAAGGACCTCCTCGTGCCGCACGCGCACGCCCGCGTGGACGCGACCCTCACGCCCGACGTGTGGTTCGAGCCCCGCCTCGTCCTCGAGGTCCGCGGGGCGGAGATCACGGTCAGCCCGGTCCACACATGCGCCCGGGACGCGGTGCGACCCGGCGCGGGCCTCGCGGTCCGCTTCCCGCGGTTCACGGGCCGCTGGCGGGACGACAAGAGGGCGGAGGACGCGACGACCCAGGACGAGCTCCTCGCGATGTACCGCGGGCAGCAGAAGGCAGTGCGCGGGGAGCCGGGATCGGCGGCCCGACCCGAGGGACGTTCTCAGGACCGATAACACGAGGCGCGCGGATCGCCCGTATTCCCAGAACCTATCCTGACGGAGGAAGGATTAAGGCCCCCGTCCTCGTCGGTCCGTTCGCTCAGGCGTAGCATGACCCATCTCTCCCTCCTCCAGTGGCTACCTTTGGGTACCGCGATCGTGTGGTTCGGACTCGCGACCTACCAGGTCGCCCGGGACCGCTACCGGACGTGGACGGAGGTCTTCTACCTCGCCCTGTGCGTGTTCGTCGGCGTGTACGGACTCAGCGACCTCCTGTTCTTCAACACCCCATCGTACTACGTCGGCGACCCGCCCGTGTACGACGCGGCGGCCTTCGAGCGGGCCCGGCTCGCGGCCCTCGCGAGCTTCACCTCGATCACCCTCGGAGCCACCTTCTTCATGCTCTTCGGGGTCGTCTTCCTCACGAGGATGCGGAACGCCCTGTTCCTGACCCTCCTCCCGCCCCTCCTCTTCCTCCCGCTCCTCTGGTCGAACCTCGTCGTGGGGTTCCATTCCCTCGAGCCGGACGACCTGAGTCCGCCCTACGTGGGGGACTGGAACCGGACCTGGTACATGATCTGGGGCGCCTACGTCCTCGGGCACGCGGCGATCGGGGCCGTCGCGTTCTTCCTCACGTACCGCGTCGTCACGAAGCAGACGAAGAAGCTCCGGGGCCGGATGCGCGGCCTCATGCTCTCCTTCATCCTGGTCATCCTGTTCGGGTCCTCGACGAACCTCATCCGCGGGGCCACGGGCACGGAGGTCCTCCCCCTGTTCTCCACGGCCCTCATGATCCCCGGCCTCGTGGCTTTCGTCGCCCTCTCCCCGTTGAGCAAGGAGCGCCTGTCGATCGCGGTGAGGCGATGGAAGGCACGGCACTACCTGATCAAGGCGGCCTTCCTCACGTTCGACGATGGCACCCTCATCGGATCCAAGGTCCGGCCGGGGGAGACGATGGTCGACCAGGACCTGTTCAGCGCGACCCTCGACGTGATCCAGAACTTCATGCGCACCTCGTTCCCCGGGCTCCGGGGGCACTGGCTCAAGTCGATCACCCACGGGGACTACACCCTCGTCATGGAGCGGGGCCGGAGGGCGTACCTGACCCTCGTGATCACGGGCCTCGAGACGGACCAGCTGAGACGACAGATGAGAGACGCCCTCCTCGCGTTCGAGGCCGTGAACCGCCAGGTCCTCCTCAACTGGAAGGGGCTCGCCGAGGACGCCCGCGGCACGGACGAGTTCCTCTCCGAGTTCTTCCTCGAGGAGGCGTACGACGACCTGCCGCCATCGTAGGGCCTCCCGCGCCCGTCGGTCAAGCCCGCCCGTGTGAGCCCTTTATCCCCGACGCCCGGGTCTCGCGTGACGGCGGCGTCCATGGCCAACATCCCCTGCGTCGCGGTCGCCGCGCTCCTCACCGCCCTCGTCTGGTTCGGCGTCGTCGTGTACCAGGTCTACCGCGACCGCTACCGCACGTGGACGGAGCTCCTGTTCCTCGGGATGTTCACGTTCGGCGCCGTGTACGCCCTCGCGGACGCCATCTTTTTCAGCGCGGACTCGGCGAGGGAGGCGCTCGGGGCCGCGCGGATGGGCCTCACGGCCCTCACCCTCGCGGAGGTCTTCTTCATGCTCCACGGGATCGTGTTCCACACGCGGTCGCGGGGCGTCTTCTTGATCGCGGCGGTGCCGGCCGCGGTCCTCCTCCCCTTCGTGAACATGACGATGGTGAATGGGCTCGTGCCCCTCGAGGGGACCGGGCCCCCGTACATCCCCATGTACGACCCGTTCTGGTTCACCCTGTGGGTCGGCTGGATCCTCGCGAACTCGACGGTCGCGCTCGGCGCGTACTACCTCACGTACCGGGAGGTCCGGCGACACGCCCCGCGACCCGCCCGGCGGATGCGGCTCATGATGACGTCCCTCGTCCTCATGGTCCTCCTCGGCGGCGCGACGAACGTCGTCCTCGGGTACGGCCAGGTGAAGGTCCCGCCCCTCTTCTCCACCTTCCTCGTCATCCCCGGGCTCATCGCCCTGTACTCCGCGACCCCCGCGGGGTCCGTCGGGATGATGGGCGCGGTCCGGCGGTGGAAGGCCCGGGCGTACTCCGTGCGGGCCGCCCTCCTCACGTTCGAGGACGGCACCCTGATCGCCTCCCGCGTCCGGCCGGAGGAGGGGGGCATGGACGAGGACCTCTTCGGCGCGACCCTCGACGTGATCCAGAACTTCATGCGCACCTCGTTCCCCGGCCTCCGCGGGAAGTGGCTCCAGTCGATCACCCACGGGGAGTACACCCTCGTCCTGGAGAGGGCGGGGCGCACGTGCCTGACCCTCGTGCTCCGCGGGCGGGAGACGGACCCCCTGCGGCGTGCCATGAGGGACGCCCTCCTCGCGTTCGAGGTCGTGAACGCGGACGCCCTCGCGCGGTGGCGGGGGCTCGCGGACGACGCGCGGGGCGCGGGGGACCTCCTGGAGTCGTTCCTCGGCGAGGACGACGAGGCCGGGTGACGCGTCCCGCTCCGGGGGACCGGGACGGCCCGGGGCCGCCCCCCGGGGGCGCGCACGGGCAAAGGCTCGTGGGCTGGCTCGACGAACGCGCGCCTCAGGCGTAGACCTGGACGAGGCCGACGGGTGAGCCGAGGAGGAAGAGCTTCCGGGGCTTCGGGCTCAGGCGGACGACGCGCTGCCCGAGGTTCAACTCCCGCTCCTTGAAACGCTCCTTGATCTCGTCGATCGACACGTACGTCTTCGAGAGGGCCTCCCCCCGGTGCAGGAGCTTGCTCAGGTATCCGACCGCGACGAGGGCCGCATACTCGGGGAACGACCAGTTGCTGTGGAGGGTCCCGTTCTGGGAGTACACGTACGACGACCGGCGCATCCGGATGGGGATCCAGCCGCCGCTTACCTGGAGCTTCGTGTGGCGCACGACGACGTCGATCTCGGGGAGGGCCTCGAGGGTGGCCCGGCCCGCCTCCGTGAGGAACCACTCCTCCTCGTAGTCCAGGAGGAAGTGGGCGTCGAACCGGCCGTCCTTCGCGGGCGGGAACGCGTTCCGGAACGCGGTCTCGAGCTCGTACCCGGGGGTGAGGCCGTGGATCCGGATCCCGACCCCGTGGCGCCGGGCGTACGTCCGGAAGGGCTCGATCCCTTCCGCCAGGATCTGGAGGAACCGCTTCGTGTCCCGGGGCCCGCGCTCCCGGTTGTACGCCGTGTGCGTGAGGACGACGGACGTCCGCGCGCCGAGGGACGCGAGGGTGTGGACGAGGGAGAGGCAGTACATCCCCGCGTCCGTGTCGACGTCGTGGGCCGCGGGGACCGTGAGGGTCGAGCGGGTCCCGTCGGGGATGTCGTACAGGACGAGGTCCCGCAGGTCCGCGAGGGCCGCCTCGGGCGGGATCCCGAGGCCGAGAGAATGGGAGAGGCCCTCCCACGCATGGAGGAACGCCTCCCGGATCGCCTCGGGCGTGGCCAGATACAGGGCCCCACCACTCCGGGCCGGGAGTGGTGTACGCTCGTCCACGTAGTCCGCGGATTCCACGAGGCTCTTGAGAAGGTCCTCCTGGATCCGGGCCGTGGTCGTGCCGGCGTCTAGGGAATCAGGGGGTTCCAGTCCTGGTTCTTCGGGGGGCACCAGCCGCGGCCGAGTCGGGGCGACGCCTGCCATGGGGGGTTCTCCTCCTCTCCCACTCGTTCCCAGAACTGATTATCAGATACTTAATGCTTGCTACAATCCGTAGCACTTGCTACGAAATCTAGCAAAATGTAGAAATAATCCGGAGGCCATGGAGGCGCACGATGGCGGAGCGGAGGGCGGGGAAGGGGTCCCCGGAAGCCCGGGTCCAGTTCAACATCCGCGTGGAGCCCGAGGTCCTCGAGGGCTTCCGGGCGTATTGCGAGCGGAACGGCCTCGACCCCCAGGGCCAGATCCTCCTGTTCATGAAGAGGGTCCTCGATACAGAATTCGACTTCCAGGAGCGCCTGTGGTCGGCCCTGAAGGAGGAGGCCCCCTGATCCCGAGGGGGCCGAGGGGCGCGTCGAACCGGCGGGCGAGCATCGCGACCTGATGGGCGGGCAGGCTCTCCGGCGCGAGGGTCACGAAGAGACGGCAGCCCGCGAGGCTCGCGAGGTCGAGGACGTCCTTCACGAACCCGAGGACGGTCCGGAAGTCGTTGAACAGGGCGAGCTGTTCGAGCCCCGCAATCACGACGTCGGCGCCGGGGTGGCCGCCCACGAAGGACACGAGGGTGCGCTTCGCCTCCGCGTCGAGGGACCTCGGGCGGACCCGCGGCCCGTCCACGTCGGCATCGGTGACCCAGACGATCTCGTACGCGTCCCCGTACCGGCGGCGCGCCTTGGACGGATGCTCCACCGTCAGGAGCAGGCCCCCGCGCGCGCCCGCCGCGAGGAGGGCCCCGGGGGACTCCTGGGCCGAGACGAGGAGGAGGACGTGGTCCCCGTCGGGGACGGACACCTCCGCGGGGGCCCGGAGGATCTCGAGGACGTGGTCCACGGAACCCCGGAGGAGGGACAGCTGGTCCGGGGGGAACGTCCCCAGGCCCGCGGCGACGAGGACCGTCCCGCCCGACGCGCTCGCCTGGTTCGTGACCCGGCGGAGGAAGCGCGCCACGGCGTCGAACCCGTTCATCTGGGCCACGTAGTCGAGGTCGTCGAGGAGGACCGCGGTGCCCGGGTTCTCCCGGAGGAACTTGACGACCGCGTGGAGGAGCTCGAACTCGAGGGAGGACGGCCGGAGGGACCGGTCGTCGCTCGAGGAGGACGTGATCCAGAGGATCGGCGTGCGCTCGAGCCCGAAGCGCTTCCCGATCTGGGAGGGCGGGAGGGCGCTCACGCACAGCCCGGGCGTCGTCGAGACGATCTCCCGGAACGCGCCCATCGCGGTGGTCCGGCCGGGTTCGAGGACGAGGTAGTTCAGGCCTCGGCCGAGGCCGTGCTTCTCGGCCCGCGGGAGGCGGACCTCGATCACGGGGTCGATCACGAGGTAGTGGTATCGCGCGACCGCGTACGCGATGAACACGGACCACGCGAGGGTGTACAGGGACCCCAGGCCCATCCGCGTCTCCGTGGAGGCGAGGAGGGGCCAGAACGTCTCCGTGATCCCCGCGGGGAGGGAGCCCAGGATCAGGCCGAGGGCCACGACCCCGGGCATGTACCCCGCCTTCCGCCTCCGGAGGCGCCACCACGACGCGACGAACAGGACGACGCTCGAGTAGAGCCAGGCGCCGTACAGCGCGGCCGCGATGGGGTACGTCGGCGCGACGTGGGCGCCCGGGCCGAACGCGTTCCGCGAGACGCCGTCGATGACCCCGTCCGTCGCGAGGACCGCCGCGGACCACAGGAGGAACGGCACGTAGGCGAGGGCGAGGACCCCGCGCGTCCGCGGGCCCAAAGCCGGCTCCGGGTACGTGAGGGCGAGGTGCATGAGGGCCGCGGGCACGAGGGAGATCCCGACCCACGTGAGGCGGGTCCAGGGCTCGATGGCATCCGGGGACGCGGACGCGGGCATGGCCCGCTGGACGGCCTCCGTGACGTCCCAGAGGACGAACGCGAGCATGAGGACGAAGAACGCGCGGTTCGCCGCGCCCTTCGGGTTCACGCCGAGGACGTACACGGCGAGGAACGCGCTCACGCCGAGGGCGAGGAGGGAGAGCCCGACCCCGAGGGACGTCAGGCTACCACGCGGCCCGCGGCCCCGTCACTCGGAGACGATCTCGAACGTGTTCCCGTCCACGAGGAGGGGATAGTAGTCCATGTCATGGTTCACGCCCCGCATCTTCACCACGCCGATGTACCGTCGGACCGTCGTCGCGAGGCCCGCGTCCATCTCCCGGAGGCGAAGGTGGATGATCGTGTCCGCGAGGAACTCCTCGACCCCGTACTTCGCGAAGCGGGTGCTGTCCCGGGCGATCTCCGCGACGAGGTACGACGTCGCCTGGAGGTCCCGGAGCTCCTCGAAGAACGTGAAGATCTCGTTCCGCGGGTTCTCGAACGGGGTCAGGGCGTACAGGGCGTCGAGGCTGTCAATCGCGAGGAGGTCGCAGCCGAGCTCCTCCTTGTACCGCGCGAGCTGGCGGCGGAGGCCGAGGATCCAGCGGGGCTGCTCCCGCATCTCCTCGAGCTCCTTCCGGAGGGCGCGGACGTCGATCACGTGGACGCCCTTCGCCTTCCCCGGGTCCATGCCGAGGGCGCGCATCTGGGCCCCGAGGGACTCCCGGCTCTGCTCCATGGAGAGGTACAGGCAGGAGGCATCCCGGTGGATGGCCTCGCTGTACAGGATCCGGAAGACGAGGGAGGACTTGAGGGAGCCCGGCGGCCCGCTCACGAGGACGAGGTGGCCCTTCGGGACGCCGCCCCCGAGGCGCTCGTCGAGCCCTGCGACGTACGTTGGGATGCGGTCTTCTGAACGTGCCACCTGAATCTCCGGAACCCCCACTCCCGACCCTGACGGAGATTAGCACGGCGATGGGCCGGATACGATAAATAGGTTCCCGAAGGCGGCACGATCGTCCGCGGGCGAACAACCCTTAAGCCCATGGCGATGTTCCCTCGAGGACTCCATGCCCGCGACGGTCACGGTCGGCCTCCAGTGGGGAGACGAGGGGAAAGGCAAGATCATCGACTTCCTCGCGGAGCACGCGGACGTCGTCGTGCGGTTCCAGGGCGGGGCCAACGCGGGGCACACGGTCCAGGTCGGCGAGGAGATCTACAAGTTCCACCTCCTACCGTCCGGCGTCCTGCGCAAGCGGACCCTGAACGTGATCGGGAACGGGGTCGTCGTGGAGCCGGGGCAGCTCCTCCAGGAGATCGAGGAGGTCCGATCCCGCGGGCATCCCGCGACGAACCTGCGGATCAGCGACCGCGCGCACGTCGTCATGCCGTACCACAAGACGATCGACGGCCTCGAGGAGAAGCTGAAAGGGGGCCTCGGGGCGGGCACGACGATGCGCGGGATCGGCCCCTGCTTCGAGGACAAGGTCGGCCGCTTCGGCGTGCGGATGGCGGACCTCGTCGACCCCGACGTCCTGCGGGCGAAGCTCGAGAAGGTCGTGCCGATCAAGCGGCGGATCATCGAGGCCCTCGGCGGGTCCGACGTCCTCGACCTTGAGGCCCTCGTGGCGCAGCACGCGGAATACGGGGACCGCCTCCGGCCGTTCGTCACGGACACGTCCGTCCTCCTGGACCGGCAGCTCGCTCGGGGGAAGCGCGTCCTCTTCGAGGGGGCCCAGGGGACCCACCTCTGCATCGACCACGGCATCTATCCGTTCGGGACGTCGAGCCAGTGCGTGGCGGGGGCCGCGAGCGTCGGTGCCGGCGTCGGGCCGCGGCACCTCACGGAGATCCTCGGGGTCGCGAAGGCCTTCACGTCCCGGGTCGGCGCGGGGCCCTTCCCGACGGAGCTCGAGGGGGACGTCGCCACGCACCTGCGGGAGAAGGGGGGCGGGGAGTACGGCACGACGACCCGTCGCCCGAGGCGGGTGGGCTGGCTCGACCTCCCCATGCTCCGGATGTCCGTCCGGGTGAACGGCCTCACGGGCCTCGCGGTCACGAAGCTCGACGTCCTCGGCGGGCTCGAGAAGGTGCGGGTCGCGACCCACTACCGCAGGGACGGGGAGACGATCCGGGAATTCCCCGCGAGCATGCGCGTCCTGGGCGAGTGCGAGCCCGCGTACCGGGACTTCAAGGGCTGGCCCGAGCTCTCCGAGGACGCGTGGATCGGGATCGCGAGGAAGGGAAGGCGGGGCCTTCCCGAGGCGGTACGGCGGTACCTCGCGTTCCTCGAGGCGCAGCTCAAGGTCCCCGTGAAGATCGCGTCCGTCGGGCGGTCGCGCGCGGCGACGATGGCCCTCCGGGCGTGACGGAACGTCGCGGGATCAGGCGCTCGCGCGGGAGGACCCGCGAGGCCCGCGATCCCTCCATGTCGACGACGTCGCCCGGGGGGAAAGGGCCGAGGACGAACCCCGCGACGAGCGTCCCGACCGCGGGGGAGACGCACGCGTCGGAACAGGGCCTCGCCGACCTCTGCCTTGACGAGGACGACCGCGGCGTCGAGGAGGAGGGGGGTCGCGGCCACCGGGGGCGTGTATCGCGCGAGGACGGACGGACCTTCACGCCCCCGGAGAGGGGGGAGCCGTCAGTCGAGGGCGACCGGCGGGATCGAAGGCCTCGGGAGCCCGAGGCGGTCCCGAAGCTCGCACGCCTTGCACACCTCTCGCACCGTCGGCTCCCCGCACCGCGCACACGCGCGGAGGGGTGCGGCCGGGAAGGCGTCCCGGAGGGCGGGGCGGAGCCGGTCGTACCCCGCGACGATCGCGTGGCGGGTGCCCGGACTCTCCGCCTCGAGCTCGTTCAGGATCGTGCGGAACCGACCTCGCTGGGCGCGCTCCGCGTACGGGCAGGTGGCCTCGTGGAACTCGATCCCGCGGAGCATCGCGTAGAGGTACGCCTCCTTCTCGGGGATCCGGCGGAGGGGCTGGAGCCGCGGCACGAGGCCCTCCTGGACCTCCTCATGGGGGCCGAGGCGGGCGAGCCGCTCGACGTCCCCGCGGGCGACGTTCATCAGGATCGACTGGGCCGTGTCGTCGAGGTTGAGGCCCGTGGCCACGTAGTCCGCGCCGGCCTCCCGGGCCGCGAGGTTCAGGGCGTGCCGCCGGAAGGGGCCGCACACGCTGCACGGGATCGTCCCGGGCTCGAGGGCGACGACCTCGTCCATCGTCCGGCCCACGGCGTCCGCGTAGGCGACGACGCGGTGGGGGATCCCGAGACGGCCGCAGAGCCGCTGGGCGGCCGCGATCCCGCCCGGCCGGTACGAGGCGATCCCCTCGTCCACGGTGATCCCGACGAGGGACACGTCCCGCCGAAACCCGAGGATCTCCCGGAGGAGGACGGCGGCCACGCTGGAGTCCTTCCCGCCGCTCATCCCGACCGCGATCGTCTCCCCGCCGACGAGGTCGACCTGGGACCGCAGCTCCCGCTTCGCCCGGCGTTCGACGGACTCGAGGAGGTGCTCGCGGCACAGGTGCTCCCCGCTGTACCGGATCCACGTGACCGCGGGGGCGGCGCAGCGGGAGCAGTCCACGGGCCGACGAAGGCCGCGGGCTTCTTAAGGGTTCACGGGCCGGGTGGCGGCGTCTGCGGGGGAGGGGCCGCGGGAGGTGGGGTGCCGGGGTAGGGCGAGGCCGTCGGGAACGCCGGGTACGTCGGATACGCGGGGGGCGGCGCGTACACGGCGGTCGGGGTGCGCACGATGAGGTCGTAGGCCACGGCGACCGCGATGAGCGTCCAGGATCCCGTGAGGGCGGTCACGAACGTCTGGCCCGCGATCTGGAGGGCCACGCCAAGATACCCGGTCGCCCAGCCCGTCAGGAGGCCCACCGCGCTGGACACGAGGACGGTCAGGATACCGAGGACGAGGAACACCCCGAAGAGGGAGAGGCGGTAGCCCTTCGTGAGCTGCCAGCTCCGACCGAGGCTGTCCAGGGCCCCCCGGTTCTCCATCATGATCGCCGGGAGGAACAGGGCGATGGCGAGGTAGAGGAAGATCGCGAGGATGCCCAGGGGGATGAAGAGGAGGATCCCCATCCCGATCACGCCGAGGTTCAGGGAGAAGATGCCCACGAGGATGACCGCAAAGGCGGCGAGCAACGGCGAGGCGGCGATGAGGCCGTACAGGAACGACCCGGCCATCACGGACCCGAGCCGCCGGATCCCGGCAGAGATCGACGGGGAGACCTGCGCGGGCTGATCCCGGTTGCGCACGACGGCGAACTGGGTCATCCCTCCCGCGACAACGCTCGTCACGATGAAGGAGACGAGCCAGATCAGGATCGCGATCCCGATCGCGGCCCCGAGGGCGGCGAAGAGGGCGTTCACGTCCACGGGCGCGGTCGGGTCCGTGGGGATCAGGGGGGTGATCAGGTTCGTCAGGTAGAGGGACGCGAGGACGTTGATCGTCGCGAGGACGGCCCCGAGGAGGAGGTACACGACGAAGAAGGCGACGAAGTTCTTCGAGTACACGTCGAACGCGCCGCTCAGGATCGTCCCGAACGTCGCGTACCGGGGCGGGGGGTAGTAGCCGTAGGGCGGGGTTCCGGGCGGCGGGTACGGCCCCGGGGGGGCCGGGTAGGGGACAGACATGGCATCCCTCGAGCCCCGGTAAGCACCGAGGGGGTCATGGTCCTTTCCCTCCGACGGCTGTTGGACGTTGGCTTCGTTCTCCGCGGTGAGAACCGCGCCGGTTCCTTTATTTTCGGTCGCCCGAATCCGCGGGCGGAGGCAACCTCCCCACGGACGTCAACCAAGTCGGCATCCTCCTGCTGGGCGTCGTCATCGGATGGTTCCTCCTCTTCGCCGTGAGGCGCTACAAGGTCCAGTGGGGGGCGTTCGCGGCGTTCTTCGTCATCGGGTTCGGGGCGAGCCTCCTCTCCTTCCTCTACGCGAGGGACCTCCTCGCGTACTACGGCATCGGCGTGTTCCTCGGGTTCTTCGCGAACATGGCCGTCCGCGTGGCCGCGATCACCCTCGGCGGGAAGCTCGGGGACGGGCTCCTCGAAATAAGCGCCTTCCGGGACCGGAAGTGAGGCATGGCCTGGGACGGCGTGCGGGCGGCGAAGGCGGAGCATGAGGCCGCCCTGTTCTCCCGGGCGAACGTCGTCGGCGTGGCGATCGCCCGCAAGGTCGTCGGGCGCCGGGAGACGGACGAACCTTGCGTCGTCGTGTATGTCGAGCGCAAGAAGCCCGAGGCGCAGCTCGCCCGCCGGGACGTTGTCCCGAAGGCCCTCGAGGGCGTCCGCACGGACGTTGTGGAGACGGGGCGCTTCCACGCGCTCGGCTCCGCCCCTCCGGACGTCGTCGAGCGGACCTCGCGGGTGCGGCCTGCGCCCGGGGGCGTGAGCATCGGCCATCCGCGGACGACCGCGGGCACCCTCGGCGTCGTCGCCCGGACGAGGTCCGGGGGACGGGTGATCCTCTCGAACAACCATGTCCTCGCGAACTCGAACGACGCGAAAGCCGGGGACGTCATCCTGCAGCCCGGGCCCGCGGACGGTGGCCGCCCGGACGACGGGATCGCCCGCCTGGCGTCCTTCGTGCCCCTCGTGTTCGATGACCGGGACCTCGGGCCCTTCGGGCGGTTCCTCGAGAGGCTCTTCGGGCCCCTCCTGTCGTGGGCGGGCCTCGGCCTCAAGCGGCTGCCGACGGGCCGGACGAACCTCGTCGACGCGGCCCTCGCCGAGCCCCTCGACCCGGACGACGTCCGCGCGGAGATCCTCGAGATCGGTCGAGTGGCCGGCACGGCGGTCCCGGAGATCGGGCTCCGGGTGAGGAAGAGCGGGCGCACGACGGGCCTGACGTCGGGACGGGTCACGGGCCTCGACGCCGTCGTCACGGTGGACTACGGCGGCCGGTCCGCCGTGTTCCGCAGGCAGGTCGTCAGCGACCTCCTCTCGAAGGGCGGGGACAGCGGCTCCCTCATCGTCGACGACTCGAACCGAGCGGTCGGCCTCCTGTTCGCGGGCAGCGCGGTGACGACCCTGTTGAACCCCATCGACGCCGTCCTGCGGCAGATGGAACTCGAGATCTGAACCGCCCGACCATCGAGGATGACGCATCCGCCCATCCCTCCGGCAAAAGGTTATTACCGCGCCCCAGGATGTCGCGACCCAAGTTGGGGCGAGGATGAAGGAGATCTGGGTCGAGAAGTATCGACCGAAGAGCCTCGAGGAGGTCGTCGGGCAGCAGGACATCGTGGCCCGCCTCAAGGCCTACGCGAAGTCGGGGAACCTGCCCCACCTCCTCTTCGCGGGCCCCGCGGGGACCGGCAAGACGACGTGCGCGATCGCCCTCGCCCGGGACCTGTTCGGGGAGGACTGGCAGCAGAACTACAACGAGCTGAACGCGTCGGATCAACGGGGGATCGACGTCGTCCGGCAGAAGATCAAGGACATCGCGCGGCTCGCGCCCTTCAGCGGTACCCCGTTCAAGCTCATCTTCCTCGACGAGGCGGACAACCTCACGTCGGACGCGCAGGCGGCCCTCCGGCGGACGATGGAGACGTACACGAAGACGTCGCGGTTCATCCTGTCCGCGAACTACTCCTCGCGGCTCATCGAGCCGATCCAGTCGCGGTGCGCCGTCTTCCGGTTCCGGCCCCTGCGCCCGGAGGCGATCCGGGAGTACCTCGGGAGGATCGCGAAGGCGGAGAAGCTCAAGGTCACGGAGGACGGGATGGAGGCCCTCGTGTACGTGGCCCAGGGGGACATGCGCCGTGCGGTCAACTCCCTCCAGGTCGCCGCGTCCCTCGGCTCCACGATCGACGGGGACGCGCTGTACAAGGCCGCGTCCACGGTCCGCCCCGAGGAGATCCGGAAGATCCTCGAGAAGGCCCTCGGGGGCGAGTTCCTCCCGGCCCGCGAGGCCCTCGACACCCTCCTCATCGAGTACGGGCTCTCCGGGGAGGACGTCGTCCGGCAGATCCACCGCGCGGTGTTCGACCTCAACGTGCCCGACGACTTCAAGGTGAGACTCGTGGACCGGATCGGCGAGGCGGACTTCCGGCTCGTCGAGGGGAGCAACGAGCGGATCCAGATCGAGGCCCTCCTCGCCCACATCGCCCTCGTCGGGCGAGAGCTGAAGCCGGGCTGATCAGGCGCCGAGGCGGGCCTTCCAGCGTTCGTCGTAGGCTTCGTCCCTCGGGGATGCCGCGAGAATCGCCGCCAGGGCCATCGCGGGCTCCGCCGACTTCAGTCCGAGGAACTCCGCGATCGACGCGTCCGCTTGGAGGAGGGCCCGGCCGCCGTCGGCGGCGGCCGAGGAACGGCAGGCGCGGGACGCGAGGAGCTCCGCGAGGCGCGCGGGTGCGCCCCCGGAGGCGACGTACGCCGAGACGCAGGCCGCGGCCGGATCCGGCCGACGCGCGTCGAGATCCTCCTCGAGGGACCGGAGGAGGGCGTCCTGCCCGGACGCGTGCGGGGGCGATGGCAACGCGAGATCGGGAGAGGGCCCGCGGAGGAGGAGGGCCGACTGGAAGAGGGCGTGGAGCCGGTCGGCCGTGCGCGTGAAGTCGAGGACGAACCGCGCCGCCCATGCGAAGGCGATCGGGCCGGCGGCCGCGGGATCGCCCTTCGAGGCGACGGCCCGCCGTGCGGCCTCGAGGGAGAGGGCCTCCGCGAGGGACGCCGCGGACGCGCCGTCCGTCAGGAGCTTGAGGACCGCTGACGCGCATGTCGCATCGTCGGGGGAGGCGAGGGCCTCCGCGACCCGGGCCGGACCGTCCTTCGGGAGGGGCCGGCCGCTCGAGGCCAGGGCCTCGAGGTCGACCCAGGACTTCCCGAGGACCTGGAGGATCGACGCGTGGGCGCGGGAGTCCCGAGGGCCCGTGACGAGGTACTCGACCGCGGGCCGCAGGATCACGCGGGCGTCCTTGAATCCCAGGGCCCGCGCGAGGCGCCACAGGCCGACGGACGTGACGAGCTTGCCGCCGGCGTCGCCCATGTCCTCGATCGCCGCGCGGAAGAGCAGCTCCCCCGCCATCCGGCGCTCCCAGCCCTCGTCGAGGATCCCGAGGAAGACGGACTCCGCCTCGGGGAGGTCCCCGTCCCGCGCGGCGAACACGAAGGAACGGCCGAGGTGGGTGATCTCCCCCGAGACGACGAGGGGCGGCTTCGCGGGGCGCGCGGACTTCGGCTCCGACGCGACGAGGGCGACGGCCTGGAGGACGGGGAAGGGCCGGGCCTTCGGCGGGAGGACGGGCAGGAGGCCCGCTGCGGAGGCGAGCGCGAGAAGGCCCGACGGGGGCCGGCCGGCCGCGGGGTCGTAGTGGAGGGCGGAGGCCTTCGCCGCCGTGCGCACGACCTCGAGGGGGGGCGTCCCGGCCTGTAGGGCCGCGAGGGCGGCCTCCGAAGCGGGGTCCGCGCGGGAGGCGGCGATCGCCGCGGAGAGGTCCGCGAGGCGGGCCGCGACGTCGGGGGAGACCATCGCGCGGTCGGATGGGCGGGGCCTAGATAAGGCCTTCGCGGCAGGCGACGAACCCGGGCGGGAATCCCGTCGGTCCCGAGTCGTCTTGTCATCGTTGAATAGCGATAACAAGGACGAGGACACGGCCGGCACGACCGTCCGCCCGCCGCCCCCCGGTATATCGACGCAACGGTCAAATCCATCGAGCCCTTTGGCCGCGCGGGGTTCGACGATGGCGACCCGGCTCCTGTTCTGGCGCAAGGAGGAGGAGGACGCCCTGAGCGACGAGCAGCACCGGCAGCCCGGGATCCTCTCGGACTTCATCCTCGGCAGCCAGGACGGCCTCGTGAATGTCCTCGGCGTCATCCTGGGCGTGGCCATCGCGTCGCGGGACCTGACGATCATCCTCGCGGGAGGGCTCGCGGCGACGTTCGCGGAGTCGATCAGCATGGGCGCCGTCGCCTACACGTCGACCTTGGCGCGTCGGGACCACTACCTCGCGGAGGTCGAGCGGGAGCGGCAGGAGATGGTCGAGCTCCCGCACGTCGAGCGGCAGGAGGTCCGGGAGATCTTCGAGCGCTGGGACTTCCACGGGCCGGAGCTCGAGGACATCGTCGATCGGATCGTCGCGAAGCCGAAGGCCTGGCTCGAGCTCATGATGGCCCACGAGCTGAACCTCGCGCCCGTGGACAAGGGGCAGGCGCGGAAGAGCGCGATCCTCGTCGGCACGGCGGCCATCGTGGGGTCCCTAATCCCCCTCCTCCCGTTCATGTTCGTCGGGGCCGAGACGATCTTCACGGGGATCCTCGTGTCCCTCCTCGTGAGCTCGATCACCCTCTTCGTGATCGGTTGGTACAAGGCGAAGATGACCGTGGGGCGGCCCGGGAGGAGCGGCGCCCAGATGACCTTCATCGGGATCGCGTCGGCCCTCGCGGGCTTCGGGATCGCGTTCCTCGTGAGCGGTGGCCGCGTGACGTAGGAGGAGTGCGTGGCGCGGGATTCGAACCCGCGTTATGACCTTGGCAAGGTCAGGTCCTAACCAACTAGACTAGCCACGCGCGGGGACGCTCAACACAGCCAAGGATGAAAAGCTTGCGGCGCGGGCCGTTCACGCCGCCGCTTTCAGCTTCCTGTGCCGCTCGACGTAGAGCTTCTCGCACGATGTGCAGCACAGGTAGTGGTCCCGCCCGTCCATTCGGATCTTGATCGGCTCCCCCTTGATGGGCCCCTTGCACTGGTAGCAGACGAGGCTCGTCGTGAGGGCATCCGCGAGGATCGCCCGCGGCTCCTCCTTCAGCGCGCGGATGGCGACGTGATGGTCGACGTCCACGACGTCGTGGAGGCCCGCGACCTTCTCCAGGACGGCGTCGACGTCCCGCGGGTCGACGACCGTCGCGTCGACGACGATCCGGCCCCCGCGAGCGACGAGGACCCGGCGGACCCCCGCGAGTTTCGCGATCGCGGAGGCGACTGCGTCCGTCGAGGGGGGCCGCGCCTTCACGAGGAGGACGAAAGTCGTCTCGTTGAGCCGCTCGGGGTCGAGGACCGCGGCGTAGCCCTTCACGATCCCGAGCTGCGTGAGGGTCGTGAGGCGCGCGCTCACGGTCGGCGTGCTCACGCCGACCTCCTTCGCGATCACCCGAAGGGAGAGCCGCGCGTCCCGCTGGAGGCAACGCAGGATCGCGATGTCCGTCCGGTCGAGATCCACGGCCCACGAACCGAGGGGGCGGTTGATAAAGGTTCACCGTGGATCCCTTGGGACCCGGGATAGACCCCATCGCGGCTTACACATGGCAGGGGGAACGCGGGAATACGTGGCGGCCCTACCCGCCTCCATGGCCATCCGGGTGACGGAGGCCGCGCAGCACAAGATCCGGGAGCTCTTCGGGCGCGAGGGCCTCGAGGGCCGGTCCCTCCGGCTCGGCGATCGTCCTCGGCGCCCTGCTACTCTCCCAGGTGCCTTGCCTGAGGCACGTCGCCCGCCTCGACCTGGCGCGGGCCACGAAGGAGAGGGTGGGAAGACGTGAGGTGCGCCACGTGCGGGATGCGCATCCGGGGACGGCCCATCCGGGAGGAGGCGGACGGCGCGGTGCTTCACTACTGCTGTGTGGACTGCCTCCTGGAGGAGGTCTGTCGGAGGGACCGGGCCCTCCGCAGGGCCTTCCGGAAGGGGACGAAGGCCTCCGTACGCGAGGATTCCCCTCGGGCCGTCGGACATTCCCATCCCTGAATGCTTATGAACCCGAGGACCATGCGGCCCCGGGGCGGCCCATGGCGATGCCCGAGGACCGGACCGTGAGCTTCGAGGGATTCTCCGCGCCCCTGCGAGGGAAGGTCCGTTCCCCGGCGTCGGGCGCCGTGAGCGGGGCCCTCGTCCTCGCCCACGGGAGGAACGGGGACATGGACGAGCCCCTCGTCGAGGGCCTCTCCCGCCGCACGGCGGACCTCGGCTGGTGGACCCTGCGGTTCAACTTCGCCTTCGCGGACGCGAAGGGCGAGCCCTCCGCGGACACGTCGGACGAGATCGCGGACCTCCGGGAGGCGATCGCCTTCGCCCGGCGGGAGTCCGGGGCGGAGACGGTCACGATCGTGGGTCGGGGCCTCGGGGCGTGGGCCGTCGTCGCCGCGGCGACGGACGAGGACGCGGAGGACGCGATCCTCCTCGGGATCAGCTACGCGGGGCAGGAGGAACGTCGGGTCGCCCTCGAGCGCCTCGGGGAGTTCGACGTGCCGGCCCTCATCGTCGTGGGGTCGCGCTCGGACCGCGTGGACCTGCCCGCCCTGAAGGCAATCGTGGATCCCCTCCCGTTCGTCCAGCTCGATGTCATCGAGAGGGCGGACCACCGCCTCAGGGACGGAGCCGGGCGGCCCATGCTCGACGAGGTCCTCACGAGGTGCGAGGCGTGGCTCAAGGGCCGCCTCCAGGCCCCCGCGTGAGTCGCCGCTTGAACCTGACGCCGCTTTTCGTGCCTCCGAAGTAGGGAATGGGGCAGGTATTTGACGGCCCCGCGCGCTCAGCCCTCGGGGTTGTCGAGATGGAGAATCGGAACCTCGGGAAGAAGGCGGCGTACGGGATCCTCGGCGGCATCGTGGGCGGCCTCGTGTTCGGAGCCCTCATGGCCGCGGCCGGGGCCCTCCCGCTCGTCGCGGGGCTCGTGGGCTCGCAGGACCCGATCGTCGGGTTCCTCGTTCATATGGGGATCTCCGCGTTCATCGGCGCGACGTTCGTGGGATTCTTCCAGTCCCTCGTGACGGGCCCGCAGCGCGCGATGGTCCTCGGGACCGCATACGGGTTCGTGTGGTGGATCCTCGGCGGGCTCATCCTCATGCCCGTCTTCCTCGGGGTGCCCATCCAGGTCGCGAACGCCCTGACGGCGGACAACCTCGGTGGGCTCGTGGGGCACCTCCTCTACGGCTTCGCCCTCGGGGCGACCTACGTCCTGCTGGCCGCGAGGACGGGGCTCGTCGCGAAGGCGCTCGCAAAGGCGCCCGCCCCCTGACCCGGTCCGTCCCGACGGTGCGGCGTCGCGCGGCGATAGCCGTTAGTAGACGCGAGGCCATCCCGCGCCCGCATGGCGAAGCTCTCCGACGTCGGCGAGAGACAGGCGATCCAGGTCCTCGCGAAGATCTTCGACCGCGGGCATCCGATCGGCCTCGGCCACGACTGCGGGGTCGTGGACTGGGGCGAGGACTACCTCGTCATCACGACGGACGTCGTGAACCCGAGGACCCACATCCCTCCCGGGACGACGCCCCAGCAGGTCGGATGGTACGTGACCGCGGTGAACCTGAGCGACATCGCCGCGGCGGGGGCGCGGCCCCTCGGATTCGTCGCGGCCCTGTCCCTCCCGCCCGCCACGGACGTCGAGTACCTGAAGGGCCTCGGGCAGGGGATGGAGGAGTGCGCGCGGGAGTTCGGGATCGCGATCCTCGGGGGCGACACGAAGGAGGCGGATCAGGTATCCATCGCGGGCACGGCCGTGGGCCGCGTGCGGAGGGACCGGATCCTCCTGAGGAAGGGAGCGAGGCCCGGGGACCTCGTCGTCGTCACGGGGGACCTCGGCCGTGCGGGCTTCGCGTACCGACAGCTCGAGACGGCCCAGCTGAGGAGCGAGGCCTTGAACATGCTCCTGCGCCCCTACCCGCGGATCCTCGAGGGCGGCTTCTTCTCCGATGCCGGCGTGGTCACGAGCTGCATGGACATCTCGGACGGCCTCGGGGCGACCCTCGCCCAGATGGCGTCCATGACGGGCCTCTCGTACCAGGTGGACTGGGAGGCCCTCCCGCTCCACAGGCCCGTCGGCACGCTGCCGCCCGCGCAGGCCCGGGACACCGCCCTCTACTCCGGCGGGGACTACGAGCTCCTCGCGACGGTCAAGCCGGAGGGCGTCGAGACCCTCCTGGCGCGGTACCAGGACATGCGGCGCGGGGACCGGCACCGGCTCACCCTGATCGGGAAGGTCGGCCCGCCCGGGCCCAACGTCCTCGTTTCCGCCGCGGGGAAGGAGCCCCTCCTGGGGAAGGGGTGGGAGCACTTCCGTCCGTCCCATGTATCGTAACCGCATGCGAAAGTGTTTATCCCCGATGGGAAGGTACTACGGGCGCGCATGATCCCCGTCGAGGAGATCCGAGAGCCCCCCGGCAAGGCGATGGGGAAGGTCGCCGAGCTCTGGCGGCCGCTCGAGGGCACGAACAAGATCGTGTGCACGGCGTGCGCGCGGTACTGCAAAATCGGCGAGGGGCAGGTGGGGCTGTGCGGGATCCGCGGGGTCCACGAGGGGAAGCTCTGGCTCTACGTGTACGGCCGGGTCATCACGGGCCACGTCGACCCGATCGAGAAGAAGCCCGTGTCCCACTACCGCCCGGGGTCGAAGATCTTCAGCATCGCGACGACCGGTTGTAACTGGCTCTGCCGTTATTGCTTTGTTGGTGAAACGACCATTCATACTAACACAGGAATATTATCTATACAATCACTTTTTGAAGAAGCCCGTCCCACGGCGAACCAGGAGGTTCGGCTCCCCGAGGGGCTCGCGGTCGTCACCCACAGGAACCGGTGGCGACACGTCCGAAAAGCCTTCCAGCATTGGTACTCCGGGCCCATCGTCGAGGTGACGACGGAACTCGGCCCCGGCTTCCGTTCGACCCCCGATCACGGTGTCTACGTCGCGGAACCCCATGGCCAGGGGAGGAAGAAGGCCGCCTCGACAATCCGTCGCGGCGATCTCCTAGTCACTCCGAGTCTCATCGGAGAACGAGCTTCGCCGGGGCTCGCGGTCGAGGCAATCGCGGCTCGTGGGCATCCGGAGACCGAGGTGGGCTCGATCTCGGTGGAAGCCGGCGAGGCGTCGCCGCACCTACCTGTCCAACGGGTCGAGGAGCGATCCTACGTCGGATGCGTCTACAACCTCGAGGTCGAGGAGGACCACAGCTACACGGCGAACGGCCTCGCCGTGGCGAATTGCCAGAATGCCGACATCTCCCAGCGGCGCAAGGTCGAGGGGATCGAGGTCGAGCCCAAGGACGTCGTCAAGATGACCCTGGACCAGGGCTGCCAGGGCCTCGCGTACACGTACAACCAGCCCACGATCTTCATCGAGTTCGCGCGGGACATCGGCCTCCTCGCCCGGAAGGCGGGCCTCATCAACATCTTCGTGTCGAACGGCTACGACACCCCGGAGACGGTCGCGGAGATGGGGAAGTTCCTCGATGCCGTCACGGTGGACTTCAAGGGCTCCGGGGAGACGGACTTCGTCCGGAAGTACATCAACATCCCGAACGCGGACCCCATCTTCCAGACCCTCCTCGAGGTCCGCGACAAGACGAAGATCCACACGGAGATCACGGACCTCATCGTACCCCAGGTCGGGGACAGCCTCGACGCGGCCCGCCACCTGTCGAAGTGGGTGTACGACAACCTGGGCCCCGACACCCCGATCCACTTCCTCCGGTTCCACCCGGACTACAAGATGATGGAGTTCCCGTGGACGCCCGTGGAGACCCTCGAGCGCCACTGCGCGGTCGCGAAGGAGGCCGGCCTCAGGTACGTGTACATCGGGAACGTGCCCGGGCATCCCCTCGAGCACACGTACTGCCCCGGCTGCGGGGCCGTCGCGATCAAGCGGTACGGATTCGACATCACGGGCTGGTACCTCGACAAGGACAACAAGTGCAAGAAGTGCGGGCCCCGGCTCGCGATCCACGGGCGGCTCGAGAAGACGGCGAAGGAGAACCGCTTCTACGGGGTCCTGTACCACCGCTGACCCGGCTCACGGGACGAGCCGGCCCTTCTCCACGAGCGCCTCCCCGTCTACGACGATCCCGACGTCGGACAGGATCGCCTCGACCTTGACCCCGCAGTGGATCTTCCCTCCGAGGACGAGGTTGTCCCCGAAGCCCACATGGGCCGTCCCGAGGGCTTTCTCCGCCTCGAGATGAGGACCCGTGACCCGGGCCCGGGGGTTCAGCCCGAAGCCGAAGCGGGCGAAGGCCCGGCCGTCCCGGCCCCCGCGGTTCATCGCGTGGATCGCCCTCGTCGCGCCCGTGATCCGCGCGGCGTGGCCCTCCGACACGACGGCGGTCGCAGGAGCGGAGAGGGGCTCGTCGAAGTACACGTCGGCGACGAGGCGGCCCTCCGCGGTGCCTTCGACGGGAGCCACGAAGACCTCCCCCGCGGGGAGGGTCGTGAACGCCCCCTTCCGCGCGCACAGGCCCGTGTCCTCCGTGATCCAGTCCCGCCCCGCGACCTGGAACATCAGGTCCGTCCCCGCGGCGGACGTCAGGCGGACCTCCTTCGAGCCGCGCACCCTTCGGGCGACGCGGCGCACGGCCTCGTGGATCTCCGCCCAGTCCGTCGCGAGGCCGCCCTCCTCGAGCATGGAGGACGTGATCCCCGGGATCGAGATCACCCGGGCCCCCGCCCGGTTCGCCGCGCGCCGCGCGTGGGTGTGGGTGAGGGACGTGCTCGCGACGAGGACGACGAGGTCCGTGGCCTGCATGGCCGCCCCGAGGGGCTCCGGCGGCTCCTCCCCGTCCCCCTTCCGGGGATCGATGACGGCGAGCACGGGGTCCGCCCCGAGCCCGCGGGCCGCGGAGAGGAAGGCCTCCCCGATCCCACGGGTCGACGCGTCCGCGACGACGAGCACGCGCTCCCCCGCCCTGAGGGACGCGCTCGTGCGCAGGACGAGGCGGGCACCCTCCTCCATCGCGGCGACGCATGCGGGCCGCGTCGCTTATAGTTTCCTCCATGAGACGCGGGCCCGTCGCATCCGTCCGTAGCGAACCATTAAATAACGTCGGGAGCATCGACGCGGCCTCGGAGGGAATCCGGAGTGCCCGTCGAGGTCGGCGAGCTGCAGCGAATCCTGAAGATCCTGAACGAACGCACGGGGGCCGTCGCCTCCGCCGTCGTCACGCGTACGGGGGTGCCCCTCGCCTCCGCCCTCCCCGACGGCAGCCACGCGGAGAACTTCGGGACGATGGCGGCGACGATGCTCGGCGCCCTCGAGGTCATCTACACGGGCCTCGCGAGGCCGTCCCCCGCGGAGATCGTCGTGATGTCCGCGAGCGGGGTCGTCCTCGCCCACAGCCTCACCCCGAAGGCCTTCCTCGTGACCCTCTCGGAGTCCGTGACCCCGGAGCTCCGGAAGGCTGTCGCGTCCTTCGCGGACGAGGCGAGGACCTACCTCGGTGCGGAGGCCTAGGTCCGGCGCAGCCGCCCGAGGACGTCGCCGAGGGTCTTGACGACGACGGCCCGCACCCGCCCGTACCGCCGGACGCGCGGCTCGAGGACGACGAAGAGGATGCCGAGGACGATCCCGAGCCCCGCGCCCGCGACGACGTCCGTGGGCCAGTGGACCCCGAGGTAGATCCGGCTCAGGCCGATGAGGGACGCGAGGACGGCCATCGGCGCCGCGGGGCGCCAAGAGATCCGGACGAGGAGGAAGCCCGCGACGGCGAACGCCCGGGAGGTGTGCCCACTGGGGAAGGCCGGGTCGACCTCCGCGGCGCACGGGTAGTACGACAGGAGACGCACGCCGCTCAGGGCGTCACAGGGACGCTCGCGGGCCATCAGGATCTTGATCGCGTCCGTCACGAGCATCGTGACGACGAGGAGGACGAGGAGGTCCACGGCGGCCTCCCGTTTCCCGCGCGCCCAGAGGGGGACCGCGAGGAGGGCGAGGAGGAACGGCAGGCCGAGCGTCGTGAGGACGAACATCGCGGCGTCGAGGATCGGGTCCGCGCCCGCCTTGTTCAGGGCTCGGAACAGCTCCTCCTCCCAAGCCCAGGAGACGGAGGCCGATGGGAGGAGGGCGAGCACGGGCCTGCATCGAGGGACGCGGCTTAAAGAGACCGCCGCGGGCCTGAACCCTGAAGTGTGCCCGCGCGTTCCCTGCCCAGCATGGCCCTCGTGCGGCGGGTGTACGACAGGCTGCGGGCCCACTACGGACCCCAGGCGTGGTGGCCCGCGGACACGCCCTTCGAGGTCATCGTCGGCGCGCTCCTCATGCAACAGACCTCATGGGGGCGGGTCGAGGAGGCGATCGGGAACCTGAAAGCGGCCGGGCTCCTCGACGTGAGGCGTCTCGCCCGGGCCGACGTGGCGACGATCCGGCGGCACGTCCGCGCCGCGGGGCTGTACCGCACGAAGCCCGCGCGCCTTCGCTCGTTCTGCCGGCACCTCCTCGCCCGGGCCGACGGAGACCTCGGGCCGTACTTCGAACGACCGACGGCGGAGATCCGGGCGGACCTCCTCGCGCAACGCGGCGTGGGCCCCGAGACCGCAGACTCGATCCTCCTGTACGCGGGCGGCCACCCCGTGTTCGTCGTGGACGCGTACACGGTCCGGATCGGCACGCGCCTCGGGCTCCTCCCGTCGACCCGGTACGACGATGTCCAGGCCTTCTTCGAGGCCCGGCTCCCCCGGGACGCGGACCTCTACAAGGAGGTCCACGCGCTCCTCGTCGTCCACGCGAAGGCCCTCTGCCGGCCGAGGCCCCGGTGCCCCGACTGCCCGCTCCTCCGGATCTGCGCGTACGGCACGGGACGAAAACGCTAAGGTCCGCGGCGAAGTGGGTCCGCCGCCATGGTCCGCGGAATCACCCTCGATGCGTTCGGGACGCTCATCGACACGGGCCGGGACGTGCTCCTCAAGGTGTCCCGCGCGGCCCTCGAGGACCATGGCCGGGGCGTGGCCCCGGAGGCGTTCCTCGAGGTCTGGGACCGCCACTTCTTCGGGGCGAATCCCCCGGAGTTCCTGAACCTCGCGGAGATCACGGAAGACAGCCTCGCGCGGACGTTCCGGGACTTCGGGATCGAGGGCGACCCCGCCCCCTACGTGGACATGCTCGACGCGGAATGGCGGCGGGCGAAACCCTATCCGGAGGTCGCGGCGGCCCTCGACGCCCTCGACGGCCTGCCGCGGGCGGTCGTCTCGAACGCGGACGAGGCGTTCCTCCGGGAGATCCTCGAGAGGAACCGCCTCGCGTTCGACGCCGTGATCACGTCGGAGGCGACCCGCTGCTACAAGCCCCGCCCGGCCATCTTCGAAGCGGCCCTCCAGGCCCTGGGGATGCCCGCGCAAGACATCGTCCACGTCGGAGACTCACTCACCGCGGACGTCGCGGGCGCGGGCCGGCTCGGGATGCGGACGATCTGGCTGAACCGGTCGGGCGTGGGCCGCGGGCCGGGGGATCCGGTCCCCGACGCGGAGATCCGGACCCTCGCCCCGCTCGCGGACCTCCTGAAGCGCCTCTAGGGAAACGGAAGGGCCTGTCCCGGACGCACGCGCCATGGGGAGAAGGCGACCAGACGATGAAGTTCGGACAGGACGATCGGCGGATTCCCCTGCCCCGCCTTCGAGCGGCGGCGCTCGGACGGACCACGGGCGCCCCGGCCTTTCCCCTCTCCCTTTTAGGTCCGCCGAAAATCGTTAAGTAACAGGCGGACCATCCGCCTGCGGGGGTGCTTGGCTCCTTGTCAGGCATCACGGTGGGGGAGAGGGTCCTCGTCCATCTCGAGGCGTACACCCGCTACGCGGACGCGTATGAGGTGCCCGCGGAGGCGACCCAGGACGGGATCGCTGCCGCCCTGGGGATCAGCCGCGCGCATGCGGCCCTCGAGCTCAAGCGTCTCAAGGCTGCGGGGCGGGTCGAGGAGCGGATGGCCCACGTCCCCGAGGGGCGGACCCGCCGGAAGGTGTATTTCCTCCTCCCCGCGGGCCGGGAGGTCGCGCGACGGATGCGGGAACACGCGCGGGCGAAGCGCGTGACCCTCGCGGGCCCCGACGGGAGCCGGGAGGCCTCGGGCCTCGACGCGATCGAGGCCCTTCGGAGGGTCGGCCTGAGGGAGGCGGAGGCGATCCAGCAGGTCCTCGCGGCGGACATCGTCCACCTGGGGCCCGCTGCCGCCTCGCCCTCGGCCCCTCCCGTGCGGGCGCCGCCGTTCTTCGGGAGGGACCGCGAGCTCCGCGACCTCCGGGCGTGGCTCGCGCCGGACGAGGGCCCCGTCGCCGTCGTCGTCGGCGTCGCGGGGATCGGGAAGACGGCCCTTGTGGCCCGAGCCCTCAGGGAGGAGGCCCGGCCCGTCCTCCTCCGGCGGGCGTACGCCCATGACGACGTCCACGGGCTCCTGTCGTCCCTCGCGGACTTCCTCGCCCGCAACGGCCGGCGGCGGCTCAAGGGGCTCCTCGCGAAGGCCGCGTACGACCCTGCGGAGGCCCTCGCGGTGGCCCGGGAGGACCTCGCGGGATCCGTCGTCGCGGTCGACGACCTCCACGCGTCCGCCGCGGCCGAGGGGCTCCTCCGGAGCCTCCTCGAGGGGGACGTCGGGTTCAAGGTCCTCGTCGCGAGCCGGGAGGTCCCGCGATTCTACGACGCCCGGGACCGCGCGACGGGGCGGGTCAACGAGCTGGCCCTCGACGGCCTCGAGGACGCGCCCGCGATCGAACTCCTCGCGTCGAGAGGGACCCGGTTCGGGGCGGACGACCTTCGCCGGGCCCTTCGGGCCGCCCGGGGCCACCCCCTCGCCCTCGAGCTGCTCGCCGGGGCCGGACCGGACGGCGGCGCCCTCGAGGCGGAACGGTTCGTCCTCGAGACGGTCCTCGACGGCCTCGACGACGCCGCGGAGGCCCTCCTCCGGACGTTCGTGGTCCTCCGCAGGCCCGCCCCCTCCCCCGAAGCCCTCGGGGGGACCGTGTCCCAGGTGCGCCGGCTCACCCGGCTGGCCCTCCTCCAGCACCGGGACGACGGGTACCAGATCCACGACCTCGTCCAGGAGTTCTTCCGCGCCCGCATGTCGGAGGCGGACCGCCTCCGGGCGAACGAACGGGCCGCCGTCTACTGGGAGTCCCGCGGGGACGCCCTCGAGGCGGCCCACCACCGGCTCGAGGCGGGCGACCTGGACGGCGCCGCGGCCCTCCTGCGGTCCGCGGAGGCCCATGCGGAGGGCGCCCGCGCGGGGGACCTCGAGGCGGCCCTCCTCCGCCTTCCGGAGGACCGCCGCCCGCGACGGCTCCTCGCGGAGACCCAGATGTTCCTCGGCAAGTTCGCGGAGGCTCGCGCAGGGCTCGAGGCGCTCGCCCGGGACGGCCCGCCCGCGGAGCGGGTCCGGGCCCGGGTCCAGCTCGGGCGGATCGAGAACCGGCTCGGCGCGTACGCGCGGGCCCGGGAGATCCTCGAGGCCGCGGCTCGGGAGGCCGTCGCCCTCGGGGACGCGGAGCTCGAGGGGGAGGGCCTTCGGGCCCTCGGGGCCGCAGAACGGAAGCTCGGCGAGATGGGGGCGGCGATCGCTCACGTCACGCGGGCCTCGGAGCTCCTGCCCGGGGGCTCGCGGGAGAAGGTCCGCGCCCTCACGGACCTCGGGGCTGCCTTCATCGCGACGGGAGACCTCGGGCGGGCGAGGGCGTGCCTCCAGGAGGCCAAGGCCCTCGCTCGGGAGGGGAGCCGGGAGGAGGCCGCCGTCGAGAACAACCTCGCGATCGTCCTGAGCCGGGAGGGGAACCCTGGGGAGGCCGCGGCGACGTTCCAGCGGTCCGCGGACCTCGCGATCCGCGCGGGGGAGGTGCGCTTCGCGTCGTACGCCCTCGCGAACGCGGCGGACAACCTCCTCGGGCTCGGCCGCACCCAGGAGGCCGGGGGGTGCGCGGAGCGGGCCCTCGCCCTCGCCTCCACGATCGGGGACCCCGTGGCCCTGTCGACGGCCCGGGCGAACCTCGGGCTCGTCCACGCGCAACGGGGGGAGTGGGCGCGGGCCGAGGAGCAGCTCCTGTCCTCCGTCGACCTCATCGCGCGGCTCGAGAACCCGTACAGCCTCGCGGGCCGCTACGAGGAGCTCGCCCGCGTGTACGAGGCCCAGGGCCGGGCCGCGGACGCGGCCCCGTGGCGGGCGCGGGCGGAGGCCTTGTTCGCCCGCATCCGGGTAGGCGGAGGGGGTGCGCCGCCGGCCGCCATGCCTGGAGAAGCGTCGGACGTTCGACCGACGAAATGATTAAGTAGGTCAGACACGATGACGCCGCCGTCCGCGGGCCCTTTGTCCCGCGGACCCGAAGGGATGGATCGACCATGTCGACGTTCGGCCGGGCGAGGGCCCGCGGAGTGCGGGCCCTCGTGGTGATGCTCGCGATTGCGGTCGCCGCCTCAGCTCTCCTCGCGTTCGCGCCTCGCGCGGCGGCGGCCTTCGACCGCCTCGAGGTGGACCCGGGGCGGTACACGGGCACGAACCTCTACGTGCCCGGCGAGACCCTCGTGATGACCCTGTACGCGGACACGGGCGACCGGTACGACGTGGAGGTCTTCCACTGGGTGCCGTTCTCCACGCGCACGACGTACCACACGATCGACGACGTGGACATCCTCGCGGGGGACGCCCGCACCCTGACCTGGCCCATCCCCGCGACCCTCGAGGACGGCCTGTGGTACTGGGTCGGGGTCTACGACGAGAACTGGTTCGAGAGCGGCGCCGGGCCCACGTACGACCTGTACCTGTTCGAGGTCCGCATGTTCGACTTCGAGGCCTGGACGGACCGGCCCGCGTACCTGCCCGGGGACACGGTCCGCGTGGGATGGCTCGCCCGGCAGATCCAGGACGGCGGGCCCGCCCTCGACGGGGACGGGAACCTCCAGGTCGACGACGACCTCGGGGCCGCCCTCATCCCGCCGTACGACTTCGTCGAGGCCCAGGGGACGTACGCCCTCACGATCGACGTGGGCGCGGACCCCGACGTGGACGCGCGCGCGTACGCCTGGTTCAACGACACGGGCGGGAACCACTGGGGCTACGCGGAAGCCCCGTTCGACGTCGACTACCTCGGGGTCGAGGTCGACACGGACGCCGCCATCTACGCGCCCGACTCCCTCGTCACGGTGACCGTCGGCGCGCGGATCACGGACAACCCGGGCGCGCCGTTCCCGTGGGACCCCGGGGCCGCGGGGGTCCGGATCACGATCACGATCACGGACGTCGACACGGGCGCGACGACGTCGTACGGGGCCTCGAACCTCGTGACGGACAGCCACGGGGACGTCCGGCACGTGTTCGCCCTCGCCGCGGACGAGTCCGGCGTTTTCGAGGTCCAGGTCCTCGCGACCGCGCACGGCTCCCTGACGGCCGCCACGTCGACGACGTTCCAGGTCGAGTCGAGCCCCGCCCTCAGCGTGAGCGTCGACTTCGACCAGCGGCAGTACGTCTCCGGCGAGGCGGTCCGGGCGACCGCGACGCCGTACCGGTACCCCGCCGGGACCTACACGTACACGTACACGTGGACCGTGACGGACGGCGACTCGGGGGACGTCCTCGCCGTCTCCTCCGGATCCGCGGCGACCTTCGCGCATGCGACCCCCGCGAACTTCAGCGGCTCCGTGGACTTCCACGTCGAGGTCAACGACGGGGTCGGCGAGACCGCGAGCCGCACGGCGAGGGCCACCGTCGCGTTCGGGTACATCGCCGTGGTCCTCGACCGCACGGAGTACGAGGCGGGCCAGACGATCACCGCGACATACGCGTTCACGGGCTCCCCTGCGATCCCGAGCCCCTCCTTCGTGTACGAGATCCGGGACGCGGACAGCAACGTCGTCGACGCGGGGACCCTGACGGGGTCCTCCCTCTCGTTCCGGGTGCCCGACGCCCCGAGCCCGTGGTATGTCTTCGAGATCCAGGCCGTCCAGGGCGGGCGCGTCGTGAGCGGGTTCGCCCAGGCGGGGGAGGCGTACGGGTACGTCCTCTCCATCGCGGCCGACAAGGCCTCGTACACGTCCGGGGAGACGGTCCGGCTCCATTACGCGATCCGGGCGCGCGGGTCCGCGACCCTGCCGCGGCAGTTCCTCCTCCAGATCACCCTGTACGGGGCGACGTCCATGATCTACTCGACGACCCGCGCGGAGGGGGACGTCAGCGTGCCGATCCCGTCCGGGTCCAACGAGGGGGACCTCGTCCTCGCGGTCTTCGAAGGGTACACGGGCGCGATGGCGATCGAGACGCTCCACGTGGGGCCGTCGAACGCCCTCATGGCCGAGGTCGCTGGGATGCCCCTGTTCGCGTGGATCCTCGGGCTCCTCATCGCCCTCCTGTTCGTCCTCGTCCTGTGGCGGAGGGGCGGCCCCCGGATCCTCCCGAGGGCCGCGCCCCCGGCCGGCCCGCCCGCAGCCCCGCCCCCGCCGAGCGGCCCGACCCACGCGCCGCCCTCGTCCCCGATGGCCGTCGCGTGCCGGCACTGCGGCAAGCCGATCGAGATCACGACGAGCAAGAGGCCCATCGAGGTCATGTGCCCCGCGTGCGGGGAGACCCAGCTCGTCGCGTGACCTACGGGCCGCCCCGCGTCCCGCGAAGCTTTTTGGCCGCGCGAGGCGTAGCCCGCGCCCATGTCGGAGGCGTTCCTCGAGGCCGTGAAGGCGGGTGACGGGTCGAAGGTCCGGGCGATGCTCGAGGCGGACCCGTCCCTCGCGAACGCGCGCACGAAGGACGGCACCCATGGGGCCGTCCTCGCCCTCTACCACGGTCACGCGGACGTGAGCCGGGCGATCCTCGATCGCAGGCCGACCCTCGACCTCCATGCGGCCGCGACCGTGGGCGACCTCGGGCGGGTGCGGGACCTCGTCGAGGCGGACCCCGCATCCGTCCACGCGTACTCGGGCGACGGCTTCGCGCCCCTCGGCCTCGCCGCGTACACGGGCCGGCTCGACGTCGTGCGGTACCTCCTCTCGAAGGGGGCCGACGTGAACCAGGTCGGACGGAACCCCTCGAAGTTCACGGCCCTCACGGGCGCCGTGGCCTCGCGCCACCGGGACGTCGTCGCCGTCCTCCTCGAGGCGGGCGCGGACCCGAACTACGGGTACGGGGGCGGCTACACCCCGGTCCTCGAGGCGGCGGCCCACGGGGACATCCCCCTGCTCGAGCTCCTCGTGGCCCGAGGCGGGGACGTCACCGCGGAGACGGAGAAGGGGAAGACCGCCGTCGGCTTGGCCCTCGAGAACGGCCACCCTGAGGCCGCGGCCTGGCTCCGGGCCCGCGCGGCGCCGGGCTGAGCGTCACATCCCCGCGACGAGCTCGCCGAGCCGGCGAACGGCCTCGACGATCGTCTCCCGCGAGGCGGCGTACGAGAGGCGCAGGTGGCCCTCCCCCGCCGCGCCGAACGCACGGCCCGGGGTCACGGCGACCTTCGCCTCCTTCAGGAGGCGCTCGCTCAGGGTCGCGCTGTCCGTGGGGACGTCGAGGCGCGGGAACGCGTAGAACGCGCCGCCGGGGCGGAAGCAGTCCGCGCGGTCGATCTTGGACAGCTCCGCGCAGATGAGGTCCCGCCGGGCCCGGAACTCCCGGACCATCGCCTCGACGGGCTCCTGAGGTCCCTGGAGGGCCGCCACCCCCGCCTTTTGGGCGAAGGACGTCGCGCACGTGACCGTGTGCTCCTGGACCTTCCCCATCTCCCGGAGGATCGGCTTCGGGGCCACGGCCCACCCGAGCCGCCAACCCGTCATGGAGTACGTCTTCGAGAAGCCGTTCACGGTGACCGTGCGGTCGAACATCCCGTCGAGGGCGGCGGGGGAGACGTGCTCCCCGTCGTACAGGATGCGCTCGTAGATCTCGTCGCTCACGACGACGAGGTCGTGGTCCCGCGCGAGGTCCGCGAGGCCCTCCATCGTGGGGCGGGGGATCACGGAGCCCGCGGGGTTCGAGGGGGAGTTGAGGACGAGGACCTTCGTCTTCGGGGTGATCGCCTCCGCCACCGCGTCGGGCGTCGGGACGAATCCTTCGTCGTCTGCCGCGCGCACGGCCACCGGGGTCGCGCCCGCGAGGCGGACCATGGGCTCGTAGGAGACCCAACCCGGGTCCGGGAGGATCGCCTCATCCCCGGATTCGAGGAGGGCCATGCACGCGAGGTAGATCGTGTGCTTCGTCGGGGACACGAGGACGTCGTCCGCCGTCGCGGGGATCCCGTTCTCCTCCTTCGACTTCCGGGCGACCGCCTCCCGGAGCTCGCGGATCCCGAGGGACGGGGTGTACTTCGTCAGGCCGGCGTCGAGGGCCTCCTTCGCGGCCTGCACGATGTGGGCGGGCGTGGGGAAGTCCGGCTCGCCGACGCTCAGGGAGAGGACCTCCTCCCCCCGGGCGCGCATCTCCGCGACGAGGTTCCCCAGGCGGACGGTCGGGGACGACTCGATGGACGTCACGCGGGTCGCGAAGCGGGCCATGGGGGCGGGAAGCGGGGTGGAGTAGAAAAGGTTGCCTCGCGGGGACCGACTCTCCGCGACGGCGGGCCTCGGACGCGGCCCCCGAGACGAGGGAGTTCCGACGCGGGGACGAGGGCTTAAGGGCAGGCGATCGCTCCGGGAGCGGGCGAGGGGCAATGGCCACGGGGAAGGCGCGTCCCAAACGACCTCGAGTGAGACCGCGGAAGCCGCGGACCCGAGCCGGCAAGGTCCTCGACGTGGACATCGAGCTCGAGGTGCGCGTCCGCGCGCCGCCCGAGCGGATCTTCGATGCCCTCGCGACGGCGGCGGGCCTCGACGGATGGTTCACGACGGGCACGACCCTCGACCCGCGGCCCGGGGGGGCCATGGTGTGGCGGTGGAAGGACTGGGCCCTCACGAAGGGGGAGACGTCCGCGCGGGCGAAGGTCCTCGAGTGGCGACGGCCCGAGCGCTTCGCGATCCGGTGGGAGGCCGCGGACGACCTGTGGACGCACGTCACGATGGACTTCGACGCGATCCCGGAGGGCACTCTCGTCCGGCTCCGGGAGACGGGCTTCCCGGACACCCCGCGCGGCCGACGGGTGATCGTGCGCACGGCGGGCGGCTGGGGCGAGGCGCTTGCCCTCGCGAAGGTCCACGTCGAGCACGGGGTCCGGTACTGATCAGCCCGCGGCTGACGTCGATTCGCGGGCGCCCGCTCGGCGGGCCGCCACCGTGGAGCCCAGGAACCCGAGGACCGCGAGGACGTTGAGGAGCCCCGCAGCGGCTCGGAGGTCCGCCCCGCCCACGACGTCCCCGAGGACTCTCGAGACGACGGACGCCTGGAGGAGGGCGAGGGGGCCGTAGAGGAAGGGACGGAACGCGAGGGGGCCGCCGAGGAGGCTCGGGAACACGATCGGCGCGTGGGCGAAGATCATCGACATCACGAAACCCAGGAAGATCGCGTGGAGCATCGCGTCGTACGCGTACGGGACGACGAAGGGATGGGGGAGGAACAGGAGGACGCCGCCCGCCGCGAGCCAGACGTACCCGGGGAGGAGGGCGACGGCCACGTAGCGCGCGAGGCCACCCGCGCGGAGCTGGACCCGCGCGATGTCCTGGGTCAGGAGCCAGAGGGCCATCCCGACGAGGGCCGCGCCCGCGAGGTGGGAGCCGCCCATCCGGCCGAGGGACGGGAGGGCCGCCCCGACGAGGAACGCCCCCGCGAGGACCACGAGGGCACCCATCGACGCCGACGACGGCCGGAGGACGCGGCTCAGTTCGAGCCGCTCGCCGACGATGACGAGGACGGGGAAGCCGATCCAGAAGACGACGGCCGGGCCGGAGAGGAGGTCGGGCCACGTCGCGGCCCAGAGGAGGTTCCCCGCGAGCCAGGAGAGGGATCCCAGAAAGATGAGGCCCGTCGCGGGGCTAGGATGCCTCCGGGCGACGTCCGCGAAGAGGAGGACCCCGAGGACCGTGCCGTAGAGGATGAGGAGGGGGCCGAGGAACCGGAGAGGCTCGAGGAGGAGGGCCACGGCCCCGGCCGCGGTGGCCGAGGGCCCGACGAAGCCCCAGCGGGAGCTGAGGGCGACCGCGCGCTCGAGGACGATGAGGGTGCCCAAGAAGCCGGAGACCATGAGGGGCCCGTGGGCCCCGACGAAGGCCGCGGGGAACGGGAGGTCCCATCCGATCCTCGCGAGGCCCACGAGGGACCCGAGGACGAGGAAGAGGATCGCGACGAGGAGGAGCGACAGGTGCCGCCGAGAAACGGAGATGGGATCGCCGGTCCCCGTTGGCCGCCCGTCCGGATGGACCTTGTCCCGCACCCGTTCGGGGGACCGGGCATCCGCCTATGCCCAGTTGGGCGTACGAGGGGGCGTGGGTTTCCAGCCGCCTTTGTGCCCCGTTGGGCACACCCGCGGAGGGGATGAGCGCCCCGGGCAGGGGGGACCGCGAATGTGTCTCCCGCAAGGTCAGCGGTGGGCGAAGTACGCCCGGACCTCCGCACGGCTCACGTGATCGATCCGCGCGAAGCCCACGCGCTCGAACTGGACGACGTCGTCCACGCGGAGGGAGGCGACGGCGGGTTCCGCGAGGCCCTTGAGGTCGGACCCGTCGGGCATCGCGAGGCTCGCCGAGACCCCGTGGTCCACCCATTGGATCTTCGGGATCTCCTTGTTCTCGAGGGACACGAACGTCGCCCGTCGGTCCAGGACGACGTTGCAGAAGTCCTTCAGGCGGACCTCCGTCCCCGCGAGCCGATCGAAGTCCGCCTTCGCGACGAACACCTTCCCGTCGACGGGGATCGTCCGCGCCCCGCGGCCCGGGAAGTCGGGATGGAGGGGGACGCGGACCTCCCGCGTGGGCGGCAGGCCCGCGATCTCCACCCCCACGGGGTCCGGGACGAAGAAGTAGCGGTTCGCGTCCTTGTCGATGACCTTCCGGTTCTCCGCGTACAGGGTCTCCGCGGGGACCTCGATGTCGTTCAGGCTCAGCCCGAAGGCGAGGAGGAAGTCCCGGAGGGCGGACGGTCGGATCCCCCGTCGGCGGAGGGACTGGAGGGACCACGTGCGGGGGTCGTCGATCCCCGTGAGCCGGCCCTCCGCGATCTCCCGGCGGTACCGTGATTTCGAGAGCTCGACGTCCTTGAACCGGAGGATCCCCATGTGGACGAAGTGGGGCCGCCGGGCCACGCCGAGGACGTCCCAGATCCGCGTCTCCATCAGATCCTCCATGACGAGGTCCTTCCCCCGAATGACGTGAGTGATCCCGAGGAGGTGGTCGTCCACGGCCCAGGAGAACTCGAGGAGGGGCCAGACTCGGTACCGCGTGCCGACGCGCGGGTGCTCCCGCTCCGCGATCCGGAAGAGGACGCGGTCCCGGAACGCGGGGTTCGGGTCGGCCATGTCCGTCTTCAGACGGACGACGGCCTCTCCCTCCCCGAACTCGCCGGACAGCATGGCGCGCCACAGTGCGAGGGTCTCGTCCGCGTCCTGGGCCCGGTGGGCGCACGTCTTACCTGCCTCGCGGTTCCGCCGCAGCGTGTCGGCGTCGCACTCGCACACGTACGCGTGGCCCGTCGCGAGGAGCTTCTCCGCCCACGTATAGTGGGTCGGGATCCGGTCGCTCTTGTAGAGGATCTCGTGGTACTCG
>Ga0209321_10000145_pt1 | contig 41357 bp, 42 predicted proteins | sample Rifsed16ft4_FD_184012 | JGI IMG/M metagenome (GOLD analysis project Ga0209321, IMG submission 184012) | Soil microbial communities from Rifle, Colorado, USA - sediment 16ft 4 - CSP-I_5_4 (version 2) | ecosystem: Environmental > Terrestrial > Deep subsurface > Rock core/Sediment | place: Rifle...
CCGGGCTCGTGGTCTAGCGGTTATGACATCGCTCTCACACAGCGAAGGTCACCGGTTCGAATCCGGTCGAGCCCATCTATACCCACCTCTGGACAGATGCGCTCGGGATTTCGCGCAGTGTCCGGGCGCAACGTGAGTCGGCCCGTGCTGCCCCGGGTCGCCTGTGACGTCTCGAGGGGTCTAGAAGCGCCGCCGTCCGCGGTCGCGCCGCTCCCTCGGAGGGCCTCCGCCGTAGCTGCTGCGGCCCCCGCCGAACCCGCCGCCGCCGAAGCCGCCGCGGGACTCGCGCGGCGGGCTCTCATGCTCCGACGCGCTGAGGTCGTTCGTCTTGTTCACGTCGGGGATCCCCTGCTCGGACTTCACGAACGAGCCGTACTTCCCCACGTTCAGCCGCATGTGTCCCCGCACGAGGGTCACATAGCCGTTGTTCACCTGGAGCACGTCGCCCTCGCCGGCCTGGCCGATTTGTCCGTCCCATAGGCTGAGGATGACGGTCCCGGTCTCGTCGCCGACGACGGCCTCGCACAAGTCCCGGGAGCTGCCGAACTTGGACTCGATGCGCCGCTTCTCTCCCACTTGCACGACCTTCGCGATCAGGTTCACCTGCTTCGACGAAGGGCTCAGGTCCTTCACTTTGCTGAAGGCCACTTCTTGGTCGGGTCTCATGGTCTCACACTTCGGTAACACGAAAACTCAGGCACAAAAGACGTCGCCGCGCGGCTCTTCCGAAGCCGAATCTAGGTGTCGTGCCTCCCAGGGGGTCGGACTATATCTAGATGTGGGTGCCGGAGCCTCCCGCCGAAGCGCTCCGTCCCGGATTCTCGGTATTTCTCTCAAAAAATACGTACTTTTGACAGAATAGGTACCCAGCCCTCTTACGAGTCGGTGCCCACCGGGCGGTCGGAGGGGCAGCGAGATGCCCCCGAGGATGGCCGTGTTACGCCCGCAGAGCTCGTCCGGGGATGCGCGCCGCTTCGACGCGCTCGGGAGCGACGTGCGGAACCGGGTCCTCGAGTTCCTCTCCAAGGGCGAGGCGACCGTCCTCCAGATCGCGGCCGGGGTCCATGCGAACCCCGCGACTCTTCGATACCATCTCGGCCTCCTCCTGCGCGAGGGGCTCGTCGAGGAAATCCGCCCTCACAGCCAGGGCTCCAGGGGTCGCCCCGCGATTCTCTACCGGACTACGCGCCGGGCGGTGGTCCCCGGCTTCCCGGAACGCCACTTCGACATGCTCGCCCTCGCCGCGATCCAGACCTTGGTCGAGGCGTCCGGCGGGCGCGAGGCCGCCCGACGTCTTTCGAAGAAGGGAGCCGAGGTCGGCCGAACGATGGTGGAGTCCGTCGCAGCGCAGGACGCCGTCGGCCGCTGGTCTCCCGAGTCCTTCGAGCGTCTCGTCCTCCAAGGCCTCTTCCCGGCGTTCGGGGTCTCCTGCAAGGTCCTCTCCCGCGGCCCCGACTCCCTCACGTACCGGTCCTTCACGTGTCCCTTCCTCGAGCTCGCGGAGAAGATTCCCGAGTACGTGTGCGACGCAATGGACACGGGGTTCCACGAAGGGATCGACCGGAGCGTGGGCGCGGTCACGACCCGCGTCGCGTGCATGGGGCATGGCGACTCCCATTGCGAGTACGCGATGTCCTGGCCTGCGTCGTCCCGGTCGCGAAGGACCCGGAGCCGGACGGAGGCGTCGTCGGATGACTGAGGACCTAGACCGCGGAGGCGAGAGCGAACCGGAGCTGGTAGCTGGAACGTCCCGGCGCGGGTTCCTGAAGGTCCTCGCGGCCGCAGGAGGCGCGGTGGGCGCGGGGTACCTCCTCACAAACGTGACCGTGCCAGCGTCCGCCTCCGTCGGGCGGACCCGCCGCTGGACGATGCTCATCGACCTCCGTCGATGCGACGGTTGCAAGAAGTGCACGGAGGCCTGTCGCGTCGAACACAATGTGCCCGAGGGCCAGGAGTGGATCCGGGTCTTCACGAAGGAGGAGACGGACGGTGCGTACAACCTGCCCCGTCCCTGCATGCACTGCGAGAAGCCGCCCTGCGTGAAGGTGTGCCCCGTGAAAGCGACGTTCCGGAGCACGGATGGCCTCGTCCTCATCGACGAAGGCCTCTGCATCGGGTGCCGGTACTGCATGGCCGCCTGCCCCTACGACGCGCGCTCCTTCACCTGGTCGGAGCCCGTCGCCCCGGAGGTCGACGAGGACCCGCTCGACCCGACCCGGGGCCACGACGACCACCGGCGGGGGATCGTGGAGAAGTGCACGTTCTGCGCGCACCGGCTTGACGAAGGCCGCCTCCCCGCCTGCGTGGAAGGCTGCCCCATGCAGGCGATCTACTTTGGGGACGCGAACGAGGACTTCCTCTCGAACGGGGTCGAGGTGATCCGCCTCTCGGAGGCCCTCCGCACCCAGCAGTCGTTCCGGTGGAAGGAAGAGCTCGGGACGGAGCCCCGCGTGTTCTACCTGCCCGCGCGGAGGTGAGGGGATGCCGAAGGTCTCCCTGAGCCCCCTCGAACGCCAACTCATGCTGCCCCTCGTCAAGCACGGCTGGGGGTTCTGGGCCCTCGTCTCCGGCCTCGTCGCGGTCATCGGTCTCGGCGTGTACGCGTACACGATCCAGCTGGAGTACGGGATGGCCGTCACGGGCCTCCGCGACCGGATCTCCTGGGGCCTCTACGTCGGCACGTTCGTCTTCTTCATCGGGGTCTCCTACGGCGGCACCCTCGTCTCGGCGGTCCTCCGGCTCACGAACGCGAAATGGCGCACGCCGATCACCCGCCTCGCGGAGGCCACGACCGCGTTCTCCCTCCTCGTCGCGACCACGATGATCATCGTCGACCTCGGCCGGCCGGAGCGGGCGGCGAGCCTCTTCTTCCGGCCCCAGCTGGAATCCCCCCTCGTCTGGGACTTCGTCGCGATCATGCTCTACCTCGTCGGGAGCCTCATCTACCTGTACCTCCCTCTCATCCCCGATCTCGCGACCCTCGCCGCGAAGATGCCCCGCCGGAGGGCACGCTTTCGTCGCCGGATCTACGCGCGCCTCGCGGCGGGATGGCGGGGCCTCCCCGAGCAGCGGCGGGCGCTCGCCCGCGGGATCGGGGCGATGACGGTCCTCATCATCCCCGTGGCCGTGTCCGCCCATACGGTGACCGCGTGGGTCTTCGGGCTCACCCTCCGTGTGGGGTGGCACACGGCCCTCCTGGGTCCCTACTTCGTCGTCGGCGCGCTCTTCTCCGGGGTCGCGACGGTCATCCTCGTCATGGCGATCGTCCGGCGGGCCCTGCACCTGGAGACCTACCTGACGCCCGTCCACTTCCGGAACATGGGCATCCTCCTCCTCGTGTTCAACGTGGCCCTCTTCTACTTCACCCTCAGCGAGTACCTGACCGCTTTCTACGGCGGGGAGGCGGCCGACGTGGCGTGGGTCTCCCAGCTCGCCCGAGGGCCTTACGCGGTCCTCTTCTGGGGGATGGTCCTGGGCGGGTTCCTTACACCGCTCGTCCTGTTCGTCGTCACCCGAGGGCGGAGCATCGGGGCCGCCGTCATCGCCGCAGTCCTCGTGAACGTCGGGATGTGGCTCGAGCGGTACCTCATCGTCGTCGGATCCCTGAGCACCCCCCAGACGCCCGCCGAGGTGCCCCTGTACTGGCCCACATGGGTCGAGTGGTCCGTCCTCGCCGCGTCCGTCGCGGCCTTCGCGCTCCTCCTCGTCCTGTTCGGGAAGCTCGTCCCCTTCGTCTCCATGTCCGAGATGGCGGAGGCCGAGGGGATCCCGGAGCCCGTCGCCGAGCCCGAAGGGGTGGTCTCGTGAAGTTCGCCGGGCTGGGGCTCGTCGTGGCCCTCGCCCTGCTCCTCTCCGCGGGTCCGGCGTCGATCCGCGCGGAGGCCGAGGAGACCGCCCTGTTCCCCTTCGTGGAGAGCCTGTCCGTGACCGTGGATGGGGTCGTCGGCGGGACGGAGTATCCTGCGGCGGGCGTCTTCGTGGACGTGCGCACGGGCATGGTGATTCGCGCCGCCCAGGACGGCATCGACATGGCCGTCGCCCTCACGAGCCCCGGGACCGGTTGGCTCTCCGTCGGCTTCGGCCGGCCAGGCGTCGTCATGGACGGGGACAACATCCTCATGGGTTTCGTCTCCGGCGGGACGACGGTCCTGACCGACCAGTTCGGGCTCGGCCTCGAGCACGCCGTGGACGAATCCCTCGGAGGCCGCGACAACGTCCTGGCCGCCGCGGGGACGGAGTCCGGCGCGGGCACGACGATCGAGTTCCGCTTCCCACTCGACACGGGCGACCCGTACGACTACCGGCTCCAGCCCGGCAGGACGTACGGGCTCATGTTCGCCTACGCGGCGACCGCGGACGACCTCGTGACGATGCACACGTCCGCGAGCCTAGCCCTCGTCACGATCGAACCCGACCCGAGCCGCATCCCCACGCGGATCGCGAGCCTCGCCCTCGAGGCCGTCGGGACGCCCGTGGAGGGCGGGGCCATCTCGCTCAACGTCCTCCTGACGGGCGACGATGGGCTCCCCTATGCGCCCGCCCAAATCGGTTTCTACGTGAACTCTTCCGTGGGCCTCGGGCTCTTGGACTTCGTCGACGTCGACCCGAACGGGACCGCGTCCTTGAACTATACGTTCCTCACCTCAGGCCCCGTCCCGTTCGTCGCAAGGTTCGACGGGGACCTCGACTACCTCCCGGCGAACGCCACGTTGACGGTCGTCGCAGAGCTCGCGCCCCGGGAGTCTCCATTCCTGGCCTTGGACTTCGCCGCGCGGTTCCTCGTCTTCACGGTCCTCGCCTCCGTCGTCATCGTCTACTTGTTCGCGATCGGACAGGTGGGCCTCGTGTGGCGGCTCGGGAGGCGGGCGGCCGACGGAAAGGGGCCGCGTGGCGGCGTCTCCGGAGCCCGTGACGACGTCGCGGACAGAAAGGAGGGTCAACATTGAGAGATGGAAGGCAGCAGAACGGTGTGGGCCGGTGCGAATCGCGCCGGGGCATGTGGATCGTCGCAATCCTCGCGTTGTCCCTCCTGTTGGGAGCGGTACCGCGGGTCGCGGCCGAGGTGATCGACGGGAACGTCGCGCGGTTCGAGGCGGTCCCGTCGTACATCAATCTCAACCGGACGACGAAAGTCGAGGTCGAGATTGACGCCAGCTACGGCGCGGGCCTCGACAACTACCTGGTGACGGTCGTCGCCCCCGGCGGCGGCACGAGCACGGCGTGGTACAACTTCACGGCCGTGGAGGCGATGAACCTGACGTTCGGGGACCCCGCCTCCGGCTTCGCGCAACGTGCGGACGAGGTCGGCACGTACACGCTAAGGCTCGAGTACTTCAACGGCACGGCGTACCGCCTCGACGGGATCGCGCAGCTTCAGGTCACGGACCAGCTCGATGTCGTCTTCCTCATCCGGAGCGCCTCGAACCCCGCCACGGACGTCCACTCCTGTCCCGTCGCCTCGGAGTTCGTCCGAGGGGCGAAGTTCATCGGCGGGGCCTACGTCTACTATGCGTCCACGGGAGAGGAGGTCACGGGGACGAACTCGAACGCGGCGGGCAACATCACGGGCGCGATCCTCGGGGAGACGCGCGTGCTCGTGGGCCCGCCCCTGTGGCACTCGGCCTGGTACTTCCCGTGGGACGCGCCCGTCGGCGAGGTGAAGTTCTATGTCAACGCGAGCGACGGCCGGGGGAACGCGGGGTCCGCGGTCACGGGCCAGGGCACGAACAGCCGCCTGACGATCGTCCCCGACACTCTCGTCGTCTCCGCGAGGATCCTGAACGCGACGGGGGCCGACTCCGTCAACTTCGCGCCGGGAGACACGATCCGGATCGTGGCCGACGTCCGGTACGACGACCACGCCGCGAGGAACACGGCCTACGAAGGACCCCTGAACGCGACCCGGGGCGGATCCGTAGCCGTCCACCTCGGATGGGGCGCGTTCAATGCGACGTCGGGCCGCTTCGCGAACCTGCTCGCAGATGTCACTCTGTCCCTCGACGTGCCGACGCAGACCTGGATCGGGACGTACGCGATTCCCGCGGGCACGGCGAACCTGACCGCCGTGCAGGGCGTCGTCACCGCGGCGGACGGGGCGAGCCCCGCGAACACGGGAGCCGCGTTCACGACCCAGTTCGCAATCCGGACCCCTGCGGCACCGGAGATCCTCGAGGTCCCCGTGCCCGGGCCGTCCACGGGCTTCGAGATGACGACGGTGTCCGTCATCGCCGTCGCGCTCCTGGCCGCAGGCATGGCCGTGGGGTTCGTCGTGTCCCGCATGCGACGGAAGAACGGCGGGGCCGCGAAGCCGAAGGCCGAGAAACCGGAAGAGTCCTCTGACGACCCCTTCGAGGAGTCGTAGGTCGGGAGGGGTGTCCGTGAAGGCCTGGTGGCTCCTGATCCTGCTGGGGATCGCGCTCGTCAGCCCGGCCGCCTCGGCGGCGGGGACCGGGCCGGGCCTTCTCGTCACGCCTTCCCATGGCCCCCCGGGGACCCCGGTGACCGTGACGGGGACCGGACTCCCCCCGGGGGCCCTCGCCGAACTGGAATGGTGGACGATGGAGGGGAATCGGGTCTCGGGCACGGGGTTCATACCCGTGAGCTGGTCCCTCGGGACGGCCGCGATCGGCCCGGCCGGAGACCTCACGTTCTCCTTCGTCGCCCCCTCCGACCTCGGAGGCTCCACCCCGCACAACATCACGGTCCTCGTGGACGGCATCCTCGTCGCGGAGGCCCCCTTCGTCCTCGATCGCGTGATGAGCCTCACGCCGAACCAGGGGCCCGAGGGGACCCTCATGGAGTTCGAGCTGGAGGGCGGCGGCTGGACGCAGTTCGACAACATCGTCGCCCTGACGTACGACAACGCGTTCATCGGGTACGCCTGCAGCTTCACGAACCAGGGCCACATCAGCGTCTGGCTCCAGGCCGTCGGCGCGAAGGGGACTCACATCCTCGGGGTGTACCCGGCCCTCTATTCGGGCCCGAGGGACTGGGACCCGTCGAGCAACCCGGAGCCGTACAAGCACGCCTCCCTGAACCCGGACGACATCCTGACGATCTACGAGCCGGAGTTCTTCACATTCGAGATCACGGAGAGCTCCCGAGCGGGGACCTCCCGTCTCGGGGGCGCGACGGATTTGCGCGAGATCCTGACCGCGGGGGACGCCCTCGTGATCGTCCCTTCGCCCGCCCTGGTGGCGGACGACGGGACTCCGAGGGTCGCGGTCGGGAACGGAGGTAAGGGGATCGTGGGCGGGGAGATCCCGTTCGCCCTTGCGGGTTTCCCGGCCGGCGCGCAGGTGACGTTCCGGTGGGACACCCGGGACGCGGAGATGATCGCGGGCGGGACCTACGGAGACGTGAATCGGGGCTGGATCTTCACGGAAACGTATGCGGAGCTCGGCGTCGCGGACGTCGACGCGTACGGGAGGGCGTCCGGCGTCCTCCCGATTCCGGAGGACTTCGGAGGGGGCCACACCCTCGAGGCCCTCGTCGACGGCACATCCGTCGCGAATACGACGTTCCTCCTCGTCGGGCGGTTCACCGCCACCCTCAGCGCGGACGGCGCGGAGGTCCTCCTCCACGGCGAAGGCCTGGGCTGGGAGAAGTACACGGCCGCGTACAACGTCCTCTACGACGGGAAAGCGATGGGCTTCATCACGGGGATGACGACGCGAGGCACCGCGGATGCCTCCGTCCCCGTCGTCGGGGAGGCGGGTCTCCACTCGGTCGAGGTATTCGGAGGCCAGAGCGGCTATCCGTTCCTCAACAAGCACGAGACCTCGTGGCCGTGGGAGCGGGTGTACCGCTTCTCCTTCGTGATCCCGGAGACCCTGTCCGCTCCGCCGGATCCGAGCCCCGCGAGCGTGCCCGTCCTCGTGACGGTCCCCCTCATCCTCGTCGCGGCCGTCGTCGGGTTCGCCGCGAGCCGGTTCCGCCGTAGAAGCGGCCGGCCGCCCGAATCATCCCGATGAACCGCGCACGGACGGGGTCCGTCCGGGCTCCCGGGTCGCCGAGCGGTTACCTTCCGCGGGAGCGAAGAAGACGAGGACCGTAAGGTCCTCCTCGATGGAATGGAACCGGTGCTCCGCGAGCGCGGGCACGAAGACGAGGCTTCCGCGCCGAACCTCCCGGTCTTCCCCGGCCACGCGGATTCTGCCTCGCCCTTCCATGACCGCATACACTTCGTCCTCCGTGTGCGGCTCCTGGGAGTCCCGGGTCCCCTTCGGGAGGACGTACACCCCGACGCTCAGGTCCCGCTTCCGGAGGAACTCGAGATACGCGATGCCTCGACGGTCCCGCTCCCCGAGGAGCCGGGAGAGCTCGAAGGACTCCAGGGCTTCCCCCCTAGAGGCCCGCGCCCATCAGGGCCACGACGAGGACCGTCACGAGGGCGAGCCCGCCGAAGGGGATGAGGATGAGCCACCGGGGCTCGTACCGCAGGTGCATGTAGTAGGCGGCGACGAGGCTCGCCTTGAGGGTGGCCATCATGAGGAGGGCCGCGACCTGGAGGTCGTGGGCGAGTCCGAGGATTCCAACGTTCAGCTCGAGCGCCGTCACCGCCGCGAGGGCCCCGAAGACGTAGACGTAGGGCCGCTTCTTCGTCGCGTGGGCCTCCATCGCTCGAGGTTCCGCCATCGCCGTCGCCAACCGCAACACCTCAAATCAGATACACGATCGTGAAGAGGAAGATCCACACGACGTCGACGAAGTGCCAGTACAGGCCGATAAGCTCGACGGCCTCGTGGTTCTCCTTCGTGAAGCCGCCCTTGAACGCCTTCGCCGTCGCGAAGGCGAGGGCGAGGACTCCGCCCGTCACGTGGGCCCCGTGGACCCCGGTCTGGAGGTAGAACGTGGACCCGTAGACGGGACTCACCCCGTGCGGGGCGCTCGCGAAGGTGAGACCTTCCTCGAAGAAAAGCTTCGTGTACTCGTAGGCCTGGATGCTCAGGAAGACCGCGCCGAGGGCGAACGTCGCGAGGAGGAACAGCCGAAGGCGCTTCACGTCCCCCCGCTCGATCGATGCGAGGGCCTCGACCATCGTGAGGCTCGAGACGATGAGGAAGAACGTGTTCAGCCCTGTGAGGGGGACGTTCAGGATCTCCCCGGGTCCCGCCCAATCCGAGGTCTTCACGCGCAGGGCCCACGACCCCCCGATGATCGCGGTGAAGAACATGATCTCCGTCGCGAGGAACATCCAGGTCGCGAGCTTCCTCGCGCTCACGCGGACGACCCCGGGCTCCGCTTCGAGGAAGCCGAAGAACGCGCGGGACGGGCTCCGGAGGTCGTCCCGGAGCCAGCCCAGCACGCCCACGACGAAGACGAGGATCCCCAGGCCCAGGACCGTCAGGCCCGAGACGAGCCCGGCGTACGCGATCGCGGCGCCGAAGCCCGCGACGAGGGGCCAGATCGTGAAGTGGTGTCCCTCCTCCGCATGCCCCGTCTCCCCGCCGTGCGCCATGGATGGCCCCGCTCGGCGCGTCCCGAAGGAACGGTTTCCTATAACGTCTTCGGTCCCCCTAACCGCCCCCGACGGGCGTCGTACTCCGTCACCCCATCGCCCGCTTGAGCGCCGCGAACGCCTCCATGAGGTCCCGCTCCTCGAGGATGAGGATCGTGTCCGTGTAGCAGCTCATGACCTGGAGCACGTTGAGGCCGCTCGACGCGAGGGACGCGGAGAGGAATGCCATGACCCCGGGGACCTCCTCGATGCTCTCCGGGCTCGTCACGGTCAACTCGACGAGCCCCTTCCGGACCTTGAGGAGGTTCCCCGGGCTGATCGCCTTCGTGACGGTCGAGAGGGTGTCGTCCTCCACGATGAGGACGATCCCCTGGGACGTCGGGATGAGCCGGATGAGGCGGTTCGCGGAGAGGAGCTCGTTCACGACCTTCTCGAGCCGCACGAGGTTGTCGTAGGAGTAGCGGACCGTCACGGTCCCGATCCGCGTGCGGGTCTCGAGGCGGGACTTGCGGAGGACCCGTCGCACGGCCTGCTCTCGCCAGGAGGCCCGCGGCGCGGCACGGTACCGGCGGCACGCGGCGAGGACCGCGTCGGGCCGCTCGATCCCCAGGTCCGAGGCGGCCCGTCTCGCGAGGGCGGACAGGTTCACGAGGTCCAGGCCGAGGCACTCCTTGATCGCCGGCTTCCCGTCAAGGTACGCCCACACCTGCTTTGCGACGCTCATAGGATCCGGGGCCCGGAAACCATGTCTTATATTAGACATTTCCGTCTGATTACAGCCAAAGTCGGCCAAAGGGGTTATCATCCCCCCGCCCGTCGTCATCCCCCGAAGGTACCATGTCCCGGAGGATCGCGCTCGCATACTCGGGGGGGCTCGACACGACCATAGCGATCCCCTGGCTCCGGGAGCAGTTCGCCGCGGACGTCGTCGCGGTGGCCGTGGACGTCGGGCAGAGGGAGGACCTTGCCGCGGCGGTCGCCCGGGCAACGCTCGCGGGCGCGAGCTCCGTGGACGTCATCGACGCGACGGAGACGTTCGCGGAGGAGTTCATCGGCCCTGCGATCCAGGCGAACGCCCTCTACGAGGGGGTCTACCCGCTGAGCACGGCCCTCGCCCGTCCCCTGATCGTGCGGCACCTCGTCGACGCCGCCCGGGTCCACGGCGCGGATGCCGTGGCCCATGGCTGCACGGGGAAGGGGAACGACCAGGTGCGGTTCGAGGCGGGGATCGCGGCGCTCGACCCCGAGCTTGAGGTCCTCGCCCCCGCCCGCACCTGGGGCATGACGAGGGAGGAGGAGGTCGACTACGCCCTCGCCCGCGGGCTCCCGCTCACCGTGTCGAGGGGGAGGATCTACAGCGTCGACGAGAACCTGTGGGGGCGGTCCGTGGAGGGGGGCCGCCTCGAGGACCCCGCCGTCGAGCCGACGGAGGACGCGTACGCCTGGACGACGAGCCCCCTCCTGGCTCCCGGCGAGCCCGGATGGGTCGAGATCGAGTTCGAGGAAGGGCTCCCCGTCGCCGCGGCCGGGGAGACGGAGCTCCGGGACATCGTCCGGGCCCTCAACGTCCTCGGTGGCCACCATGGTCTCGGGCGGATCGACCACATCGAGAGCCGGGTCGTCGGGATCAAGAGCCGCGAGGTCTACGAGTGCCCGGCGGCCACGATCCTCATCGCAGCCCACCGCGCCCTCGAGGCCCTCAGCCTGCCGAAGGACCTCCTCCGGTTCAAGAGGGGCGTGGAGGACCGCTTCTCCGAGCTCGTGTACGACGGCCTCTGGTTCACGCCCCTCCGGGAGGCCCTCCAGGCGTTCATCCGATCGTCCCAGGCGCGGGTCTCCGGGCAGGTCGCCATGAAGCTCTACAAAGGGTTCCTCTCCATCGCAGGCCGCGAGTCCCCCCACTCCCTGTACGACGCGCGCCTCGCGACGTACGGGAGCGGGGACACGTTCGACGCGGCCGCCGCGGCGGGCTTCGTGCAGCTGTGGGGTCTCCCGTCCAAGGTGTGGGCCCGAGCAGGCCGGCGACGGTTCGTCGCGGCCCCGAAGGAGGTGGACGCGGGTGCAGCCCCTGTCCCTGCCACGTGAGCCCGCCGCGCACAGCTTCGTCGCCCAGGGGGCGGGCGCCTCCTTCGTCGCATCCCTCTCCGTCGACCGGCGCCTCGCGGCCGCGGACGTCGCGGGCGACCTTGCCCATGTCGCGATGCTCCAGGCCGCGGGCCTCCTCACCCGCCAGGAGGCGAAGCAGGTCGCCGCAGCCCTCCGGGACTGCCTCTCCGAGATCGAGGCCGGCACGTTCCCGTGGGACGAGGCCCTCGAGGACGTCCACACGAACGTCGAGGCGCGGGTCATCGCCCTCGCGGGCCGCGCCGGGGAGAAGCTTCACGCGGCCCGATCGAGGAACGACCAGGTCGTCCTCGACGAGCGCCTCCATCTCCGCCTTGCGATCGAGGGCCTCTTGGAAGCGATCCTCCCGCTCCAGCGGGCGCTCCTCCGGCAGGCGGAGGCCGCCGGCCCGGCGATCGTCCCCGGGTACACGCACCTCCAGCGGGCCCAGCCCATCCTCCTGGCCCACGCCCTCCTCGCCCATCTCTGGCGCCTTTCCCGCGACGCGGACAGGCTCTACGACGCCTTCCTCCGGGTCAACGTGTCCCCCGCGGGCGCGGGGGCCGTCGCCGGCACGTCCCTGCCCGTGGACCCCCAGATTCCCGCGGCCCTCCTGGGGTTCGACCGGGCCTTCGCGAACTCCGTCGACGCGACGAGCGACCGCGACTTCCTCGTCGAGACGACGGGGGCCCTCGCCCTCCTCGCGGTCCACCTGAGCCAACTCGCGGAGGACCTCGTCCTCGCGTCCACGGAGGAGTTCGGCCTCGCGTCCCTCGCGGACGGCGGCGTCGCGGGGAGCAGCTTCCTGCCGAACAAGCGGAACCCCGACGTCCCCGAGCTCGTGCGGGGGACGGCCGGCAGCGTCATCGGGGACCTCCTCGCCCTCCTCGCCCTCCTGAAAGGCCTGCCCCTCGGGTACAGCCGGGACCTCCAGGCGGGCAAGGCGTCCGCGTTCCACGCAATCGACGCGACGTCCGGGGCCCTCGCCGCCATGGCCGACGTCGTCGCAGGCCTCCGATTCCAGGACCGCGCCGCCGCGATCGCCCCGGCGGAGTCCGCGGCCCTCCTCGTGGAATACCTCGTCAGGAAGGGGGTCCCCCACCGGGAGGCCTACGAGACCGTGAAGTCCCATCTTCCGGCGATCGCCGCATCGCGCGACGAGCCATCCGCGCTCGCTTCGCTCCGAGCCGCCTCCCGCGACTTCGACGAAGGGGCTGTGGCCCTCCTCCGGCCGTCGGTCGCGGTCGCAGCGGTCGCCTCTCCCGGGGGGACGGGTCCCGAGGCCGTCGCCCACCAGCTCCTGGAGGCGGAGGCGACCCTCGGGCGGCAGTCGTACCACATCAATCTCATCGCGAAGAAGAACCGGCGGATCTCGGACCTCCTGTCCGGGGAGGCGGGCCCGTGAACCCCACGCGCCCGCCGCACCCTCCGCAGCCCGGGGCGGGCACGCTCTAGGGCTCCCGGTCTTCTCGCGATGGGTCCGGAAGTTCTGGAGGTGTCGAGATGAGCACATGTCCGACGTGCGGGGCTGGCGTGGCGACGGAAGGCGCGGTCCAGGGCGAGATCCTGACCTGCGGGGACTGCGGGACGGAGCTCGAGGTCCTGTCCCTCGAGCCCCTCGCGGTCGCCCTCGCCCCGGAGACCCAAGAGGACTGGGGGGAGTAGGATCCGCGACGGCCGCCGACGACGCGCGCGGGCCTCCGGAGGGCGACGCCCTGGGGCCTGATATCATGGACCGCGCGACCCATGCCCAGCGGGAGTTCCTCTCCTTCGTGCGGAAGGAGGCCCTCGACGCCCCGGACCTCGAGATCCTGGAGGCCCAGGAGCCCACCCTCCACAAGGAGATCTTCCCGTGGACGAAGGCCCCCGCGATGCCTTTGGACAACGTCGCCGTGCCCACGGAGGTCCCGCGGGAGATCTGGATCACGGACACGACGTTCCGGGACGGCCAGCAGGCCCGCGAGCCGTACACGCAGGACCAGATGGTCCGGATCTACCGGCTCCTCCAGCGGCTCGCCGGCCCTGACCGCCGGATCTCGATGACGGAATTCTTCCTGTACACGCGGCGGGACGTCGACACGATCCGAGAGTGCCTCCGTCTCGGGGGCGCCCCGAAGGTCACGGGCTGGATCCGGGCCTCGTCCCAGGACGTCCGGCTCTTCGCGGAGACGTCCCGCGACCTGAGGAAGGAGGGCCTCGCCCTCGACGAGGTCGGCATCCTCACCTCCGTCTCGGACTACCATCTCTTCTACAAGTACGGACGCAAGGGGCGCAAGGAGGCCCTCGAGGGGTACCTCAAGCTCGTCGAGCAGGTCCTCGACGCGGGCTTCGCGGCCCGTTGCCACCTCGAGGACTCGACCCGGTCCGACGTGTTCCGCGTCGTCGTGCCCTTCGTCCGCCGGCTCATGAAGCTCGCGGAGGCCCACGGCACCCCCGTCGTCATCCGCTACCCGGACACGGTCGGCGTCGGGGTCCCCTGGGACGTCGTCGCGTTGCCCCGCTCGATCCCCAAGCTCACGTACGTCCTGAGGCACGTATGCGGCGTGCCCGCGGACTGGCTCGAGTTCCACGGCCACCAGGACCTCCACCTCGGGGTCGCGAACGCGACGAGCGCGTGGCTCTACGGGGCGGCCCGGAACAACGGGACCCTCCTCGGAATCGGGGAGCGGGCGGGGAACGTCCCGATCGAAGCCCTCGTGTTCATGTACGCGGGGCTCCGCGGCTCCTTCGACGGGATGGACACGCGCGCGATCACGGAGGTCGCCCGGCTCTACGAGGACGAGCTCGGCCACGTCCACCCCGAGTACGCGCCGATCACGGGACGCAACTTCGCCGTCACCCGGGCGGGCGTCCACGCGGACGGCGTCCTGAAGAACATCGAGATGTACCTGCCCTTCGACACGGAGAGCCTGCTCGGGGTCCCGCCCCGGGTCGCGATCACCCCGTACTCGGGGGCCGCGGGGATCGCGTTCTGGCTCAACGCGCGGAACGGGGCCAGGACGGACCCGCAGATCGAGAAGGAGGACCCGCTCGTCCAGCGGCTCGCGGAAGACGTCCGGCGGATCTTCGAGGATGGGCGGATGACGTCCCTCACGGACCGGGAGATGCGGTCCCTCCTGGCGAAGCACACGGCGCGGGAGGTGCATCCATCGTCCGCGTAGGGCTCGTGTACACGCAGGTCCGCCAGGACGAGAAGCTCCTCCTCGCCGCGGCCGCCCGTCGGGGGGACGAGGTCCTCCGCCTCCGGGACGCGGACCTCCTCCTCGGCCTCCAGGGGAACGGCCTCGCGGCCGATGTCGTGCTCGTCCGCTCCCTGAGCCACTCCCGGGCCCTGTACGCGTCCCGGTTCCTCGAGCACCACGGCTTCCGCGTCGTGAACGCCTCGCGGGTCATCGCGACGTGCGGGGACAAGGCCTTCACGAGCGTGGCCCTCGCGGCGGCGGGCGTCCCCACGCCGAGGACCTTCGTCGCGTTCAGCCCCGAGTCGGCCCTCCGGGCGATCGAGGACGTCGGGTATCCGGCGGTCCTCAAGCCCATCGTAGGGTCGTGGGGCCGTCTCGTCGCGAAGGTCTCCGACCGGGAGGAGGCGGAGCAGCTCCTCGAGCACAAGGCGACCCTCGGGCACTTCCTCCACCAGATCTTCTACGTCCAGGCGTACGTGGACAAGCCGAGCTACGACATCCGGAGCCACGTCGTCGGGGACCGCGTGACGTCCGCGGTCCGGCGGGTGTCCGCCTCGTGGATCACGAATGCGGCCCGCGGGGCCGTCTGCGAGCCCCAGATCGTCACCCCGGAGATCGAGGAGCTCAGCCTGAGGGCCGCAGAGGCCGTGGGCGGCGGCGTTCTGGGGATCGACCTCATGCCGGACCGGGAGGGCGCTTTGTTCGTCCACGAGGTGAACCACGGGATGGAGTTCAAGGCCGCCGTCGCGGCCACGGGCTTCGATCTCCCCGGGGCGATCCTCGAATACGTCGCGGAGGTGGCCCGCCGGTGAGGGTCTCCGTCGTCGGCGCGTCCGGCTACACGGGGGGCGAGGCCCTCCGTGTCCTCCTGGGCCATCCCCGGGTCGAGGTCGCCCAGGCCGTGTCCGAGAGCTTCGCGGGGAAGCCGGTCTGGAAGGCCCACCCGAACTTGCGCCGCGTCACGGACCTCGCGTTCTCCGCGCCCGACGAGCTGCGCCCCGCAGACGCGCTCCTCCTCGCCCTCCCCCACGGGACGACGATGCGCCGCCTCGCCGCGTACGCGTCCAAGGCGGGCCTCCTCGTCGACCTGAGCGCGGACTTCCGCCTCCGGGCGGCCGAGGACTACGCCCGGTACTACGAGGTCGATCATCCCGCCTCCGCCGAGATCGGGACCTTCGTGTACGGACTCCCGGAGCTCCACCGGTCCGAGCTCAAGGAGGCGGCCCGCGCGGCCGTCGCGGGCTGCACGGCGGCGGCCTCGATCCTCGCCCTCGCCCCCCTCGTCCGCTCGGGCCTCGTCGGCCGGGAGCGCGTGGTCGTGGACGCGGAGACTGGCTCCTCCGCAGGCGGCCGGGAGGTGTCCCGCGCCTCCCACCACCCCGAGCGGTCCGGGGCCATGCGGCTCTACGCGCCGACGGGCCACCGGCACACGGCGGAGATCGAGCAGGAGCTCGGCCTCCGAGGCCGGGTCCATCTCACGATCCACGCGGTCGAGGCGGTCCGGGGGCTCCTCGCGACGGCCCACGCGTTCCCGGAGGACGGCGTCGATCGGAAGGCCCTTTGGCGGATCTACCGCGAGGCGTACGGCGCGGAGCCGTTCGTCCGGATCGTCGAGGACCCCACGGGGATCCACCGGTACCCGGACCCCAAGATCCTCGCGGGCTCGAACTTCTGCGACGTCGGGTTCGCGAGCGAGCAGGGGCGCATCGTCGTCTCCGCCGCGATCGACAACCTGATGAAGGGGGCCGCGGGGAACGCGGTCCAGTGCCTGAACCTCATGGCCGGCTTCGGCGAACGCGAGGGCCTCGACTTCCCGGGGATCCACCCCGCCTGAGGTGTCCCATGCTCGTCGTGAAGGTCGGGGGCCGCCATGGGAACGATGCCGCGAACGTCGCCTCGGGGCTCGCAGGCCTGGGCCCCTGCATCGTCGTCCACGGAGGGTCGAGCGCCGCGGACGAGCTGTCGTCGCGCCTCGGGATGGCCCCGACGTACCTCACGTCCCCCTCCGGCTTCGTGAGCCGCCGCACGGACGAGGCCGCCGTCGAGGTCGTCGCGATGGCCATGGCGGGCGGCCTCAACACGGGCCTCGTCGCTCGCCTCCAGTCCCTCGGCGTGCCTGCCGTGGGCCTCAGCGGCGTGGACGGCCGGCTCCTCGTCGGCCGTCGGAAGGAGGCGATCCGCTCCCTCGTCGACGGACGCGTGAAGGTCATCCGAGACGACCTCAGCGGGGTCGTCGTCGGCGTCAACACGGGCCTCCTGCGGCTCCTCGTCGGCGCGGGCTATGTCCCCGTCCTCTCCCCGCCGATCCTCGACGGGGAGGCCGGCGTCCCGCTCAACGCGGACGCGGACCGGATCGCCGCGAAGGTGGCCTCCGCGGTCCAGGCGGAGGCGCTCGTCCTCCTGACGAACGTCCCGGGAGTCCTCCGCGTCCTCGAGGATCCGACGACCCTCCTGCCCCGCGTTTCGAAGGAGGCGCTCCCGGCCCTCGTCCCGTTCGCGACGGGCGGGATGAAGAAGAAGCTCCTCGCGGCCCAGGAGGCCCTCGAGGGCGGGGTCCCGCGCGTCGTCATCGCCGACTCCCGGAGGGAGGACCCCGTTCGGTCCGCCCTCCGCGGCGAGGGGACGGTGATCGCCTGATGCGCGCGGAGTCGGAGATGAGGATCTCCACGACCCCGCAGCGGGACGTGGAGATCGTCCGCGGGGAGGGCTGCCTCCTCTTCGGGGTGGACGGCCGTACGTACCTCGACTTCGGGGTGAGCCACGGAGCGTGCAACCTCGGCCACACCCACCCCGCGGTCGTCCGAGCCCTCCAGGACCAGGCCCGGCGTCTCCTGTTCGTCGGCTCCGGCGTCCGGAACGACGCCCGGAGAGGCTTCCTCGCCGCCCTCTCCGAGATCGTCCCCGCTCCCCTGTCCCGCACGTTCCTGAGCAACTCCGGCGCGGAGGCGGTCGAGGCCGCCCTCAAGTTCGCTCGATCGGCGACGGGGCGGCCCGGCCTCGTCGCGGCCCTCCGATCGTTCCATGGTCGCACGTTCGGTGCGCTCAGCGTGACGTGGAGGAAGGAGTTCCGGGAGCCCTTCGAGCCCCTCCTGCCCGGGGTGGACTTCGTCCCCTTCAACGACGCGGAGGCCCTCGCCGGCGCGGTCGGCAAGGACACCGCGGCGGTCATCCTCGAGCCCGTCCAGGGAGAGGGCGGCGTCTACGTCGGCGATCCCGAATACCTCCGGGCCGCGCGGGACCTCTGCACGGACCGAGGGGCCCTCCTCATCCTCGACGAGGTCCAGACGGGCCTGGGCCGGACGGGGCGGACCTTCGACCTCGAGCGCGCGGGGACCGTCCCCGACGTCCTCGTCCTCGGGAAGTCCCTCGCGGGAGGCTTTCCAATCGGCGCGACCGTCGTGACGGACGACGTCCACGGGAGGCTCCGCGGGAGCCATCACTCGACGTTCGGGGGCGGCCCCCTCGCGTGCGCGGCGGGCGTCGCGGCCCTCCGGGTCCTCCGGGAGTCGGACCTCGCTGGGCGGGCGGCCGATCTCAGCGTGACGTTCCTCCGACGCCTCCGCGGCTTGGACTCACCCGGCGTCCGAGAGGTGCGCGGGATTGGCCTCATGGCCGCCGTGGAGCTCCGGGGCAAGGCCGCGCCCGTCCTCGAAGGCCTGATGGACAGGGGGATCCTCGCGATCCCGTCGGGCACGGCGACCGTGCGGTTCCTCCCGCCCCTCGTCGTGACGCCCGAGGAGCTCGACGCCGCGGTCCTCGCCTTGGAGGGGGTGCTGGCCGGTGGATGACCTCCGCCTCCTCCTGGACCTCCTCGGGACCCCGAGCCCATCCGGCTCGGAGGGGCCCGCCCTCGACGTGTTCTCCCTCCATGCGGAGCGTCTCGGGTTCGCCGTGACGCGGGATGCCGCGGGGAACGCCCGCGCGACCCTCGGCGCGGGCCAGCCCCACATCCTCTTCCTCGGCCACATCGACACGGTGCCCGGGTTCTGGCCTCCGCGGACGGAGGACGGCCACGTCCACGCCCGCGGCGCCGTCGACGCGAAGGGCGCCCTCGCCGCGGGGCTCCTCGCGGCCGCGAAGGTCGGACCGTCGGCGCGGGGCACGCGGACCGTCGTCGCGGCCGTCGGGGAGGAGACGGACTCGAGGGGCGTCTTCGAGCTCCTCCGCGGTCCCGCGCCCGACGCCGTCCTCGTGGGCGAGCCGTCGGGGTGGGACCGGGTCACGATCGGGTTCCGCGGGCAACGCTTCGGGACCTTCGAGGCCCGTGTCCGTCCCGCCCACGGCTCCGCGCCCGCCCCGAGCGCCCTCGACCTCGCGGTCGACGCGGCCGCGCGGCTCCGCGTCTCCGTCGCCTCCATGGCCCGAGGGTCCGTCTTCGCGAGCCCGTCGTGCCGGATCGTCGGCTGGACCCACGCGGCGACCCCGGCGGAGGAGACGGCGGGCTTCCGGGCCGACGTCCGCGCGCCTAAGGGGTTCGACTGGTCGCGCCTCGAGGAGGCGGTCCCAGGGATCCTCTGGTCGAGGCCCACGGAGGCCGTCCTCGTGGACAAGGGGAACCCCGTGGTCCGGGCCCTCGTGGCCGCGATCCGGGCGAACGGGGGCCGGCCCTCCTACGTCCTCAAGGCGGGCACGTCCGACATGAACCACGCGGCCCGCGTGTGGAAGGTCCCCATGGCCTCCTTCGGCCCCGGGGACTCGACCCTGGACCACGGCCCGGACGAGCAGCTCTCCCTCGAGGAGTTCCGCGCGTCGATCGGGATCCTCGAGGACGCGTACGGGCGGCTCGCCGAGTCCCTCGGGAATCAGGTCGAGAAGTCGCAGTCGGGAATCCGCGGGTTGCGGGCCTAGTTTGGCCGGAACACCCACGGGTTGTCCGCTAGGGAGAGGAACAGGTCCCGCGACTTGGACCACTCGATGAGCCAAAGGGGGACCGCGATGAGGGACGCGGGCGGTGTCGGCCTCACGGAGACGCGGTTCCCCCCTTGGGGGATAAAAGCTTCGGTCAACGTCTTGATTTCAATTCCTGGTAGGTAGAACGCGGCCCGCTGCGGGCGTTTCGCGGTGATAATCGCGCGAGAGATCGCCGGCTCATCGGGAGGACTCGCCCCGAAGCCGTTTCGCGAGGAAGCCCGCCTCCGCCTGGGTCATGCGGCTCTGCGCGAGGGGGAACAGGACCTTCTCCTCCCGGGCGAGATGCCTCTCCAGGAGGCCGACGACCTCCTCGAGGGCCCGCGACGTCTCCTTGGGTCCGAGGCTCCCGCGCGCGATCGGGCCCAGGGCATCGTCGATGGCGATGTGCTCGTCGTGGAGGACGCCGACCGCGCTCTCGGGCCCGCCGAAGATCCGCTCGCAGAGGGGGAACAGGGCCCGTTCCTCCCTCCGGAAGTGGATCCGGAGGGCGTCCACGAGGGCGTCGATCGGCGGCGGCTCCGGGGCCTTCCGGGCCGGCGCCCCCGCGGAGGTGAGGGCCCTCCCGAGCTGCCGCCGCAGGAGCTCATGTTCCGTCGCCAGGAGTTCGAACGGGTTCGTGTGGGGCATCGGCGCGCACCATCCGTTCAACGGGAGGGAAGGCGCGGTCCCCTCCGGGGGACGCGCGCGGGGTTTCCCCCTCCGGGGGCTTCGCGCGCGCATGGGGGGCCGGCCCTCCGGGTCAGTGTCCCGTCCCTCCCGAACCCTCGTACACCCCGGGGACTGACGTGCCCGAGACGGAGAGGATCCCGAGCGCCCCCTTGTTGATCGCCCGCGTGAGGGAGTGGTCCACGAGGATGTAGTCCGCCGCGACCTGGAGCGTGAACTCCACGATCGTGGCGCCCCCCGGCGCGACGAGGACCGTCTGCACGCTCTGCTGGGGCGGCGAGAGGACGTCCCCGGCGGCGTACACGCGGTCGAAGATCTCCCCGATCACGTGGAACGAGGAGATGAGGTTCGGCCCGCCCACGCCGAAGAAGATCCGGACCGTGTCGTTCACGACGGCCTGCATCGCGTGGTTCCCCGTGAGGGCCTGATACCGGCCGTTGAAGACGACGTACGCCGGGTCCTCCCGGAGCAGCGCGGCGTCGTCGAAGAGCTGGTGCCCGTCCGTCCCCGCGGGCCACTTCGTGTAGACGTCCCCCTGCATGACGTACAGCTCCTTGATGGGCCGGCCGGCGGCGTCGAGGGTCGGCAGGCCCGCCTCGGGCTCCACGAGGATGAGGCCGTACATCCCGAGGGAGATGTGGGTCGGGATGTGGGGGGTCGCGCAGTGGTACACGAAAAGTCCGGGGTTCAGGGGCCGGAACGTGAAGTTGCCCCACAGGCCAGGGCGGGCCTTCGCGGACGCGGCACCTCCGCCGGGTCCTGTGACCGCGTGGAAGTCCACGGAGTGCTCCATCAGGTTCCCCTCGTCGTTGCGGAAGTGGACGACGACCGTGTCGTTGACCCGGACCCGAAAGAAGGGCCCGGGGACCGTGCCGTTGTACGTCCAGTAGTCGAGGGTCGTGCCCGGCTCGATCTCCGCCGTGACCTCCTCGGCCCCGAGGAACAGGTGGACCGTCGCGCTAACGCCCCGGTTCAGGGGCCCGGGGAGGTCCGTCGGGTTCTTCGCGATGTAGTCGACGGTCGTCGCCTTCGCCGGCCCCGGGGGAGGCAGGGTGCCCCCGCCGCCCGTCCCGCTCCCGACGACGACGCGTCCTTCCATGCCCGCGGCCCGGTGCCCCTGGACCGTGCAGTAGTAGGGGAACGTCCCCTCCTCGTCTGCGACGAACGTCACGGACGCCGTCTGGCCCTGAGTCATGACGTAGTCCGTCCCGACGTTGAAGCCGTCGACGTATACGTCGTGCATGTTCGTCTCCCCGTTCTCGAGGATGATCGTCACCCGGTCCCCCCTGTTCACGACGAGGTCCGGGTTCTCGACGCCCTCGATCGCCCCGCCCATCCCGTAGAAGTTCGGGTACCGGGCGAGGAGCCGGAACGTGACGTCCTCGCCTGGCGTCCCTCCGGGACCGCCGGGCGGGTTCAGGCTCAATCCGAGGTAGTATCCCGCCGTCGTCCCTCCGACGATCCCCACCAGGAGGGTGACCGCGACCGCGAGGGCGAGGGTCCCTCCCGTCGCGGGCAGGGTGCCCTTCATCGAACGCGAGTCCTGGTCCGCCTTCCTCTCGACGCGTGACATGGCCATCCGAGTCCGCCTTCCTTCGCCTGCCCGAGGGCCGCCCGCGTTCTTGGTCTCTCCCCGAACCCGTTCGGTCCGGGGAGGCCTGACGCGGCCCGCGCCCCGCGCCCGCGGCGTACGCATACGTACAGTACGGCCGCGGCTGTTAACCGAGCCCGCGGGATGGCCCGAGACGGGTTGGCGAGTAGGGCTCTCGACGCTCCTGCCTAGGCGGGCGCGAGGGGCCGGCCCGGGTGATCGGATGGCCCCGATGGTCCTCACGAGACGCGACGTGCTGAAGATGCTGCCGCCCGCGGTCGCCGGCGCGCTCGCCGCGCGGTACCTCCCGGAGACGGTCCTCGGCCTCACGTACACGGCCCCCATCGACCCGAACCTGAACCCCCTCGAGGGGTACCCGAACCGAGACTGGGAGCAGGTGTACCGGGATCTCTACTCGTACGACAGCTCGTACATCTTCCTGTGCGCGCCGAACGACACCCACGGCTGCCTCCTCCGAGCCTGCGTGAAGAACGGAGTCGTGAAGTACATCGACCCGACCTTCGGCTACGGGCAGGCGACGGACCTCTACGGGAACCGGACGTCGTCCCGCTGGGACCCCCGGATCTGCCCGAACGGCCACACGTACCTTCGGAGGTTCTACTCGGACCGCCGGGTCAAGGGGGCGTTCATCCGCTCCGGGTTCAAGGACTGGGTCGACGCGGGGATGCCCCGGGAGGCGGACGGCCTCCCGACCCGTGCGTACTTCGAGTCCCGGGGCAAGGACTCGTGGGAATCCGTGCCCTGGGACGAGGCCTTCGGGATCATCGCGAGGGTCCTCGAGGGCGTCGCGCGCACGTACACGGGGCCCTCGGGGGCGGCCCTCCTCGGGGCCCAGGGCTACGACCCCGCGATGATCGCCGCGATGGGCCTCGCGGGGGTCCAGGCCCTCAAGTTCCGGTCGAGCATGGCGTGGCTCAGCACCCTCCGGTTCACGGGGCTCTACCGGCTCGCAAACCACTTGGCCCTCCTAGACGCCCACGTCCGCAACGTGGGGCCGGACCAGGCGAAAGGGGCCCGGTACTGGGACTCCTACGCGTGGCACACGGACCTGCCCCCCGGGCACCCCATGGTCACGGGGAACAAGACGAGCGACTTCGACCTCTTCGCCGCGGAGTATGCGAACCTCATCACCCTCTGGGGGATGAACTGGATCGCGACGAAGATGCCCGAGGGCCACTGGATCTCCGAGGCCCGGCTTCGCGGCGCGAGGATCGTGACGATCGCGACGGAGTACCAGAGCTCCTCGAACAAGGCGGACGAGGCCATCGTGATCCGCCCCGCGACGGACGCCGCGTTCGCCCTGGGCCTCGCGCACGTCCTGATCCGGGACGGCCTCTACGACCGGCCGTTCGTGGAGCGGTTCACGGACCTCCCCCTCCTCGTCCGGATGGACAGTCTCAAGCTCCTCCGGATGAAGGACCTCGACGCGGGGCACGTCCCCGCGACCCTCACGAACTACACGCAGGTCCTCGCGCCCGGGGAGTCCCCTCCTGCGGACTACGCGCACCAGGACCGCCAGTACATCCCGAAGGCCCTCCGGGACGCGTGGGACGACTTCGTCGCGTGGGACGCGAACACGGGAGGGCCCGTCATGATCACCCGGGACGAGGTCGGCGCCCGGCTCCCTGCGACCGTGGCCCCCGTCCTCGACATGGCCGGCGTCCCGTACGAGGTCGTCCTCGCGGACGGGACCCGCGTGGCCGTGCGCTCCGTCTTCGACCTCGTCCGGGAGTACCTCGAGGCGAACTTCACGCCCGCGCAGGCGTCGGAGATCACATGGGCCCCCGTCGAGGCGATCGAGGGCCTCGCGCGGGAGGTCGCCGCGAACAAGACGAAGACCCTGTTCACGGTCGGGATGGGCCCGAACCACTACTGGAACAACGACCTCAAGGACCGCGCCATCTTCCTCGTCGCGGCCCTCACCGCGAACGAGGGCCACTACGGGGGCGACGTCGGGAGCTACGCGGGGAACTACCGGATCGAGGTGTTCAACGGGGTCTCCCAGTGGCAGGCGGAGGATCCCTTCAACCACGTCCTCGCGCCGTCCCAGCCCGCCGCCGTCCGCTCGTACTACGGCACGGAGTCCGCCCACTTCTACAACTACGGGGACCGCCCCCTCCGGGTCGGCGGGGTCCTGTTCACGGGTTCGACCCACATGCCCACCCCGACGAAGACGACGTGGTGGGTGAACGGGAACTCGATCCTCGGGAACGCGAAGTGGGCCTACGACGTGATCCAGAACACGATTCCGAAGATCGAGATGATCGTGGTCAACGAGTGGTTCTGGACGAAGACCTGCGAGTACGCGGACGTCGTCCTCGGGGTGCCGTCCTGGATCGAACGACAGCTCCCCGACATCTACGGGGCCTGCACGAACCCCTTCCTCCAGGCCTGCGTGCCCTCCCCCCTCCCGCCCCTGTACGACACCCGGGACGACCTCGAGACGTTCGTCGGCGTGGGGGAGAAACTCGCCGACCTGACGGCGGCCCAGGGTTTCCCCCTCGCGGAGAACTTCCGGGAGGCCTGGGCGTTCCGGACCCCGGATGGGAAGCTCGACCTGAAGGCGTACGGACAGCGGGTCATCAACGAGACGAACGCCCTCAAGGGCTATTCGTGGGACGAGATCCTCGAGTCCTGCCGGAACGGCGTGCCGAAGCTCGTGATGAACCGCACGACCCCGCGGATCACGGGCTGGGAGCAGACGAACGAGGACAAGCCCTGGTACACGAAGACGGGCCGGCTCGAGTTCTACCGCGAGGAGTCGGAGTGGCTCGACGCGGGGGAGAACCTCCCCGTGTTCCGGGAGACCGTGGACTCGACCCCGTACGAGCCCTCCGTGATCCACGCGGCGCCCCACGCGGCGGTCCGCCCCAAGGGCCCCGCGGACTACGGCCTCGACCCGGCCGACCTGTCCCCGGAGACCCGCCAGGTCCGTAACATCGCGAGGCCGTGGAGCGAGGTCAAGGTGTCCGCCCACCCCCTCGTCGCCCAGGGCTTTCAGTTCGTCATGTACACGCCGAAGTACCGCCACGCGTGCCACTCGATGGCCTCGTCGATGGACCTCAGCATGGTCTACTTCGGCCCCTTCGGGGACTTCTACCGCCGGGACCGCCGGATGCCCTACGTGGGCGAGGGGTACGTGGACATCAACCCCCTCGACGCGAAGCCCCTCGGGATCGAGGACGGGGACTACATCTGGGTCGACGGGGACCCCTCGGACCGGCCCTTCCGCGGCTGGGAGTCCAAGGCGGACGACTACCGCGTGATGCGGTGGAAGGTCCGCGCCCGGTACTATCCGAACATGCCCGTGGGGACCGTGCGGGCGTGGTTCCATATGTTCGGGGCCACCCACGGCTCCGTCGAGGGGCATGAAACCCGCCCGGACGGCCTCGCGAAGAGCCCCCGGACGGGGTACCAGGCCGCGTACCGGTACGGGAGCCACCAGTCCGTGACCCGGGCGTGGCTCAAGCCCACCCTGATGACGGACAGCCTCGTCCGGAAGGACGGGGCGGGCCAGAGGATTGGGACGGGATGGGCCCTCGATGTCCACGGGCCGACGGGCGCCCCGAAGGAATCCTTCGTGAAGATCTCGAAGGCGGAGGACGGCGGGATCGGCGGGGTCGGCCTCTGGCATCCCGCGAGCAAGGGGTTCCGCCCGACGTACGAGGACCCGATCATGACGCGCTACCTCAACGGCTACTACGGGGGGCCGTGAGCCATGCCGTCCGTCTGGAACTGGCAGCTCGGCCGGAGCATGGACTACGTGTACTCCGAGTCCCGGCCGGAGAAGCAGGTCAGCGCGGTCTTCGACATCAACAAGTGCATCGCGTGCCAGACCTGCACGATGGCCTGCAAGACGACGTGGACCTCGGGGAAGGGCCAGGAGTACATGTTCTGGAACAGCGTGGAGACGAAGCCCTGGGGCTCCTACCCGATGGGCTGGGACGTGAAGCTCCTCGAGAGTCTCGGCCCCGCCTCGTGGGACTACGCGACGGACCCACCCCGGTACTCGGGGAAGACGATCTTCGAGAAGGTCCCGGACGGGGAGCGCGTCCTCGGCTTCCTCCCGGAGGAGATGGACTACGCGTACCCGAACCGCGGGGAGGACGAGACGAGCGGCAACATCGAGGACACCCCGTACCACCTCAGCGTCCCCCAGGCGATCTGGACCTTCTACCTGGCGCGGATCTGCATGCACTGCACGTACCCCGCGTGCCTCGCGGCGTGCCCGCGGAAGGCGATCTACAAGCGGAAGGAGGACGGGATCGTCCTCATCGACCAGGAGCGCTGCCGCGGGTACCGGGAGTGCGTCCGGGCCTGCCCCTACAAGCGGACGTTCTACAACCACACGACCCGCGTCTCGGAGAAGTGCATCTTCTGCTTCCCCGCCGTCGAGCAGGGGATCTGGCCCCGGTGCATGCGGAACTGCATCGGGAAGATCCGGATCGTCGGGTACATCCACCCGCCGGCGGAATCGGACCCGCGGAACCCGATCGACTTCCTCGTCCACGAGAAGGGCCTCGCCCTCCCCCTGTACCCCCAGTACGGCCTGGAGCCGAACATCTACTACGTCCCCCCGATCCACTCGGACGCGACGTTCAACCGGCAGATGTTCGGCCCGCGCGCGGACGCGGCCGTGCGCACGTACCGGCGGATCCGGGAGGGCCTCGAGCCCGAGCTCCGGGCGGTCCTCCTCCTCTGCGTGAGCACGGACAAGATCCTGGGCCGCTTCGAGCTCATCGATGATCCCGTCCAGGGAGAGACGGCCGTCGGGTACGACACGCAGGGCGTCGAGGTCGTCCGCGTCCCGTTCGTCGAGCCGGTCGTCGAGAGGCCCTTCCACGACGCGGCCCTCGACGTGTACCGGCACAACATCTCCTAGGAGGCGATGACGATGGAACCTTCCGGGCGGAACGTCCTCGGGATCGTGATCGCCGCGGCCGTCCTCCTGACGACGGCCCAGGTCCTCGGGCTCATCCCCGGGGTCGTGGGCGCCGGGACCGAGCTCGTCGCGACCCGGCTCGCGGGCGAGCTCCCCGTGACGGACCCGACGTCGGCGTCATGGGTCGGCGCGGCTCCCCTCGAGGTCCCCCTCTCCGGGCAGACGTCCGTGACGCCGTCCAATCCCGTCCCGTCCGTCGACGCCCTCGAGGTCCGCGCCCTCGTGAACGCGACCCACTTCGCCCTCCGGATCGCCTGGGACGACGAGACGAAGGACAACCGCACGACGGAGGTCGGGGAGTTCCGGGACGCCGTCGCCTTCCAGGTCGCGCCCCCGAGCCAGCTCCCGAACCTCTGCATGGGGGCCGCGGGGGCCCGGATGCACATCATGCAGTGGAAGGCGGACTGGCAGGCGGACATCGAGGAGGGCTTCTGGGACCTCCAGGACGCGTTCCCGAACTTCTGGGTCGACTACTACCCCTACGCGATCGGGGAGCCCCCGTACACGGTCCCCGACGCCTTCCCGGAGAACGCGAGCGTGTACCTCGTCGGGTACGAGGTCGGGAACCCCTTCTCCCAGCCGCTCAAGGTGAGCCCCGTCGAGGACGCCGTGGCCGACGGCTTCTACACGATTGCGACCCAGCCGAACCAGTCCGCCCTGGGCCGCGGGGTCTGGGACGCCGGGCGATGGTCCGTCGTGATCTCCCGCCTCCGGGACACGGGGGACCCCATGGATACCCCGATCGCCCACGGGGACATCGTCGCCTTCGCCGTGTGGGACGGCGCGAGCGGGGACGTCGGGGCCCGGAAGTCCGTGAGCACGTGGCTCACCCTGAGCCTCGGGTCCGGCTTCGAGGCCCAGGATCCCATCCTCCGGCTCGCCGCGATGACGGCCGTCGCCCTCGTCGCGGCCGTCGCCCTCGTCCTCGTCTGGCGTCGGATGAAGAAGCCCCGAGGGGGTTCCGGGGGGACCTGACGATGGACGGGACCACGGAGGCCTGCGGTCGCGCCCTCGTCCGGTCGGGAATCTACAGCCTCCTCGCCCGCGCCCTCTCGGGCCCCGACGGGGCCCTCGACCGGAAGGGGCTCGAGGATCTCCTCGGCCTTCTCGAGGAGGACGGCCCCTACGCCTCCCTGGCGCCGCGGGCCCGGGCAGCCGTCGAAGCCGTCGGGACCCTCGCATCGGACCCTCGGTCCGTCGCCAAGGAGTACACGGGCCTCTTCCAGAAGGGGAATGCCCCCCCGTACGAGGGCTCGTACCTGTCTTCGTTCCGGGCGACCCAGGAGCTTGCGGACGTCGGGGGCTTCTTCCGGGCCTTCGGGACCCAGGTCCGCGGGGAGCGGCCCGACCACCTCGTGAGTGAGCTCGAGCTCATGTCCCTCCTGTGCTTGAAGGAGGCCCTCGCCCGAGGGAACGGCCAGGCGGAGGCGGCGGACATCTGCCGGGACGCGGAGGCGAAGTTCCTCCGGGACCACCTCGGCCGCTGGGTCCCCGCGTACGCGGACCAGCTGCGGGCCCAGGCCCGGCTCCCAATCTTCCCGATCCTCGTCGACCTCGTCGAAGGGGTCGTGGGCCGCGACGCGGAGTCCCTCCACGTGGCGCCGGAACGGATCCAGGAGGTGGCGCCTCCCGATGGGGATGAACCCCCGCGGTGCGGCGTGGCCCGCTGAGGTCCTCCCCGCCGTGACGCGGGCCGTCGTCCTCGCCGCGACGACGGAGTTCCTCCTCCTGCGCGTCGTGAGCCGGATGTCGGGATCCCTGAGCTCCCCCGCAGGACGGGCCGTCGCGGGGGACCTCGTCCTCCTCGGGACCGTCGCGTACAACGCGGCCCTCCTGCTCTCCCTCGCCGTCCTCGTCCTCGCGGCACGCGCGCTCGTCCCCCTCAGCCCGCGGACGTCCGCGGTCCTCGCCCTCGCGTCCGCAGGCGTCATCGCCGCCCTCCTCGTCGGCCCGATGGTGCCCGTGGCGGTCCTCGTCGGAGACGCCGCCGCGGTCGCCGCCCTCGTGTGGCTCATGGCGACGCATCTCCGGGACATCGCCCCCCGTCGCGCCCGGGCCGCGATGCGGGAGGCGATCCCGCGGATCCTTTTCCCGTCCCTCGTCGTCGGGACGTTCCTCGCGGCGTTCTACCTCCATACGGGGGACCTCCTCGCGACCTTCGGCCTCGGGCCTCCGGCGCGGACGGACGTGTACCGACTGGGGGAGGCTCTCGCGGTCTCCGCCGCCCTCACGGCCCCGTGGGTCGTCCCCTTGGCCCGGACCCGCGCGGCCCTTTCCGTCGGACTCGCTGTAGGCGCGGCCGCCCTTGCCGTCCTCTTCCTGAGGCCCGAGATTGCGGCCCTCGCTGCGTTCTGGTCCGTCGGATTCCGGCTCGACCTCCCGGCCGTCGTCTATGCGGCCGCGGCGGGATCCTACGGAGCCACGCTGTTCGGTGCGGCCCGGATGAGAGGGACCCTCCCGTACCTCCTCGCGGGCCTTGCCCTCGTGGCCCTCGCGGGCCGGATGCTGATCGACTTCTACTTCGTGGCCCTCGCCCTGGCGGGGTTCACGTTCCTCACCATCGGGGGGAGGTTGCCCGCCCCCGCGCCGGGGAGGCCCCGCCAACGCCCCGCGGAGCAGCCGGGCCCCGCGTGATCCTGCCCACCCTCAGCGAGGCCGGCCCATGAGGCCATGGAAGTACGCGTGGAGGACCTTCGCCTCCCCCGCCCGGAGGATCTCCGAGAGGGTCGACTTCGACACCCCGAGCTTCTTCGCGAGCCCCGTCAGGCTCACCTTCTTCGGGAACTCGAAGAACCCGAGCTTGTAGGCGATGCTGAGGACTTGTTCCTGCCGGTCCGTGAGGACGCCCCCCGGCTTCACGGGCTTGACGGCCGCGACCTCGATCTCGAGCCCGCGGCCCCGGAGGTCCTTCACGAGGGCCTCGATCGTCGTCCGCTTGGGCGCGAGGATCCTCCACTCGAGGCCGCCGTCCTCCGTCGCCGTCGCCTCCGTGAGGAAGCACTCTGACTCCGCGAGGGTCTTGCACGCGTTGCACTCGCGGACCTTGAGGTTCGCGAGGGTCTTCCCCTTCGGCGGGACGATCGCCTCGACGTCCGCGATGTAGGGGTTCCCGCGGAGGTCCTCGACGATCGCGTTCGGGTCCGAGGTCCCCGGGTCGATCTCGACAAGGCTCTGGAGGAGGCCGTCGCCGAGGGGCTTCTGTTCCACGAGGGTCACGGTGGCCCCGAACTTCCCCGTGATCTGGGTGACCCAGCTGCACGGGAGCCGGACCCGGAGCACGCTCTCGATCATCGCCGCCCCGGCTAACGTCCCCGGGGATAAATACCACGCGCGGGTCTCATCCCGACGCTCCAAGGCCTGCAGCGCCCGCCTTCGGCGGGTCATGGATGTACCGCAGGATGAGGACCATCGCGACGAGGACCCCGGCGAGGCTCGCGGCCATGGGGGCCGCGTATCCGAAGGCGGCGTACAGGAGGCCTCCGAGGAACGGGGCGGGGAACGACAGGAGGCTCCGGATCGACGTGAGCTGGCCGATCGCCTCCGCCCGCATCCGGTCCTCCACGGAGTTCGCGACGAGGGTCTGGAGGGCGGGGACCCAGGTGGCCGCCGCGATCCCGTTGACGACGGCGACGATCGCGAATCCGAGGGGCGTCGTCGCGAGGATCCAGCCCAGCATCACGGGCACGCCGAGGGCCTCCGAGACGAAGATCATCCAGCGGCTCCCGAACCGCTCGACGGTCTTCCCAGCGGGGAGCGTGGCCGCGAGGAACACGAGGGCCCACACGCCCACGATGATCCCGATGTCCCCGTTCGTGAAGCCGAACTCCTTCACGGCCATCCCGTAGACGATCATCATGGAGATGGACCACGCGAACAGGTCCACGGAGATGACGAGGAGGACGCCCTTCAGCCTCGGCTCCCGCAGCCGGAACGCATCCCTCGCTCTCCAGCGCCCGCCGTTCCGCTCCCGGAGGGTCTCCACGAGGAGGAGGGCGAACAGGGCGAAGGTCGTCGCCTCGAGCCCCAGGCTCAGGGCGAAGATGGGCGCGTAGCCGAACGCGTCCGCGAGGAACCCGCCGAGGAAGGCGATGAGCGCCGCGGGGAGGAGGAGGAAGAATAGGACGCGGGAGTAGGCCATCGCCCGCCCGCGGGCCTCCACGCTCTCCGCGACGATGGACTGGGAGGCGGGTGAGGACAGGAGCCCGAGCCCGAGGAACACGAAGGCCGGGACCAGGAGCACGGCCCACTCCGTCAGGCCCGTCGCGAGGAACAGGGTGAAGCTCGCCATGTTGAACGCGCTGCCGAGGAGCATGACGGGCCTGCGGCCCCACCGGTCCGCGAGGCGGCCCCCTGCGAGCTGGGCGAGTGCGCCGACGATCCCGCCCATCCGGGTCGCGAGGCCCTGGAGGATGCTCAGCACGACGACGGAGCCGGCGACGTGGACGACGAAGGGCTGGAGGACGACCTGGAGCAGGTTCGTGTGGGTCCCCGTGAGGACGTTCGTCGCGGAGAGGACGCGGAGGTTCCGTGCGCCCGCTTTCGGCTCGGCCATCGCGGGCCGCGCGACCGAGCCGTCTCGGATAAGGATTGCGTCCGTTCGATGGGACGGACCCCCGGAAAGGGCCTTATAGCCGGGGGCCGGATTGCGGTGCCGTCGGGAGCCTCCATGCCCACGGTCCGCCGGATGAAGGCGAAGCTGGCCCTCATGGGAGAGGGCGGGGTAGGGAAGACCTCCCTCGTCCGCCGCTTCGTCCTCAACGAGTACCAGGACACGTACCTCCACACAATCGGGACGAAGGTGAGCAAGATCGAGCTCACGGTCCCTCACGGGACGGACCTCGAGGTCCAGATGGACCTGTCCATCTTCGACATCATGGGCCAGCGGGGATTCCGGGACATGATCCGGGAGACGTACTTCCACGGGACCCAGGCCCTCATGGCCGTGTGCGACCTGACCCGGCGGGACAGCCTCGCCTCCCTGAACGAGTGGATCCCCGCCGCGATGGAAACCTCGGGGGACGTGCCCGTCTACCTCGTCGTGAACAAGAAGGATCTCGAGGACCGAAAGGCCTTCGAGACGGAGGACGTCGCGAAGGTCGCGGAGGCCTTCCAGGCGCCCTACGTCTACACGTCCGCGAAGACAGGGGAGTACGTGGAGGATGCGTTCAACGCCCTTGCGATCGAGATCGTGGACCGCGCGTTCCGGGCGGAGCAGGCGCGGGCCGTCGAGCGCGGGCTTCGGGAGAAGCTCCTGTTCCTCCTCGCGAAGCGGGGGACGATGGGCCTCAAGAAGGCCCAGTTCTTCGAGATTCTGAAGGGCCTCAACTACGACGACCTGTCGGCGGAGCTGAGTCGCCTCGAGCGGGAGGGCCTCGTGCTCCTCGCGTGGCACGGGGCCGCAGACTTCACGGCCCAGATCACCCCGCGGGGGGTCGATGCGGCCCGCTCCGCCGCGTCCCCGCTCGAGGACCTCTAGCCCGCGGCCGGACGGAGGTGGGGCCCGCGAAGAAGACCGACCTCGAACGGACGCTCCAGGGCTTGGAGCCCGTCCCAAGGCCCCGCGCGGACATCGAGCAGTACCCGACCCCCGCGGGGATCGCCGCGGAGGTCGCGTACATGGCCCTGGGCCGGGGGGACCTCGAGGGTCGCACGGTCCTCGACGCAGGGTGCGGGAACGGGGTCCTCGGAATCGCGGCGGCCCTCCTTGGGGCGCGGGACGTCACGGGCGCGGACCTCGACCCGGAGGCGGTCGAGGTCGCCGGGCGCAACGCGCGTCGTGTCGGCGCGAAGGGGCGCTGGGTCGTCTCCGACGTCCGCGAGGTCGAAGGCCCGTTCGACACGGTCCTCATGAACCCGCCCTTCGGGTCCCAGCGCCGTCACGCGGACCTTCCGTTCCTCGACGCCGCCCTCCGGCTCGGTCGGGTCGTGTACTCGTTCCACAACGCGAAGGCGGAGGCGTTCGTCCTGCGCCGGATCCGGGCGTCCGGGGCCACCATCACGGACCGGCTCGAGTACGCGTTCCCCCTCGGACGGGCGTTCGCCTTCCACCGCCGGGACGTCCAGCGGATCCCCGTCCTCCTCCTGCGCGTCGAGCCCCAGCGAAGGGATAAATAGGCATGGCCTCTCTCCGTCGCGAGCAGCACAGCGAGGCATGGGCATGGAACCCCCCAAGATGGTCCTGCCGGGCGACCAGGTCGCCGTGGCGGAGGAGTTCGAGGCGGGCGAGGGCACGTATGAGCGGGAAGGCGTCATCTTCGCCTCCATGCCAGGGGTCCTGACGCTCGACCCGAACGCGCGGGTGGCCCGCGTGAAGCCCTTCAACCCCGTCGCAGAGCTCCAGGTCGGCGACATCGTGTACGGGATCGTGGACGACATCCGCGGGATGATGGCGACCGCGACGGTGACCGCGATCCACGGGCGGTCCCGGGAGATCAGCGGGCAGGCGGAGGGCACGATCCACATCTCGAACGTATCCGAGGAGTACACGGAGGACATTCACGACATGTTCCGCCTCGGGGACGTCGTGCGGGCGAAGGTCATCCAGACGAAGCCGTCCCTCCAGCTCACGACCGCAGAGGGGCTCCTCGGGGTCGTCAAGGCCTTGTGCGGCCAGTGCCGGGGCCCCCTCGAGCGCCGGGACCGGGACCTCTACTGCCCGCGCTGCGAGCGCTCCGAGCGCCGGAAGATGACCCGCGACTACGGCGACCTGATGCTCTCGGTCCCCGCGAGGGAGCTCGGGGGCGGCGTCGTCGCGGAGCGTCCGCGCCGCCAGGAACGCGGCGGGCGGGACCGGGACCGCGGCGGCCGGGATCGCGGACGCGGCGGCGGACGGGACCGTGGGCGGGGCGGAGGCCGTGACCGCGGCGCGCGGGACCGGGGACGCGGCGGCGGACGGGACCGCGGGCCGCGCCACGACTGACGATTCCATCCGTTCCGATAATTAGGATCAGGAATCGAAGGCAAAGGGATAAGAACTCACCCTGTGATAGCAACGAAAGAAGGCTGCGAATGGCATCATCCAACGAGGACGTTTTGCGGGAACTCCAGCGCCTTCGCACCGAGATCCAGCAGCTCCGCGAGATCGTCAACGCCCTCTTCACGGCCGTGTTCGAGGAGTCCGACGAGGACTGGGATCGGGTCCCCGACAAGGACGAGTTCAACCTCTACAACTGAGGGCGATCGGCCCGCGACGTGGGCCTTATAGCCGTTCCGCGTTACCGCGGTCGTGGCGGACCTCCACGATCTCGTCCGCGCCCACGAGGCCTGGCGGTTGGGGGAGGCGATCAACCTCCAGCCTTCGGAGAACGTGATGAGCGAGCCCGCGAGGGCCCTCCTCGCCTCCGACCTCGCCCACCGCTACACCCTCCCGGACGCCTTCAACCCGTCCGGTGGGCTCGGGAACGCGTACCGAGGGACGCGATACACGGACGCCGTGGAGGCCCTCGGGGAAGACGTCGCGCGCCGCGTCTTCTCCTCGGCCGAGGCCTCCCTCAAGCCCCTCTCGGGCCACCTCGCGGGTTTCCTCCTCCTCCAGGCCGCATGCCGCCGCGGGGACCGGGTCATGCTCGTCCACGCGAAGCACGGCGGCTACGACGGCTACATGCCTGGGTACCTGCCGGAGTACCTGGGCCTCGAGGTGGATTTCCTCCCCTTCGACGAGGCCTCGTGGAACGTGGACCCGAGGGCCGCCGCGGACGCGATCCTCGGACGCCACCCAAGGCTCGTCCTCCTCGGGGCGAGCTTCCTCCTGTTCCCCTACAACCTGCGCTGGCTCCGCGGCGCGTGCGACGACGTCGGGGCGGTCCTCGGCTACGACGCGTCCCACGTCCTCGGGCTCATCGCGGGCGGCCAGTTCCAGCGGCCCATGGTCGAGGGCGTCGACCTCCTGAGCGCGAGCACCCACAAGTCGTTCCCCGGGCCCCAGGGCGGGATCTTCCTCGCGAACCGGACGGACCTCTTCGAGCGGGCGATGCGCGGGATCCTTTGGCGCGTCGAGGACAACGCCCACTGGAACCGGATCGCGTCGACGGCCCAGGTCCTCCTTGAGATGGACGCCTTCGGCGCCGCGTACGCGAAGCAGGTCGTCGCGAACTCGAAGGCCCTGGCGCGGGACCTCGACAAGGGGGGCTTCCCCGTGAAATTCGCGGGCCTCGGCTACACGGAGTCCCACCAGATCCACTACGATCCCGAGCGGCTCCAGGCGTCCTTCGGCCTCACCCCGCCCGCTTTCGCGGACCGCCTCGAGTCCCAGGGCCTCATCGTCGATGCGGTCGGACGGATCGGCACGAACGAGGTCACGCGGATGGGGGCGACGGTGGACCACATGAAGTCGGTCGCGGGCCTCATCGTCCGCGCGGCGCGGGGCGAGGACGTGCGCGGGGAGGTCCGCGAGGTGCGTGCGGGCCTCAAGCTCGCCTACGTGTTCCCGTCGTAGTCCCCGCAAAAGGCCATAAGCCGCACCCCCGTTATCCGCGACGTGGCCCGCGCGGATCGGTACCGACGCCAGACGGTCCTCCCGGAGATCGGCCGCGACGGCCAGAAGGTCCTCTCCGGGTCCACCGCGGTCATCGTCGGCCTCGGGGCCCTCGGCTGCGTGAGCGCCGACCTGCTCGCCCGGGCGGGCATAGGCCGCCTGCGCCTCGTCGACCGCGACGTCGTCGAGCTCGTGAACCTGCAGAGGCAGACCCTCTACACGGAGGCGGACCTCGACCGCCCCAAGGCGGACGTCGCCGCGGAGCGCCTCTGGCTCGTGAACTCCGGGATCGACATCGAGGCCGTCCCGCGGGACCTCCACGCGGGGACCGCGGAGGCGGTCCTCCGGAGCGCGGACGTGATCGTCGACGGCACGGACAACCTCGAGACGCGGTACCTCCTCAACGAGGCGGCCCTCGACGCCCGCATCCCGTTCGTGTACGGCGGCGCGATCGCCACGTACGGGATGGTCTTCGGGATCCGGTCCCCGGACACGGCCTGCTTCCGCTGCCTCACCCCGAAACCGCCTCCGCCGGGCGCCCTCCCGACCTGCGACACGGCGGGGATCCTCAACGCGGCGTCGGCCCAGGTCGGCGCCCTCCAGGCGGGCGAGGTCCTGCGGATGCTCCTCGGCGTCCCACCCTCAGGGGACCTCCTCGTCGTGGACGCGTGGCGCCCGGAGATCCAGAGGATCCGCGTGGCCCGCCGGTCCGACTGTCCCGCCTGCGTCGCGGGCGAGCGGACCTCTCTAGGGGCGAAGAAGTCCCAGGTCCTCGTCTCCCTGTGCGGAGGCGAGACGGTCTCCGTGGACCCCCGCCACGACGGGGACGTGGACCTGGATGCCCTCGGCCGCCGGCTCGCGAAGGTCGGCCGGGTCCGGCGCGCGGGGTCCATCCTCATCGTGGACGCGGACGGACGTCACCTGACCGTCTTCCCGGACGGGCGCGCCCTCATCCGCGGGGTGAAGGACGAGGCCCAGGCGCGGTCCGTGTACGCGAAGTACGTCGGGGTGTGAACCCCGTGCGCAGGGGCGTCCTCCTCCTGAGCGGCGGGTTCGACAGCCCCGTCGCCGGGCACCTCATGGACCGCCAGGGCTTGGCCATCGTCGCGGCCCACTTCTCCCTCGAGCCGATCACGGACGACGCGGCCGCGGTCAAAGCGCGCCGGCTCTGCGAAGTCCTTGGATTCCCCACCCTCTACGTCGTCCGCGTGGGCGAGTCCTTCGCGGAGGTCGCCCATGCGTGCGACCGACGTTTCTACTTCGTCCTCACGAAGCGCCTCATGGTCCGCATGGCGGACGTCCTCGCGGACCGGGAGGCCGCGGACGTCCTCGTGACGGGAGAGAACCTCGGCCAGGTCTCGAGCCAGACCCTCGCGAGCCTTCGGGTGATCGACGCGGCCGCCCGCCGCCCCATTGTGCGCCCCCTCATCGGCTTCGACAAGCAGGAGATCGTGGACCGCGCGAAGGCGATCGGGACGTACGAGATCTCGAAGGGCCCCGAAATCTGCGACCTCCTCGGCCCGCCCGCGCCGGCGACCCATGCCCGGATCGAGCAGGTCCTCGCGGAGGAGGCGAAGATCGACCTCCCGCGGCTCGTGAAGGGTCCCCTCGAAGGGGTCCGCGCGGAAAAGTTCAAGGGGCACGGCCCCTCTCGCATCCCCTCCCACGGCCTCGAGGCCACGCCATGACGTACTACCTGCTCAAGCCCTGCCGAACCGCGACCGCGTTCATCTCGACCCTCAAGCGGCCCGCGCGGCTCGACCTGACGAGCACGGCCCAGCGGCTCCGGGACGCCGGATGGCGGGTCAACGACGTCAAGGTCATGCTCATCGTCGAGGGGGAGCCCGAGCTCACCCTGTACGAGAGCGGCAAAGTCCTCGTGAAGACGGATTCCGAGAGGGAGGCCCGGACCGCGATCGACCGCGTGTACGGGGCCCTCGGGATGGTCCCCGCCGCCGCGTGACGGCCCCGGCGCAAAGCTTGAATCCCCGGGACCCGTGGAGGCCTCGTGCGCCGGGTCCTCGACACGTCGGCCCTCCTCTCCGGCCGCCAGTTCCCGGGCGAGCTCCTCACGGTCCCCGAGGTCCTCGGGGAGCTCTCCCGCCAGGGCGTCACCCCCCAGCTCGAGGCGATCCTCGAGACCCAGGTGCGGGTAGCCTCTGCGGGACGCCCGGCCCGGGCCCGGGCGCTCGCGGCGGCGGAGTCCACGGGGGACGCCCACCGGCTCTCCCCGACGGACCTCGCCCTCGTCGCCCTCGCCCTCGAGGAGGAGGCCGTCCTCGTGACGGACGACTACTCGATCCAGAACGTCGGGAAGGCCCTCGGGATCCCCTTCGAGCCGGTCATGGAGAGGGGGATCCGGGAGCAGTGGAGGTGGTCGTACCGGTGCTCGGGCTGCGGGAAGGTGTGGCCGGAGTGGCACGACGACTGCCCGACATGCGGTGCCGTCCTGCGGACCGCGCGGCCTGGGATCAGCCAAGGTAGAGGATCAGGACGAGGTCGCTGACGAACAAGAGCACGATGAGGAGCTCGAGCCAGAGCATTCGGCGACTCTCGACCTCGCCCCGGGCGACCTGGTAGATCTCCGTGAGAGCCCGCATCTTGTCGTCCACCGTGCGCTGCCAGGACTCGAGCTCGAACTTGCGCGTGCAGCCCCCGTAGACCTTCCCCAGGAAGAAGTCCCCGTAGAACTTCGAGATGTTCTCGACCGCGACCGTCATCTCGGAGAGGTCCATCCGGACCTCCGCGAGGTCCTTCACGATGGACCGGCCGCTCCGGAAGAGCCCGCCCCGTGCGAAGAACGTCTCGAGGTCGTCGTACGCCTTGTCGACGACCTTGTCGAGATATGCGTCGTACGTGCGGAGCTCGAGCAGCTGGAGGTTCGCGATCTCGAGCACGCCGAGGGTGTCCTCGTACTTCCCCGAGGGCTCGATCACGAGGGCCGCGTCCCACTCGATCACGACGAGGTCGTCCCGGTAGTACGAGTACCAGGTCTGCCAGGTGTCCTGGACCTCTTCGTCGCTGATGTCCTCGGGCCGGGGGTCCCCCGCGAGGAGGGCCGTGACGTCCCGGCGGCGCGATTCGACGTAGACGCGGGCGGGGACATCGGGCTGCGTGATGCAGTACGCGAGGTAGGGCTCCGGGTCCACGCGGACGTCGTACGAGTCGTGGAGGTACGGCACGATGTCCTCCTCGATTCTCGCGGCGATCCTCCCGCAGAACGCGTCGAGGTCCTCCTTCTTGCCGTCCCGGACCACGCGCAGGGAGCCGAACGCGGACAGCTGCGGGAGGGTGTCGACCTCGAAGGGGACGCGCACGGTGACCGCGAGGGCGCCGACCTCGTACAGGCGGACGGAGAGGTCGATTTCGAGGCGGCCTCGGGTCGTGTCGAGGGTCCTTCGGTCCACGGTCACGAGGAGGGAGTCCGGGAGCTTCGCGTACCTCGGGGCCGCGCGCTCGGACGGCTCGTGACCGGAGAGGAACTCCATGGGCACGCGACGGCGGATCTCCCCGAGGTCCACGGACGCCCCGATGTCGAAGACCCGGAAGAAGACGACCTCTCCCTTCATCCACCGCCCGGAGTCGGCGGACGAGCTTAAGGGCTCCGGTCCCTCACTGGCCGAAGCGCCGCTGGCGCATCTGGTACGACCGGATCGCGCGGAGGAAGTCGATCTTCCGGAATCCGGGCCAGTACACCTCGACGAAGTAGAGCTCGGCGTAGGCGAGCTGCCAGAGGAGGAAGTTCGAGATCCGCTCCTCCCCGCTCGTCCGCAGGACGAGGTCCGGGTCCGGCAGGTCGCCCGTGTAGAGCCGGCGGGAGAAGAACTTCTCGTTGATGTCCTCGGGCCCCAAGCGTCCATCCCGCGCGTCCCGGACGACGTCCCGGATCGCCTGGAGGATCTCCTCCCGCCCGCCGTAGGCCACGGCGAGGTTGAAGCGGTACGCGTCGTAGTCTTTCGTCTTCGACTCCGCGTACTCGATCGCCTCGCGGACCTCGGCGGGCAGGAGCCCCCGGTCCCCGAACACGTTCACCCGGATCCGATGCTCGTGGACCCGCTTGTCGTCCCCCACCCGGCGGAAGTTCTCCGCGAACAGGCGCATGAGGTGCTGGACCTCCGCGCTCGGCCGGGCGAGGTTCTCGGTCGAGAACGCGTACACGGTGAGGATCTTGACCCCGATCTCGAGGCACCACTCGAGGACCTCCTCGAGCTTGTCCCGCCCCTTCTCGTGCCCCTCGAGGCTGTTCCCGAGGCCGATCTCCTTCGCGAACCGCCGGTTCCCGTCCATGATCACGGCGACGTGGTTCGGCACGGCCCCCGCCTTGACCTGGTGGAGTAACCTGCGCTCGTACGTCTGGTACGCCGCGTCGCTGATGATTTTGGAGATGTCCGTCCGCATGGTGGGGGCGGCGTTCCAACCGCCCCGTTCTATTTATCCGTTCCCTGGGCGGCCCCGGCTCCCGTCGGACGCGGGCGGCAGCCCGAGGCGGGGGCCCACCCGGCCGCGGGGCCCGCAAACCTTTAAGTAGCGTGGCTCGGTATTTGGCGCCAATCCCTTTCACATCCTGACTGGCTTTCCGTGGCTTATCGATGAAATTGAGTGAGTACCAGGAACTCTATCAGAAGCTCGCGACTCCTGAGGACATCGACTTCCTGGCGGAGAACTTCGGCTACGACAAGGAGCTCCTCCTCGTCGTGCACACGCAGCGGATCGTGCGCGAGACGACCCGCAAGTTCTATCGCGTGAAGGCCCAGGCGCGCCGGCTCGCCTGGATGTGGCAGAACGGGAGCACGATCGTAGACATCGCGCGGAAGTTCGAATTCCCACCGATCCTCACGGCCCTCATGATCCTCGAGCAGCGGAAGATCTCCCGGAAGCAGTTCTGGAAGATGATCGGGGACCTCGAGTCCGTGAAGGACCGCCGCCTCCGACGGGACCTCGACGAGACGGTCCGCACGGACATCATCTATTCCCCGGAGGGGACCGCGCGTCAATACGCCCGCGGGCGCTGGGGCGAGGCGAAGCTCCACACGTGGCTCGACGCCCGCGCCCTGGCTTACGAGACGGAGAAGCAGCTTCGGGCGAAGTACGACAAGACCCCGGACATCCTCCTCCACAATCCGCTCGACATGAACGGCACCCGGAAGTACTGGATCGAGTCGAAGGCGACCTTCGGCGACCCATACGAGATCAAGAGGCACATCCGGAAGCAGATGGGGCCCTATAGCGAGCTGTTCGGGGATGGCGCGATCGTCTACTGGTTCGGCCACGTGGACGACGTGAAGTACGATCTCCCCGAAGGGGTCGACATCGTCGACGCGTCCTTCTTCGAGCCGACGCCCGTGCCGTACGACTACGTCCCGGTGAACGCGATGCGCGTGGACCCCGCGGCCCTCCGTGGCGCGGAGGTAGACCTCTCGGGGTAGGCGGCGTCCCCGGAAACGTTTAAGCCCCTCATCCTCTATCGTCGGGGGGATGCCTGAGGAAGAAGTCTTCCGCGTCCGCCTCCCCCGCGCCAAGGAAGGGGAGATCTTCGGGATCGCGGACCAGCTCCTCGGCGCGTCCCGGATCAAGGTCATGTGCGCGGACGGGAAGAGTCGCCTCGGGCGGATTCCCGGGAAGCTCAAGAAGCGCATGTGGATCCGGGAGGGGGACCTCGTCATCGTGAGGCCCTGGGAATTCCAGGACGAGAAGTGCGACATCCGCCACCGCTACATGCGCACGGAGTCGACGTACATGTCCCGACGGGGCATGATCCCGAAGTCGATCAACATCTTCTGAGCGCTCGGGGCCCGACGGGCCGCGGAAGCCTTATTCCCACTGGACGTCTCGCGGGGCCATGGCCCGTCGCAGGCACGTGCCCCGGAACTCGGACGCGCGCGGCCGGACGCGGCGTCCGCCGTCCCGCTTGGACGGCCACGTGGCCGTCGTCGCGGGCGCGACGCGAGGGGCGGGCCGAGGGATCGCCGTCGAGCTCGGGGCGGCGGGGGCGATCGTCTACTGCACGG